>ERZ780226.2057-NODE-2057-length-14516-cov-3.271558_pt1 | contig 14516 bp, 9 predicted proteins | sample MGYA00511165_ERZ780226 | MGnify/ENA primary metagenome ERZ780226 (study PRJEB29588, sample SAMEA2152373) | human gut metagenome | biome: human gut; feature: human-associated habitat; material: faeces | place: Denmark | collected 2008/2010 ...
AGCCTCCGAGCTGCTCCATTACTCCCAGTCCGGCATCAGCCGCATGATTGGGGATTTGGAGAAGGAATGGAATTTAACCCTGCTGGAGCGAAGCCGAACCGGCGTCCGGCTCACCGCCGAGGGACAGCAGCTATTCCCCTATGCAAAGGGTCTGGGCGAAGAATATCAAAAGCTCCAAATGCAGGTGGATGATCTTCGGGGCATGCAGTCCGGGCTGATTCGGATTGGCACCTTTTCCAGCGTAGCAACCCATTGGCTGCCCAAAATCATTGCCGCTTTTCAAACGGACTACCCCGGCATCGACTATGAGCTGCTGCTGGGGGATTATACGGAAATTGAAGCCTGGATTGCCGAGGGACGGGTGGACTGCGGCTTTTTGCGGCTTCCCGCCAGACCGGAATTCGACACCATTCCGCTGGAGCAGGACCGCCTGATGGCAATTCTTCCGGAAGGTCATCCCCTGGCAAGCCGAAACAAGGTTCCGCTGGCCGCACTCTGTCAGGAGCCTTTTATGCTGCTGGAAAAGGGAGCAAAAGCCGAGATTTCCGCCGTATTCCAGTGCAATCATCTCCAGCCCCAGGTTCATTTTACCACCTGGGATGACTATGCCATTATGTCCATGGTAGAAAGCGGGCTGGGTGTCAGCATTCTGCCGGAGCTGATTCTCCGCCGGGTACCCTACCATATTGTGATAAAGGAGCTGGACGTCCCTGCCTATCGCACCATTGCGCTTTCCATACGGGACAGACAAACCGCCTCTCTTGCGGTGAAGCGGTTTGTGGATTATCTGGATTACCGAAATAGCGTCTCCCCTTCCCTGCTCAAAAAACACAGCCCACTGCATAGACCTCCACAAATTGGCGTATTGCGCCCTCTTCCACCACCATGTGCCGTCTCCCTGCCGCAAGGTAGCATTTCTCTACCTGGGGGTAGCACAAATTGTTGTTATTTTGTATTTTAGATTTGTCAATTTATGCTGGACGGTTGACAGGATTGTTTTCCTTTTGTATATTTACAGGGCTGGTTTATTACCAAGTTATTAAGGAAATGAGGTAACCCAAATGAAGAAACTTATGGCGCTTCTTCTGTCTATGGTTATGGTGCTGAGCCTGGCTGCCTGCGGCGGTGCTGCTACCAGCTCTGCTGCTCCTGCCGAGTCCACCAAGACCGAGGAAGAAACCACCGCGCCTTCTTCTGCTCCCGCTGCTGTTGCAGACTCCGCTGAGGAAGGCTCCGCCAACGAAGGTAACGCTACCGTTGCCGAGACCGTAGGCGATCCCTTTGAGGCTATGGCTGAGGACTATATCTCCTATCCTCTGGAGGGTGACAACACCATCTCCATGTGGTACTACATCCCCGGCTATCAGGACTTCATGGACTCTAACTACAGCTTCAACGCACTGAAGACCGCTGAGGCTGCTACCGGCGTTAAGCTGGAGTTCACCGAGGTCAGCGATCAGTCCGCAAGAGAGCTGTTCAACGTCATGGTTGCCGGCGGCGACTATCCCGACCTGCTGCCCGTTATGGAGTACTACACCGGCGGTCTGTCCAAGGCTTATGAGGACGGCGTCATCGTTGACATTAACGACTACATGGACGACAATATGCCCAACTATCTGGCAGTTCGCGACTGCCTGGACGAGAAGACCGTAAAGGCTACCCTGACCGAGGGCATGACCCTTGCCTTCTATCAGATCAAGGACGGCACCTATTCCGGCAACGGGCTGGTTTCCCGTGCCGACTGGATCAAGGCTCAGGGCGTTGAGTTCTCCGGCGACGTCATCGGTCTGGACGAGTTCACCGACTACCTGCGTACCATCCATGACGCTTACAACTGCTCCAACACCATCTACATGTATGACGGCACCGTGGGCATTGAGGCTGCATTCGACACTGAGATTCCTGTTCTTCAGGGCGATGGCTTCATGACCTACATCAACTCCGCTATCTTCCGTAAGGGCGACGAGGTAATGTCCGGCTGGACCACCGACGGCTATCGCGAGTATCTGGAGTGGGTGCTCCAGATGATGGACGAGGGCATCATGGCAAAGGACTTCCTGTCCCTGGACACTGACCGCGGTGTTACCAACACCATGCAGGCTTCCGGCGCCATTGGCGTATGGCAGTCCAACGCCGATAAGATCACTGAGATCATCGACACCTACGGCGCTGATTATCCTGAGCTGGAAATCACCGCTATCCCCCGGGTTGCTCAAGACCCCACCGCACAGTACGTCTGGAATGATGAGGCTGCTCTGGTTGCTACCAACGCCGGCTTCTCCCTGTCTGCCAACTGCAAGAACCCCGAGCTGGTTTGCCAGTGGGAGAACTACTTCTGGACCACCGACGGCTACTATCTTGGCAACTACGGCACCGAGGGTGAGAGCTATCACATGGACGGCGACACCCCCGTGTTCGATTGGGATCAGCCTGTGACCGTTACCGGTCGTAACGCTCCCAATGCCGAGATGGCACAGCAGCTGTTCACCATGCTCCGCTTTGCTTCCTTCTATGTGGACAACGACATGCTGCTGGCTACCTTCCCCCAGACCGGTCTGGATGCAGTCGATCTGTGGACCATCGACGGTTCCACCGATGACCGTAACTTCCCCTCTGCTGTGAAGAACACCTTCACCACCGATGAGTCCCTGGAGATCGCCAACTACGAGTCTGACCTGCTGACCTATGCTTCCGAGACTTGCCTGAAGTTCCTGGATGGTTCTCTTGAACTCAACGATGACAACTGGACTGAGTTCGTTGACACCTGCAACTCCATGGGTCTGCCCGAGATCATCGAAGTATACCAGAACGCTTACGATGAGTATCAGGCTGGCGAGCGCTAATTCCCGCTTCTAATTTGGACCACCCTTCGGGGTGGTCCTTTTTTATTCGAAATCCGCCGGAATTTCATGCAGAAGTTTCATGTCTTTGGGCAAAAATGCCCTGTCCTTTCCCGGCAGAATCCGGTATAATATTGTTTGCAAACTCAACGTAACTTCCGGGAGGCTTATACCCATGGATAAGATTAAAATGACAACGCCGCTGGTGGAAATGGACGGCGACGAAATGACCCGCGTGCTCTGGAAGGAGATCAAGGAAAAGCTCCTGCTCCCCTTTGTAGACCTGAAAACCGAATACTACGATCTGGGTCTTCCCCATCGAGACGAAACTGGGGATCAGGTGACCATCGACGCAGCCAACGCCAACAAAAAATACGGCGTTGCAGTCAAATGCGCCACCATTACCCCCAATAAGGCGCGCATGACGGAATACAATCTCCACGAAATGTGGAAAAGCCCCAACGGCACCATCCGCGCCATTCTGGATGGCACCGTATTCCGCGCACCCATTGTGGTGGAGGGCATTTCTCCGGTGGTGAGGGGCTGGAAAGAGCCCATTACCATCGCCCGTCACGCCTATGGCGACGTCTACAAGGCAACGGAAATGCGAGTACCTCAGGGCAAGGCTGAGCTGGTGTTCACCGATTCTGAGGGCAAGGAAACCCGTCAGACCATCTATGATTTTGAATGCGACGGTGTGGTTACCGGGCAATACAACAAGGACAGCTCCATCGAGTCCTTTGCCCGGAGCTGCTTTGCCTATGCCCTTTCCACCGGTCAGGATCTCTGGTTCTCCTGCAAGGATACCATTGCCAAGCAGTATGACGGCACCTTTCGGGATGTGTTCCAGACGCTCTATGACACGGAATACAAGCCGCTGTTTGAGGAAAAGGGACTGACCTATTTCTACACCCTCATTGACGATGCCATTGCCCGGGTGATTCGTTCTCAGGGCGGCTTCATCTGGGCGCTCAAGAACTACGACGGCGACGTCATGAGCGATATGATCTCCACCGCCTTCGGTTCTCTGGCGATGATGACCTCCGTTCTGGTGAGCCCCGATGGAAACTACGAATATGAGGCAGCCCACGGCACCGTCACCCGCCACTACTACAAGTACCTCAAGGGTGAGGAAACCTCCACCAATCCCATTGCCACCATCTTCGCCTGGAGCGGCGCCCTGCGGAAGCGCGGAGAAAAGGATCATCTCCCCCAGCTTCAGGCATTTGCCGATCACCTGGAAACGGCAAGCCTGGACGTCATTCGTGAGGGCACCATGACCGGCGACCTGTGCCAGCTGTGGGAAAAGGGCACGCCGAAAAAAGTCTCCTCCTCTGCATTTCTCGACGCCATTGCCGCAAAGCTCCATGGTATCTATGCTTAAATTTCCGTCCCTCCGGTCCACTCCGGAGGGACATTTTTGTGGATTCTGTCTTTCATTTCGACGGTTTTCCACAGAAATCGTGGGGTTATTCACTTCTTCCACATAGTTTTCCACAGAAATTTTCTCCATTCCATGGCGTTTTCCACTTTTAAAACTGTGCCGCACCTGCTATAATGTTTCCACAAGCTGTCGTTTGAAGGAGTCTTTTCATGAAGCGCAACATCCTTTCTCTGATTTTATTGCCGCTGGCTGCACTGGCGGGCTGCGGGATTCGTTACTGGAACCTCACCACAGGCATCGACGCCCAGGGGCTTCCCATTTCCCATCATCCCTCTGCCTTTGTCCTTGCCGGTTGGGGTATCTTCTGCTTTTTGCTGTTTGCCATACTTGCCGTGCGCTCCCAGGGGCGCAGCGGAAAAAGCACCGTGCTCCATTCTCACGGTGTTCTGTCGGTGATTGCTTACTTTGGCGCAGTGATGTTTTTCTTCTCCGCCATCGCCGATTTTGCCGCCGCGCTGGTGGACGGTGCCGGTATTTCCGATCCGATTATGTGTCTGCTGGGACTGTTCTCCGGTATCTGCCTGTTTGTTACCGCCTGGATGCGCAGTCATGGAAAGGCAACCTATCCGCCGCTGGAGCTGGTGCCCGACATCTATCTGGTGGTCAAGCTGATTCTCAATTTCAAGGGCTGGAGCACCGATCCCATTATTCTCGACTACTGCATCATGCTGTTTGCCATGATTTTTGTGGTGCTGGGCTTTTACTACAGCACAGGCTTTCTGTTTGATCAGGGCAGGCCCCGGCTGACGCTGCTGTTTACCCTTTGTGCCTGCCTGTTTTCCGCTGTGGCAATTGTAGAGGGCGTGTTTGACGGCAGCGCTGCCACCATTGTGGAATACCTGGGCTTTATCGCCTGGCTGCTTCCTGTGGCATGCGCCGTCTCGGCGCCCAGCGCACCGGATGCGCCGAAAGAGGAAAAGGAGCCTTCCTCCAACTAAAGGCAATACCGCTTAAACAAAAAATCGCCTCTGTAGGATTATGTCCTACAGAGGCGATACTTTTATGCAATTGGGAGATTATACCCGATCCTTGGTCTCCTGCTGAACCTTGGCAATAAACTCGTCAAGACCCATGGTGGTGCTTTCGCCGGTGTCGCGGTTCCGAACCGTAACGTTCCCAGCCTCGACCTCCTTGGCGCCGATGACCAGCATATAGGGCACCCGCTCCACCTGCTGTGCTTCGCGGATCTTGTAGCCGATCTTCTCATTGCGCTCGTCCAGCTCGGTGCGAATGCCGCTGATCCGAATCGCATCGTAGACCTTCTTGGAGTACTCCATGCTCTTCTCGGAAACGGGCAGCACCTTGACCTGGGTAGGCGCCAGCCATACCGGGAACTTGCCGGCATAGTGCTCGGTGAGGATGCCGATGAACCGCTCGATGGAGCCGAAGCAGACCCGGTGAATCATAATCGGGCGCTGCTTGCTGCCGTCCTCGGCAGTGTACTCCAGCTGGAAGTTCAGGGGCATCTGGAAGTCCAGCTGAATGGTGCCGCACTGCCAGGTACGGCCCAGGCTGTCCCGGAGATGGAAGTCGATCTTGGGACCGTAGAATGCGCCGTCGCCCTCGTTGATGATATAGTCAAGACCCAGGCTCTCCAGAGCGTCCTTCAGTCCGTTGGTAGCAGCCTCCCAGTCCTCGTCGGAGCCCATGGAATCCTCGGGACGGGTGGATAGCTCCATGAAATAGTCAAAGCCAAACTTGGTGTAAACCTCGTTAATCAGATGCACAACGCCCTTGATCTCGTCGGCGATCTGGTCGGGACGCATGAAGATATGGGCATCGTCCTGGGTAAAGCAGCGAACACGGAACAGTCCATGAAGCGCACCGCGCAGCTCATGGCGGTGAACAATGCCCAGCTCGCCAACCCGCAGAGGAAGCTCACGGTAGCTATGGGGCTGAGAACGGTAAACCATAACGCCGCCAGGGCAGTTCATGGGCTTAATGCAGTAGTCCTCACCGTCAATCTGAGTAGAATACATGTTGTCCTTGTAGTGATCCCAGTGGCCGGAGGTTTCCCACAGATGACGGTTCATAATCAGAGGCGTAGAAACCTCCACATAGCCGTCCCGGGTGTGAATCTCACGCCAATAGTCGATCAGCGCATTTTTCAGCGCCATACCCTTGGGCAGGAAGAACGGGAAGCCGGGACCCTCGTCGCAGAGCATAAACAGCTGCATCTCCTTGCCCAGACGGCGGTGATCCCGCTTTTCTGCCTCTTCCATGAGCTTCAAATGCTCGTCCAGCTCTGCCTGGGTGCGGAATGCAATGCCGTTGATTCGGGTGAGCATCTTATTGTTCTTGTCATTCCTCCAGTATGCACCGGACTGCTGGGTGATCTTGAACGCCTTCAGGGTCTTGGTGTAGGTCAGATGGGGACCCACGCACATGTCGATATACTCGCCCTGCTGATAGAAGGTAATGGTGGCGTCCTCAGGCAGATCGCCGATATGCTCCACCTTGTAGTCCTCGCCGCGGCTCTGCATCAGTGCAATTGCCTCGTCCCGGGGCAGCGCATATGCCTTAAGGGGCAGGTTTTCCTTACAGATTTTCTTCATTTCGGCTTCGATTGCCTGCAAATCCTCGTCGGTGAGCTTTTCCTCGCCCAGATCGACGTCATAGTAAAAGCCGCGCTCGGTGGCAGGACCATAGGCAAACTTTGCCTGGGGATGCAGGCGCTTAATTGCCTGCGCCATCACATGGGCTGCAGTATGACGAATCACATGCAGCTCCTGATCCTTTTCGATCTCGCCCACATGACCGTCGTTGTAAATAACCTTCATCGGGAACATCTCCTTATAAAAAATCAAAAAAAATAAAACCCCTATGAGCCCATTGGCTCATAAGGGTGCAGTGCACGGTTCCACCTTATGGTTTCACTCATTGACTCCTTAACGCGGAGGGACGGCTGCGTTTCAAACATCCCCGCAGCGGCTCCGGACTGGTGTTCGCATATTCCCGTCATAAAGCGCTTTCAGCCATTGCGCCTCTCTCTGCAATCCGGGAATACGGTACTGGTTCCGTCATCGCCTTGTATGGGTATTGTAGCAATGCAGCCCCGGTTTGTCAATGGGCTGAATGAATTTTCCCCTGCAAAATGAGCGCTGCACGGTTTCCCATACAGCGCCCATTGGACTATTTCTTCTTTTTCCGGACAATCACTGCCACAGCAATAATTGCCAGTGCAGCCGCTGCCAGAACGACTGCCACAACTGTGCTGCTGGAATTCTGGGGTGCAGGCTCGGTTACAGGCGCAGGGTTTGCTTCCGGGGTCGCTTCCACTGCCGCAGGAGGTTCTTCCTCCGGTGCTTCCGGCGCTGCAACAGTTTCCACCGCAGACTCCATCAGGGATTCCGGCTCTTCCACTGTAACGCTGCCGGTCACCTGAATATCGCCGGTGTAGGTTTCGCCGGGCTCCGGCGAAAGCGGTTCGCCGTCCAGGGTGATATCGCCCTGAATGGTTCCGCCCTCCGCAACCGTCAGGCTTCTGAGGCTGGAGTCTCCGGTGACATTCCACACGGCGCCGTCCCCCACAGTCAGCGCAATGCCATAATCCGCGTCAAAGCTGTCGTCCACCACCCAGTTGACCTCGCCATAGTCCGCCCACTGCTGGTTCCAGCTGTCCATGGTGCCGGAAACCAGATTGCCGGTGAGGGTGGTATGCTCCAGGTCCACGGTCATCTGCCGCTGATAATCCTCATGGAGAATATCACCGGTAACGTCCATATTCTCCATGGTCACGGCAACGGGACTGACCTGCTCGCCGTCGCCCGCTGCCAGGAAATTGCCCATGGAATCGGCATTGAGCACCGTATGGACCAGCACGCCGTTGTAGCTGTCCATTTTAACGTTTTTCAGTTGAATATCCGCAGAGGTGGAACGAATCAGGAAGATATCACCGCTGACATCGTCGATATAAGCCCCAACCGCCTCGCCATAGTCGTTATAATCCTTGGTGGACCGCAGATCGTTGTCGGTGGCAAGGGTGGTGTTTTCCGCATAAAATGTACCGCAGTCCGCTGCCATGAGCCCCTGCCCCATCATGTCCGGCGCATGGATCATAACCGCATTTCTGCCGCCTATGATGCTGGAAGCCACATTGACCGGCTTTCCCTCATGGTACTGCATCACGTCATCGGGCGCGCTGTCGCTGCTATAGCTGTGAATCTGTCCGTTTTTCGAGATAATACAGCCGATCTCCGCCGCCGTCAGCCGGCTGCCATAGAGCCATACCCGGCAATTGGTGTCAGCATAGGTAGAATAGCCGCCATTTTCCGCAACGCCCTCGGTGTTGTAGGCATAGAGATCCAGACCGGTGCCGGTGGCGGAATCCGTAGACAGTGCCGCCCAGCCCTCTGCGGTGCAAACCGAGTCATAATAATAGGTCTGGGTTGCACCGATGGAGAAATTCGCCCGGGCGGTGCCGGAAATCAGCAGCGCCGCATTGGAGAAGGGATCGGACACATCGGCGGTATTGTCATTGCTGCCGGTGGAGGTCACGGTGGAGTTGTTGACAATCAATGTTGCATCATTATAGTTTGCCGTTACATAGCGGGCTGCACCGTCTACCGTAAGCTCAGAATCCGAGATGTAGAGGGTTGCGCCATTGTCGATGTTGGTGGCAGCGCCGCCGGTATCATCATCGGTTGCCGGGGCATCGCCCCCCAGTCGAATGGTGCACTTTTGCAGCCGCACCACACTGCCAGGACCCGTGGCAACCAGACCGTTGAAGGTGTAGTCGCCGCTGGTTAAGCTAAGTCCGTTGATGGTCAGCACGCCGTCTACGCCGGAAATATAGCTGCTATATGCCCCCGGCTCATACTCCGCATCGGGATTCTCTGCGCCGTCGGTAATCACAATTGCCGCAGTCTCCGGTGCACCGCCGCCCGGTGGAGGGGCGCCGCCTCCGCCCATATCGCCGTCCGGCGGGGGACCCATACCATCCATGGGCATCATATCTGCCGCCATGACACCATAGCTCAGCACCAGCGCCAGACACAGCGTCCAGGTCAGCAGCCGCTTCCAGGTTTTTTTCATACCATCTCCTCCTTTTCCTCCGCTTTTTGTCATCTCCATTATACGGTATTTGGACGCAGAAGAAAAGGAAAATCCGCCGCTGAAACAGGCGAAAATCTCCCGGATGTTTTGTACATTTTACCGTTCAAAATATGCTTCAGGTGTTTTATTTTTGCAGCCTTGTAGGTGCTTCGTGGATTGTAGACGCAACCATTTTGTGCTATGATAGGCAAAACCACCACAGGAGGTCATACCCATGGATCGTATCACAAACTGTGTTTATCTTGTCACCGGCGCCAGTTCCGGCATCGGTCGTGATATCGCCTGTACTCTGGTACAGCAGGGCGCCATTGTATACGGTGCTGCCCGCCGAACGCCTGCTCCCTATTCCGCCGGAGCCGGAACATTTTATCCGCTGGAAATGGACGTAACCAAAGACGATTCCGTTTCCGCCGGCGTTGCTGAAATTTTAAGTGCACAGGGGCACATCGACGGTCTGATTAACTGCGCAGGCTCCGGGATTGCCGGTGCGCTGGAGGACTGCACCGGAGACGAAACGCTTCGGCAGCTGGACGTCAACACCGTGGGTCCTCTGCGTACCGCCAGAGCCGTTCTGCCTGGGATGCGCGCCAGAAAAAGCGGCGTTATCATCAACATCGGTTCCATTGGCGGAGATTATGCGCTGCCCTTTCAGGGGCTTTATTCCATGTCTAAGGCAGCGCTGCGGAAGGAGACCGAATGCCTGCGGCTGGAGCTTCGGCATTATGGCGTTCAGGCTGCCGTCATTGAACCCGGCGACCTGAAAACCGGCTTTACCGCCGCCCGATCCCTCTCTGCCGCCACCACAGGCAGCGACTATGAAGCAGCCTGCCGCCGTGCGGTGGAGCAGATGGCAAAGGACGAGCAAACCGGAAAGGATCCCTCCTGCGTGACCGCCATGGTCTTAAAGTTGCTTCGGCGAAAGCGTCTGCCCGCCTGCAAAGCGGTTGGCGGCATCTACCGGGTATTTCCCTTTCTTAACCGGATTCTTCCCTATCGGGCTGTGGAAGCAATTCTCAGCGCCATGTATCACGTCTCCTGACATAAAATATCCCCGCTGCGGCACCATCGTCCACAGCAGGGATATTTCGTTATCTGGCGCGGAACAGTTCCTGCACCAGATTATTCTCTTTGGTCAAATCCGTCAGGATGCAGCAGCAGAACCCCGGCTGGGGCTGATAGCACCGAAGCTGCATATACTTTCCGGAATCCTCCAGCACATCTTCAATCACACGGCTGCCCCCGTGGATTGCCACATCCGCAAAAATCGCCATCCACTTGGGACTTCCTACATTTTTGAGCTTTAATACGGACTGGTTGAGGATTTCCTCCACGGTCACGCTTTCCAGCTGCGCCATCTCCCGGCTCAAATACCGCACCAGAAAATCCACGCCGCCGTTTCCGTAAACCAGCTCCATCACCACCATGGGCAGCGGCATGGGGTCCAGCCAGCGGGACAGCACGTCTGCCGGACAGACCTCCCGCTTTTCCGTGCGGGACAGCACCGGCTGCTTTTGCCGCTTGGGCGCACGGTCTGAGCGGACCCGCCTCCGGAATCGCGTGCCGTCGGTCATGGTAATCTCGCCGTTTTTCTCATCCTTGATAAATCGTTTTGATACCACAATCCCCCGATTGATATTGAGAAACGTCTCCTCCGGCAGCTGCGCAAAGACGTCCTTCAGGCTCTGGTTGGTTCTGAGCACCGATCCGTCCCCACGGGTAATCTTTGTTTTCCGTTCCTCCACCGTAATATAAGCAATATCGTCAGCGGGGATTTGTGCCTTTCGATAGTCCGCGTGAACCGTCAGCACGGTCTTCATCGCACCTGCACATCCCTTCTTACATTCTATGCATAGATTGTATCAAAGAAGATTTTTTATGTCAACTGCGAAACCTGATTTTTTCATGTTTATTTTTGGAAAATGCGTCCAAATTTGTCCTGACGTCAGCTGAGTCTTGTCACGCCGGTCAGACTGTAGTGAAACAGTTCTTTTCCCGCCTCGGGACCGGTATAATCTACCATGGTAATTTGGAACACGCCCTGATTCTCCCCGTCATTTTTCAGCTCCGCCTGAGCGGTATAGCCCTCCTGGGCAGGCGTGATCTCTCCCAGGGACAGCTCCAGAGAGATGCTACTGGGACCGTGAATGAGATAGCTGCCGTCTTCCGATCTGCTCACCAGCGGGTCCTCCTCCGTAACGGACGGAATATCCCCTGCATAGTCTCCAAACATTGCCTGAACAAATATCGGAAGGTTCTCCGCAGTCACGCGGGTACCATCCATTTCGCTGCTGGTAAAAGTCTCATCCATGCTCCGCAGGGTAATGAGATATCCCACTGCCCGCCAGAAATACACCGGGTCCTCCGGGTCATAAGTAAGTCCATCCTGTGTGCAAAGAATTGCCGCCATCACTGCCTGGTTCACCGCACTGTATTCCGCCTGAGGGGTTACCCGCCAGCCCGTGCTGTCCTCCTCCGGTACCGTTTGCGCCATCCTGGGAGATTCCACCGGCGCATTGCCAAAGGTCTGCGCCGCTTCCGGCGCCGAATTCTCACTGACCTGAGGCTCCTTTCCGCAGGCAGACAGTCCTGCGATGCACGAAAGGCAAATTAAGATTGCAATGACTCGTTTTTTCACAAAAATCCCTCCTGTTCTTACTGGCAGAATAGCATAATTCCTTCAAAAACACAATAGCACCGCCGCCCGCTCCCTGGGAATCCCGGAAAAATCCCCCCATTTCGCAGTATTTCTCTCTTTTGCATAATGTACGAAAATAAATTGCATTTCTCATAAAATTCGGCAAAAATGCAGTTGACCCTGAGATGGAAACGCGCTATAATGTTGTCATTACAGCAAGGGCGCTGTGAGGGACCCCCTCACGGCGCCTATCTTTTTTGTCATCACCTTCCGCATGGCGGAGATCTTTAGAAAAGGAGTAGATCAATATGGCAGCAAACACCAAGGAAATCTACGGCTCCATGGTATTCAATGAGCACGTTATGAAGGAGCGTCTGCCCAGCGCCACCTATAAGAGCCTGAAGGCAACCATTGACGAGGGCAAGCCGCTGGACCTGGATGTGGCAAACGTTGTCGCCAGTGTTATGAAGGACTGGGCGATTGAAAAGGGCGCCACCCACTACACCCATTGGTTCCAGCCCCTCACCGGCATCACCTCTGAGAAGCACGACGGCTTTGTGTCCCCCATGAGCGATGGCACTGCCATTATGGAGTTCAAGGGCAAGGAGCTGATTCAGGGCGAGCCTGACGCATCCTCTTTCCCCTCCGGCGGTCTGCGTGCCACCTGCGAAGCCCGCGGCTATACCGCATGGGACCCCACCAGCTATGCCTTTGTAAAGGACGATGTTCTGTGCATCCCCACTGCCTTCTGCTCCTACACCGGCGAGGCTCTGGATAAGAAAACCCCTCTGCTGCGTTCCATGAAGGCAATTTCCACCGAGGCGTGCAAGGTTCTGAAGCTCTTTGGCAAGACCTGCACCCATGTTTCCTCCACCGTCGGTCCCGAGCAGGAGTATTTCCTGATCCGCAAGGAGGATTATGAGCAGCGCGAGGATTTGATTCTCACCGGACGCACCCTGTTCGGTCATTCCGCCGCCAAGGGTCAGGAGCTGGAGGAGCATTACTTCGGCGTCATTCGTCCCCAGGTTTCCGAGTTTATGAAGGAACTGGACGACGAGCTGTGGAAGCTGGGCATTCCCGCCCGCACCAAGCACAACGAGGTTGCTCCTGCACAGCATGAGCTTGCTCCCATTTTCGACACCACCAACAAGGCAATCGACCACAACCTGCTGACCATGGAAATGATGAAGAAGGTTGCCGAGCGCCACGGTCTTGTGTGCCTGCTCCATGAGAAGCCCTTCGATGGCGTCAACGGCTCCGGCAAGCACAACAACTGGTCCCTGTCCGCCGGCAGTGAAAACCTGCTGGATCCCGGTGACACTCCCATGGATAACCTCCAGTTTCTGACGTTCCTCACTGCTGTAATTAAGGCGGTAGACGATTATCAGGATCTGCTCCGCGCCACCGTGGCATCCCCCGGGAACGACCATCGTCTGGGCGCCAACGAGGCTCCTCCTGCCATCATCTCCATCTTTGTAGGCGATGAGCTGGGTGCCATTCTCGATTCCATCGCAAACGACAGCCCCTACGAGGCAAAGGGCAAGGCAAAGATCGATCTGGGCGTTGACGTTCTGCCCGTATTCCCCAAGGATAACACCGACCGGAACCGTACCTCTCCCTTCGCCTTCACCGGCAACAAGTTTGAGTTCCGTATGCCCGGTTCTGCCATGAACCTGTCCGACGCCAACACCGTGCTGAACTCTGCCGTTGCAAAGGTCCTCAAGGACTTTGCCGCCGAGATGGAAGGTGCCGAGGACTTCACCGCCGCTGCCGCCGAGTGGATCAAGAAGACCATCAAGGCGCATGAGCGCATTCTGTTCAACGGCAACGGCTACTCCGCCGAGTGGGAAGCCGAAGCAGAAAAGCGCGGTCTTTTGAACATGAAGACCACCGTTGACGCGCTGCCCTGCCTGCTGGCTGACAAGAACATCGCCCTGATGGACGAAATGAATGTTCTGACCCCTGTGGAAATGCAGAGCCGCTACGAGGTAGAGCTGGAGCATTACTCCAAGGTTATCAACATTGAGTCCCTTACTACCCTGGGTATGGCACGCCGCCAGCTGATTCCCGCTGCGCTGGAGTTCCTTTCCTCCGTGGCAGAAACCGCAGCCGCCAAGAAGGCAGTCAGCGATGTACTTTCCACCAAGACCGAGGAGCAGATTCTTACCTCTGTCACCAAGGATGTGGACGACATGAACGCTGCCGCCGACAAGCTGGATGCGCTGATGAACAAGGTAGATTCCATCACCGGCACCTATGAGCTGGCAGAGTACTACTGCAAGCAGGTGGTGCCCGCTATGAGCGAAATCCGCGCCGCTGCGGATCACTGCGAGATCATCATCGGCAAGGACTACTGGCCTCTGCCCAGCTACTCCGAGATGCTGTTCTACGTCTAATCGAACATACCGCTTTGTGCCTGCTGCTAATTTCGCAGCAGGCACTTTTTGTTTTTCTTCCGGTACTTTTGTGGTATACTGTTTGTACGATGGAATTCAAAACAAGGAGGTACTATCATGTATGATATCTGCGTCATCGGCGGGGG
>ERZ780226.2059-NODE-2059-length-14488-cov-2.932793_pt1 | contig 14488 bp, 12 predicted proteins | sample MGYA00511165_ERZ780226 | MGnify/ENA primary metagenome ERZ780226 (study PRJEB29588, sample SAMEA2152373) | human gut metagenome | biome: human gut; feature: human-associated habitat; material: faeces | place: Denmark | collected 2008/2010 ...
TCGCAACAAATTTGTGATGCAAAATTCCTCGCCAAATCTCCTTGCCGAATTATGCGGTATTGCCCTAGTTTATCACATATTCTACTGAATTTCTACATATAATCTTCACAAAGTGGAAAAACAGAATGGAGCCAAAACGGCGCGGGGAAAGTTACCCTTGACGCTGGAGTTCGGATGATGTAATATAATAATGAAAATTATTTTGATAATAGGAGTTATTTCATGCGTTTTGTTGTATTTGCCGATTCCGGCTGTAATCTGCCCCAGAGAAAACTACAGGAGCTGGGGATTGAAGTGGTGCCCTTTGCCTATGAACTGGATGGCGAGCTGATCGTCTGCCCCAAATATCCCGACGGCTTTGACGGGAAAAGCTACTATAACCGCCTGCGTCAGGGTGCACAGGTCAAGACCTCGCTGATTAATAGCGAGGCGTTTTATCAGGCGTTCCGTCCGGTGGTGGCAGAGGGGAAGGATGTGCTGTATGTGGGCATTTCCTCGGGCATCAGCGGCACGGTGGCAGCGGCAAATATGGCAGCCCAGCAGCTGATGGAGGAATATCCCCAGCGGCAGGTTGTTGTGGTGGACTCCATGGGCGCGGGACTGGGCACCGGCATCCTCGCCTGTAAGGCTGCGGACTACAGCATTGCCGGGATGGACATCCGGGCGGCGGAGGAGCAGCTGAACATTGACCGGCTGGGACTGTGCGAGTATTTCACCGTGGACGATCTCATGTTCCTGCGGCGCAGCGGACGGGTTTCCGGCGTGACGGCAGTGCTGGGCTCCATGCTCCAGATCAAGCCCATGCTCCGTGGGGATGAAGAGGGAAAAATCGTGGTCTGCGGCAAAATTCGCGGCAGAAAGCGCGCCATCACCGAGCTGGCGGAGATGTATGCCAAGAAGGTGGTGGATGCCGAGCATCAGCGGGTTGCCATCTCCCACGGCGACTGTCTGGAGGAGGCACAGCTTTTGGCGGAGAGAATCCGCCAGATTGCGCCCCCCAAGGAGTTGATTCTTTCCATGCATGAGCCGCTCACCGGCGCACATGTGGGTCCGGGCATGCTTGCAGTATTTTTCTTTGGGGACGGACGATAAAAAGCGTAAAACGAAGAGGTACGGAAAAAATCCGTACCTCTTTTGTTATCCAAATACCTTTTTGTCTATGGCTTCGGTCCAGCGCCGGAGCCGCTTGCCACAGCCCCGATGCCGGGATACATCCAAACAGATTTCCCCCAGCAATACGCCGACAATCACATCAGCAATCACATGCTGCCGGGTAAACAGGGTGGACAGGCAGACCAGCACCGTGAGAATTCCCGCAAAGACCTGATACCACTTTGGAATCTTCTTTTGCCCCAGCATACCCCGGAAGCAGATCCAGCTTTCCATGCAGTGGATGGAGGGAAACAGGTCAAGGGGCGGGTCCAGCCGGTAAATCAGCCCCATAAGCCAGGCGGTAAAGCCGCTGTCCGTAATTTCCGGGCGGACATTGGTGGTGGGAATCAGCAGGAACAGCACGCCGCACAGCAGCTTTGCCAGCACCTCGCCGGTCATAATGGGATACCAGCTCTCCTGCCGCGCCATGAGCACATAGCTCACCGCCCAATAGGCAAAGCAGGCAACGTAGATAAGAACCCAACGGGAGTCAAAGGGAATCATGCGGTCCAGCGCGGTGGTCATGTCATAAAGCGTCCGATTTACAGCCAGTGCCTGGGTGCTCCAATAGACCAGACTGTTCAGCGCCACACAGATCAGCACACTGACCAGCCGGCTGCCCGGAAGGATATGCCCCAGAGTCCGGTCATACAGCTGACCGGCGGCGTTACGGTGTGCGGATGAGCGTTCCAATGCGTTCCCCCATTTTTACAATCGTTTCTTCTCCGGCGGAGGAATTCCGCAGAATATCCTCATCCGGCTGCAGGCGACCCGGCTCCAGCATCAATACCACCGTGGAGCCGCCGAATTCAAACATACCCTTTTCCGTGCCCCGCTGCACCGGTCCGGCGCCCATGTGGTTGGAAATCCGACCCACCAGCAGCGCGCCCACCTCCATTTGAAGCAGGGTGCCAAATTCCGTTTCGGTGCAGGTATACTCCCGGGTGTTTTCCCGATAAATGGGACGAATGCCTGCGGCAAGGGGATTGACCGTGTGGAATACCCCCGGAATTACCACCCGGGTGCTCTCGGTGCCGCTGAGGGGATAGAGATAGTGGTGATAATCGTCCACCGTCAGCCGGAACAGCAGCAGCCAGCCTCCTGCGAATTTCTGCGCCAAATCCTCGCTGCGGAGTAAATCCCCGGCAGTGTATTCCACGCCCTTGATGAAAAAGCGGGTATCGGTTTCCAGCCGGGTGACGCTGAGCTTGCTGTCGCAGGGCGCAATGAGATGATCCTGCGTCATGGCCACCGGTCTTCGCTCCGGGAGAATCGTGCGGGTAAAAAAGTCGTTAAAGGAGCGGTAGCGCCGCGGGGGATAGTCATCCATGGAGATATGGTTTTTCCGGATAAACGGTCCCACCAGCACCCGGGAGATCCGGCTGCTGAGCACATGACCCATGAATCGGGAGAAGCCGGGACAAATCAGCGGACGCAGCAGAACCCTGCCCAGGGCGGTGGTATAGAGAAAACGAATGATGCCCGCCTGATTGTCATAGCTCTCTACGGGCGTTCCGTCCCGCAGCCGTGCGGTCACTGACATGGCGAATTCTCCGGGAATAGCTCAAAATCGCTGTCGGCGATGGCTTCATACAGGGGCTCGTCCAGGGTCTTGCGATTCGGCACCCTGTGATGGTAGAACAGCATTACCACGGAAACCGCAGCGGCAACGATCACGATCAGCAGCCCAATCTGCAAATTGGTGGGCTTTTTCAGCTTGAAATCCAGAATGAACAGAAAGCCGGTGATGACCAGCATCGCCATGAGCACCCAACGGAAGGTGCATTCGTTCATGCAGAAGCCCAACAGGAACGTCAGCGGCAGAATCACCGCAATGGAGGTGATGGGCAGACCGTGGTAGACCTTTTCGCCGCTGTCCGGCTGGGTCTGACGGTTGGTTTCCAGCACATTGAAGAACGCCAGACGAATCACGCCGCAGAGGGAATAAAAGCCAACCGCAACGCCGCCGAGAATGCCCCGAACGCCCATAAGCGTGCAGATCATCACGGGAAATACCCCAAAGCAGACCACATCCGCCAGAGAATCCAGCTGAATGCCATAGAGCTTCTGGTCATCGTTCCGGTCTTTTTTGGTCCGGGCGACCTTGCCGTCGAAGGTGTCCAGCAGTCCGGACAGGGCAAGACAGACAATGGCAATGCGAAAATGCCCGTCCATGGCTTGCGTCATGCCAAAAATAGAGGTAAGTACGCTGAGAAACGTAAGTACCACGGTGTAATCGTAAAATCCGATCATATTTCATCCCTCTTTCCAATGATAAAAACGGAAACTACCGTGAAAATGGCGCTGATGAGCAGCTGACCATAGTAGCTGATGCCCCGGCTGACCAGCAGCACAGGCAGAGTCAGGGTTTCGCCGCACAGTGCGGGGAAAATCCGCATAAACATCGTCTCGCTGGCACCCATTCCCCCGGGCAGGGGGAGCAGGTCGGTCCCCAGAGAGATCATGGCTTGGAGTGTGACAATGGAGCCTAGGCTTCCGGCGGCGATCCCGAAGGAGCGCATGGCGCAGAACGTCCCTGCAAACAGCAGGCAGCGCTGGAGAATGGTGAGTAATGTCACCCGGAGCAGCATCATGGGCTGACTGCGGAAGCACCGGGAAACGTCCCGATACTGCGCCATCCAACGGTGGAGCCAGGAAAGCATTTTTTCCTGCCGCCGGGTGCCCAACAGCTTGCCGGGATGGCGGATGGAGAAGTTCAGCAGCCGTTCCACCGCGCCGGGACACAGCACCAGTAATATGTAAAAGCCGATGAACGCGCCGTTCAGCACAATGCCGAGCATGCACCAGAGCCAAACCGGCGCCAATGCATGCATCACCGAAGCGGGACGGAAGATCAGCACCCCCAGCGCAAAAATCACCAGCACCAGCTTATAGGTGATGGTCACCAGAATCATCACCGGCACGGATACGGCAGCGTCGATCCCGTCCTTCCGCATGAAGTAAACCTGGGCAGGCTGACCGCCGCCGGCGGAGGGGGTAATGCAGCTGAAGAAGAAGCCGATGAAGGAATAGAGAAAGCAATGGGTCAGCCGGTGGGGCGTTTTCAGCGTGCGCATGATATCATGGAGCACGAAGCTCTCGCCTAAGATAAACGCAACCACCAATAAGAAGCTCAGAACCCACCAAAGGGGCTGCGCCTGACGCAGGAGCGAAAGCAGTGTCCCGGGATCGGTGCCCCGAAACAGCCCATAAAGCGTCAGCCCGATGACCAAAAGCAGAAAGACGATATTAAAAAACCACTTTTTTCTGCCTTGCATCCGGCATGCCCCCTTTTCCTCCTCCTATTGTAACAGCATCCATCTCCGGTGGCAATTAAGAAGCCTTTAAGATTGATTAAGGTTCGGTTCAGACTTCCCCTGGGCAGAGGGCAGACAAAAACCGGAGCGCCAGGGAAATCCCAGCGCTCCGGCAAAGCCGTCAACCACCGCGATGCTGATCTGAACCGTTCAGACCACTCCAAACCCAGTATACCGTATCAGGGGGCGGTTTGTCCAGACTAATAGCGAATGATGTGTCATTTTGTCACTTGACCGGTGATTGCCAGATAGAGGGCATAGCCGGTGCCATTGAATTTCAGCAGGTCCCCGTCCCGCCAGATAAAGCTCAGCGACCAGGCGTCGGTGGAGGCATAGGTGCCGGCATATTGGAGGGAGAGATTGCCGATTTCGTCCTTTTGCTCCTGGGTGATGAGATTGCCCACGAATACGGGGGTGCGGTAGTCATTCACCTGGCTTTTGTAGAGCTTATCCATGTATTGATCTGAGAACCGGGCGAACCAGTCCCGATACGGCACATCCTCCGGGGGCACCACATGAACCTCCGTAAGAATCCGGATATCCGTCTCTTGCAGCGGCAGATTCCGCACGAAATAATACCGTGCCTCCACTTCCTCACCGCCCAAGGTAATGGTGGTGGTAAAGCTGTCGCAGTTTTCGTCCTCATGGGTGAGTGTGCCTGCATCCGGGTCCAGCAGTCCTGCATCGATATGCTGCTGATACGTCCAGCCGTAGTGACCGTTCGGGGGCATCAGGGAGTCCATATAGGCGGCAACGTCCTCGGGGGTGGAAAGGGTTTCAAACTCCGTTTCCCGCAGGGTGGAGGTCAGCGTCAGCTTGAGGGAATTGAGATTGCTGAGGGTGACATAGCCGGAATCGACGGTCCAGTTGGCGCTTTTGTCGTCCTGATGCTCCGGCGACCCCAGAAAGCCCGTGCAGTCAGAGAGCAGATCGTCATAGGACACCTGACTGTCGTCATAGAACAGCTCGATGCCGTCCAATCCCTTGGTGAGGTCCAGCCCCACAAAATGAAAAGCATATTTGATTTTGCTGATTTCCGGATAGTTCGGGAGCGGCTGGGTGACATCTGCTTCAAAATTCCTGCCCCGGCTGGTGAGGGTAAAGTCCTCGTCCGTGTAGGTCATGTAGTCCATGACATATTCGGGGGTGGAGCCCCAGGGGAGATTCAAAAACGTGAGATTGCCGTCCGTAAAGAAAATCGGCGCGGATATTTCCGATGCATCCGGCTCCGATTCGGAAAGCGCCGCACTGCTTTCTGCGGAAGGGATGGATTCGGACAGGCTGGGGGAATCGGAAGTATCGGATGCGCTGGAATCGGAACCCTGCCGTGCGGTCAGCGTGCAGGCAGAAATGGTCAGCACCAGCACCAGCGCCAGCGGGAGCATCCAGCGACGCTTGCCATGGAACCGGGCGATTTGGGCAATTCTGCGGCGAATGGTGTGCTTTCCTCCAAAGGCAGTGCGGATGTACAGTCCATCCTGAGAGGAGAGCAGACTCTCCCGGTAGAGCGCTTGGGCATAGTCTTTTCCGGAAACCAGATCGGATTCCAATACCCGCTGATCGCAGGCGCCTTCGCTGTCGAAAAATGCCTGACAGAAGCACAGCCATACCACGGGATTGAACCAATAGACGCACCGCAGCAGCCGGTAAAGGGTCATGATCCAAAGGTCATGGGCGGCAATGTGCTGGGCTTCGTGGAGGAGAATCGGAGCAGCGTCCGTTCCGGTGATCTCCAGCGGAAGAACAATGGTGGGATGAATCAGCCCGCCGGACATGCCCTGACTGCCCCGCTTGAGCCGAATCCGGGCGGGGAGAGAAAGCCGGGACCGAAGGGAATTCCATACCCCAAGGGTTTCGGCACCGTTGCAGTCCGGCAGCCGCTTCAGCATCCGGGCGGTGCGGACATAGAGCACGAGATAGACACAGGCGGTGATTCCAACGCCCAGTGCGTAAACCCACAGCAGCACCGTGGAAAGGGACAGCGGCTTGGAAACGGGAGCGGGAGCGATAGAAACAGCGGGAACGTCCGGCTCCTGTATGGGGGCTTGGGCAGCCGGTACGGTGTCTGGAATCGGTGCAGCAGGTGCAGCAGGGGAAGCTGCCGGAAGGACAGAGACGGCGGCAGTGCGCTGGGGCAGAATATTCTGGATGCTGAGATTGCTCTGGGGCAGCACCGGAAGCAGCAGCCGGAGGGCAAGGAGCAGCCAGAGATAGTATTTTGCCTTGGGAGACAGCACCTTGCCCAGCAGCAGACGAACCAGCACAATTGCCAGCGCCGTGAGCCAGGAGCCCCAGGTGATGGTCCACAAAACTGCAATCCGGGTCATATCAATCCGCTCCCTTCATGTTCCGCAGCATTTTTTCGATTTCCTCGCAGTCCTGCGTGGTGAGCTTTCCGCTGCCGGTGAGGGCGGCGATCATTTTCACGGGACTGCCGTCAAATACCCGGTTCAAAAAGGACTGGGTTTCCGCCAGAGTGCAGCTCTTTTCATCGGCAATGGGATAGTAGCGATAGCAGCGCCCGCCCTTTTCCGCGCCAACCGCGCCCTTTTCCTGAAGCCGGACAATCAGTGTGCGGACCATATTGGCGTTCCAGCCGGTTTTCTCCTGAAGCATGGCAAGGATGTCCTTGATCTCCAGCGGAGACTGCTTCCACAGGCAGGAGAGCACCTGCCATTCGGATTCGGAGATGGAATATTGGGTCATGAAAAAACCTCCTTTCAGCGTTTGACGGTGGGACCGAACAGCCGGTAAAGGGCGGCTTTCAGTCCCGGCTTTTTGAGTATGGGCTTAGGCGGGGTGTTGACGCCGCTGTCCGACAGAGAGTGGAATTCCGGCAGGTTTCCGGAGACAGTCTCCCAGCGCGCCTGATTTTCCTGATTGTTTTCCCACAGATAACGGCGGTATTCGGCGCCCTCAATCAGGAATGCCGCAAGAATGCCCAGAATAATCATGCTGATGGGTGCGGTGATGGCGGCAATTTTCAGCACCAGATTCCAGAACATCTTGTCAAAGGGATAGTCCGTGGGATTGTAGACCCCGGTTTCATAGAGCTGCCGGTCCAGCTTCCGCAGGGCTTCGTGGGCGGTTTTCCGGGACAAAGGCGCGCCGAAGTCCGCTTCAAATTGACCTGCAAGACTGTTCTGCTCCAGCGCCGCGATATAAAGGGAGATGGTGGCGCGAAGGGGGAGCATGGTGGCGTATTCGAGTCCGTCGATGGTAAACACGCCGGAGCGGGTGGCGGCATAGACGCTGCCTCGGGAGTAGGTGACGAAATCAAAGGTGATGGGCGTTCCCTTTTTCACATCGTGCGCCTTAAAATCCTGAAAAAACGAGAAATTGCAGGGGGAGTTAAAGGTCACGGGACCGGAAAGCCCGGGCATGCTCAGGTCATAGCCGTCCTGTTTTAGCCGTTCCAAAACCGCCTTGGGACGATTGAGGTTCAGGTCTTCATAGGCGCTGTTGTAGTGAAAATTGGAATTGACCTGCTGGGTTTTCACGGTGTAGCCCACAAAGCAGCCCAGAAGAATCAGAATTACCAGCAGCAGGGCAATGGGGAAGGGGCGAATGCGGCGTTTCATGGGATGACCTCCTTTTTATTGCTGCTCGGACAGATAAATTCCGGCACGGTTTTGAATCACATCGGCAACGGCTTCGGCGGATTTTTGCCCGGAGAAATAGCCGTCCACCTCGTCAAAAATGATGGTGCGAAGCTCCACGTTGGTATTTCCGCTGAAGGACGATACCTGATTCACCAGCTCGTTCATGCTGTCGATTTCCTCCTGGGTCAGACCGCGAACGGGAGCAGTGGTGACGGTGACAGTGGTGGTGTTGCCGCCCAGGGCAGCGTCGGCGGGATTCCGATAGGCTTCGGTGACGGATGCAGGGGTTTCCTCCATGGCTTTCTGCGCCCGGCGGTCCCATTCGCTTTTCAAAAGGGGCAGCCAGGGGACAGTTTCCTGATAGTCCGGGGCAAGGGTGGCTTTGAGGAACTGCCATGCCAAATCCTCTCTGCCGGTGCCGCTGCATATGGCATAGCGCATCACAGACCCGGCAAACACCGTGGTATGATCGGTTCCGGGAAAGCCCACGGAACAGGTCAAGCCCTGGTCGATCAGCCCGTGGCAGCCGTCAAAGCTCTTGAGCTGATTCCAGCCGCAGAGAATGCTGCCGGATTGGAACGCATTTTCCTCCAGTGCGGCAGTTTCGCTGTCCCGCTCTGCCCAGCGCTTCACATCGGAAAGCAATTGGACAAAGGAATTGCCAAAGTCGCAGGTTCGTTCCGTGTAGTTGACATAATCGTCCATACAGCCGTCCAGCAGCAGGGACAGCAGGTCGCCGGGGGTGTCTGCGTTGATGGTAAAGGCGGCGTCCGGGTGAGCGTCCATCCACTGGGCGATGTTCGGCAGGGTAAAGGGCTGATCGGGGTCCCAGACCTGGGGGGAAACATACATGCTTTGGAGGTAAAAGCTGGGGGAAAGCTGATAGAGGGTATGGTCGCTCCATTCCATGGACCGGAGAATGGGAGAAAGCAGAGCGTCGCCGCTGAGCTCGGGGTCTGCATCCAGCCAATCATAGAGGTTGCAGAACACGCCCTTGTCCGCATAGATCTCGTAGTCAAAGCCATCGAGACTGATGAGATCGGGTCCGTCACCGGCAATCAGCGAGAGCTTTAATTCGTTTTCGTTGTCCGTGTACCAAATGGATTCCAGGGGTGTGGCGGGGGAGAGACGGTTAAACGTCTCAATGGCTTCGGTGATATAGCGGTTGTGCTCCGTTCGGGCGATGGTCAAGCTCTGGGTGTCCGGCGCTTCCGGATAGAAGAGGGAAGCCTCCGTCGTCCGGACCGCGGCAGCTTCGGACGGCGGGGCAGCGGCATCGGACCCGGCGGGACTACAGCCGCAGAGAAGCAGCATACTCAGAAGAAGAACAGCACGTTTCATCATCACACCTCCAAGGAAATATGGGAGCGGGAGTTAATCGTAACATTTGTTATTCCTATAGCTGCATGATAACAAATGTTACTGCTCCTGTCAACCCCTTTTCGGGAAAATTTCACTTGCACCGGAGGAGAAATACGGGTATACTGTATCGGGCAGGCAACTGCGGAAAGGATGTTCCTATGAGTATTGCAAAACGCGACGTGCTGGAGCTGCGCCGCCGAATGACGAAAAAGAGCTGCACCATTGACCGGCTCTGCGGCTGCTATGTGGACGGCGGCAAAAACGTGGTGCTGAAATTCAGTGAGAGCTTCTCGGAGCTGCCCGAGGAGGAATACTATAAATATCTGGAGATTGCGAAAAAAGCCATGTCCGGGTCCCTGAATTCCAATCTGCTGGAGCTGAACTTCCAGCGGGGGGAGACGGGAGACGAACACCAGCGCTATCTCTATACCCTGAAAGCCAGCAAAATGCAGAATCCCGAGCTGCTGGACCGGCTGTATGAAAAGATCATCGACAGCTATGCCGCCGAGGGGAACTATCTGATTCTGGTGTTCCACGACGTTTACGATGTGATTACCCAGACCAAGGACCGGAAGCGGCTGGACGAATCCAGCGAAACCTATGAATATATGATCTGCGCCCTGTGTCCCGTGGATTTCTCCAAGCCCGGTCTTGGCTATCGGGAGGAGGAGAACCGCATTGGCGTCACCGAGCGGAACTGGGTGGTGGGCATGCCCGATATCGGCTTTACATACCCTGCCTTTGCGGGACATGGCGCGGACTCCAGCGCGGTGATGTACTATGTGAAAACCGGAAAGGACTCCCATGTGGAATTTGTGGAGGATGTGCTGGGCTGCGTGGCAAAGCGGACGGCAGGAGAGGAGAAAAACGCCTTTAAAGAGGTGATTCAGGACTCCTTTGAGGACCCCCAGCAGGGAAAAAGCGTCTTCCTGAAGATGCAGAAGCATTTAAGCGACATGACCCTGCCGGACCCCGATGCTCCGGAGGATGAGGAAACGCCGCCCCTTGCCCTGACCAAAGCCACCATGGCGGAGGTCATGGAGCAGGTGGACCTTGGCGAAGAAGCCCGGAATATCATCCAGGCGGCATTTGATTACCGGTTTGGAGATACCCCGCCCACCGCACAGAATGTGGTGGACAAAAAGCTGGTGGAGGAGAGCGTCCAGCGCATCCGGACTGCCGAGCTGGAGGAGCAGGTGACGGACCTGAAGGATCAGATTCAGGAGAAGGACCAGACCATCACCCAGGCAAAAAAGACCATTCAGGAGCAGGAGGCGGCGCTGGCATCTCCCGGCAGCCTGATTCAAAGCGAGCTCACCGATGAAATGCCCATCTCCCTCCATGTGTCGCCGCAAAAGGCAAAGCAGATCCGCACCCAGATGGTGGGCGGCGTGAAATGCATTGTGGTGCCGGTGGAAAAGGGTGAATCTGCGCAGATCAACGGTGTACCCGCAGACCTGTAACCGCAAAAAGGAAAAAGAAACCCGCTGTACTCCAAAGGGCCGGAGTACAGCGGGTGTTTGCGGTTTATTCTGATTTCAGAGCGTCCCTGCAATCCTTCCAGCACAGCGCCAGGCAGACCGCCAGATAGAACGAGGCATTGGGTCGCCGCAGAACGCCTGCGGTGGCATAGATATGGGCGGCACAGGTCACAAGGCTCACCAGCAGCGCCACGAACTCCGGGGTCAGCAGCGCGAATTTCTTCCGCACAAAGCTCCGGAACACCAGCACCACAAACCAGCCGAAATAGCCGAGAAGCAGCACCAGTCCCACGCCGCCGCACAGAAAGAAGATCCCATGAAAATCGTTTTCCACATCATAGCTGTCGCTGCTGGTGTACCAGCGTCCCAGCTCCATGCCGAACAGCCTGGCGCTGGGGGGAGACTCCTCCAGCAGCATGCGGCTATAGGTGAGCCTGGCACGCCGGGTGTCGCAGATATCCGATGCCCTTTGACTGTAGTGATAGGCTTCGGCGGTGCGGCTTAGACCAAAGTGCTCCACCAAGCCGGGCAGATAGGTCTGATAGGCGCTGCGCAGGACGGACTCCGGCTGGGTGTCGGCAGAGGAATCGGCAGCTGCCTGATCCTGCGCCACCAGCTCGTCAATGTGCTGCTGCTTTACCTGAATGTTTGCCTGCACCTGCTTCTGGTTATTTGCCATGGGCGACAGAGGAATCAGCAGGGCAAATACAATTGCCAGCACCAGGAGCCACAGCCCCTGAATCCGCTTTTTCCACAGCAGCAGGCACACCCCCAGCACCAGTCCAATCAGGATGCAGCCAAAGGTGGAAAGCCGGGTGGCAAACAGAAACAGCATGCCCATAAAGAGCAGAGAGACAATCAGAAACGGAACGGGACCGGAGAACCGCCGGAGCACATAGATCAAGGCAATGGGCGTCAGCATGCAGAGAATGGCGCTTTGGCTGTTGGCAAAATAGAACCAGCCCAGAATTCCCAGAGACTTGTTGGGATAGGTGTGGGGATCGGTGCCGGTGGCGGTGGCAAGGAGCTCCACCAGAAGAATCATCAGCAGGCACAGAGCAAACGCGCCGGGGATCTTGTGCCGGAGCTCGGGAAACCGCCGGAGAAGGGTGCAGAAGCTCAGCGCGGTCAGGGGCATCAGATAAATCCGCACCAGATTGGTGAGATCACGGATCGGCTGGGCATAGCCGAATTGCACGCAGGCAAGCACATGTCCCGCTGTCAGCGCCAAAAGCACGGCGGTGGTGATATAATAGGCGTGGCGCTTTTCCGCCAGACAGAAGCCCAGGACTACGGTAAAAAGCAGCAATCCCAGCCGCAGCAGCAGGGTCATGGTGTTTTCCGTTCCGCTGGCATTGAGCCAATAGGATGTGACGTCCAGCAGCGGCTGCACCACAATCAGCGCAAGCACCAGGAAATGCAGGGGCTTTTTCTCCGCATGTATCATAAAATCCCTCGTTTCCGATCATGAATGTTATCCCCATTATAATCGGTAGCACCCGGGATATCAACTGGTTTCTTGCGGCGGAAACAAGTTCCCATGGGGGAACCGGCGAACTGCAACAAAATACAGGGGAATCATACATTTGGACGGTATAAATCAATCAATTTGTATACGGAAAGATTTTACCATGTTCAAAATGTAGGATATGTGCGGAATGTTGCGGAAAGTAAGCGAGAAATATCCGAAACGTATGTGACGTGTTGCAGCGGAAATGTGACGAAACATCGACAAAGATGTGTTGAAATGGAACAGAGGTAACAAAATGTAGATTTCAGCCCGATTCTGTATGTTGACTCTTATGTCGGATTTTACGATAATATGGATACAGATTGTACAGAATCCCGCCGAATCGGAGACCAATTCGGCGAGGCGGCGGGGCTTGTGTGAAAGGAGACACAAAATGTCAGAAATCATTGGGTTGCTTGGTATTTTAGTGGCGTTCTTTATCGTCATCTACTTTACCTACAAGGGTTTTCATCTGGCGTATGTGGTCATGGTTGCATGTCTGGTTGTGCTGGTCACCAACAACATGCCCCTGATCCAGACCTTTAATGAAACCATCATGCCGAAGGTAGGCGAGCAGGCGGCAACGCTGCTTCCGCTTTATCTGTTTGGCGCAATTTTCGGTAAAATGTTCATTGATTCCGGCGCTGCCCATTCCCTGTCCCGGTTCCTGCTGAACCTGCTGGGCAAGAATGCAAAGCCCCAGACCAAGCGGGTGTTTGGCTTCATCTGCGTGGTGTTCATGAACATGGTGTTCAACTATGTGGGCGTTGACCCCTTTGCATCCCTGTTCACCATGATCGGCATTGCCACCGGCGTTATGTATGAGGCGGATATCCCCAGAAAGTACATGCCTGTGATGCTGGTGCTGGGCTCCTCCATGGGCAATGTGGTGCCCGGCTCTCTGGCAGCGCCCAACATCCTGTGCCAGAACATCCTCAAGGACTTTGGCGTTACCTCCTGGTCCAGCACCATTGTGGGCTTTATCTATGTGCTGTTCGTTCTGGCTGCTTCCACGTTCTACATCAACCGCCGCATGGCGAAGGATGTGGAAAAGGGCGCAAAGTTTGAATACGGTCCTCTGGAGCCCGCTGTGGTGGATGAGAGCCATCTGCCCCACGTGATCCTGACCATTATTCCTCTGGTCGTCATCCCCGTGAGCTACAGCCTGTGGTTTTCTCAGGCAGCCTGGATGTCCATGGCAGTGGGCTGCATTGCCGGCATTATCTGCTATGGCGTGTACATCCCCAAGAAGGACGGCGTCAGCCGGGTGATGACCATTGTGGACAGCATGAACGACGGCGTTACCATTGCCGGTGTTCCTGCCATTATCCTGCTGAACTTCACCCTGGGCTATGCCATTGAGGCAGCGCCTTCCTTTGAGACCATCAGCAACTTCTTTGTGAATATGCCTGGTCCCTCTCTGATTGCCCTGTCCATTATGGCAATCATGCTGCTGGGCGCCGCTGCTTCCGCTTCCGGCATGATTATTGCCGCCATGGCAGCTGCCAGCACCTTTATTCCCGTGCTGGGCGTGAATGCCACCAATGCATTCCGTGCGCTGGTTATGTCCACCACGGTGCTCGATTCCCTGCCCTTTGCAGGCGCCATTGTGGCAATGATGAGCATCACCGGCATCAAGTACAAGGAGGGCTATCCTCCCATCGCCATGACCACCATGCTGTTTACCTTTATCGGTAACATCCTGGCGGTGCTGCTGATGACTGCGTTCCCGATGCTTCCTTAATTAAGAGACATCTCAAAAAAATCCGCACAGCCAAAGCTGTGCGGATTTTGCGTTTTGGATAAGTTAAATCAATCCCTGCACCAAAATAATCAGAATCAGAATGGGCAGGATGAACTGGAAGTAGGGCTTGAGCCATTTCTTCATCTTCATACCGGAGCCGGTGTTGACCTCTTCAAAATAGTTGTCTGCACCCCAGCCCCATTTGGTGACGCAGAACAGCAGATAAATCAGGGAGCCGATGGGCAGCAGCAGGTTGCTTACCAGGAAGTCCTCGCTGTCCAGCACATCCCGGGCGCCGATGATGTGGAGGCTGCTCCAGA
>ERZ780226.2065-NODE-2065-length-14471-cov-4.362930_pt1 | contig 14471 bp, 9 predicted proteins | sample MGYA00511165_ERZ780226 | MGnify/ENA primary metagenome ERZ780226 (study PRJEB29588, sample SAMEA2152373) | human gut metagenome | biome: human gut; feature: human-associated habitat; material: faeces | place: Denmark | collected 2008/2010 ...
CGGTGGTTCTTCCGATTGCAACGCCCGAGCCGTTGAGCGTGTGAACAAGCTGAGCCTTATCCTTAGGTGAATTCTTATACTTGATATTCGCACGGCGAGCCTGGAAGTCTTCAAAGTTACTGCACGAAGAAATCTCGACATAACGGCCATAGCTCGGCATCCACACTTCAATGTCATACTTCATTGCGGCGGTGAAGCCTAAATCGCCGATACAGATTTTAACAACGTGATACGGAAGTTTAAGGAGCTGAAGTACCGATTCTGCGTCGTTTACAAGCTTTTCAAGCTCAGCATATGAATCCTCGGGCTTTGTGAATTTAACAAGCTCGACCTTATTAAACTGATGCTGGCGGATAAGACCTCTCGTATCTCTGCCTGCCGAACCTGCCTCCGCACGGAAGCACGCGGTATAAGCGCAATATTTAAGCGGAAGTGAATTTCCGTCCAAAATCTGGTCACGGTGCATATTTGTAACAGGTACCTCGGCAGTCGGAACAAGGAAGTAATCAGTGCCTGCAACCTTAAATGCGTCCTCTTCAAATTTAGGAAGCTGACCCGTTCCTATCATACTGTTTCTGTGAACCATAAACGGCGGGAATATTTCTTTATATCCGTTTCTCTTTGTATGCGTGTCAAGATAGAAGTTTGTTATTGCTCTCTCAAGACGTGCGCCCGCGCCTTTGTACACGGTGAAACGTGCGCCTGTGATTTTAGCCGCCGTCTCGGGGTCTAAAATTCCGAGTTCCGAACCCAAATCCCAATGTGCCTTAGGCTCAAAATCAAACTTTGTCGGCTCCATAAACTTTCTTACCTCTACATTATCAGCGTCGGTATCACCGTCCGGAACTGTCGGATTCGGAATATTCGGGATAGAATACATCATAACCGATATTTTCTCATCCAATTCACGGATTTTATCATCGTGTTCTTTGATAGAAGCCGAAAGCTCCTTCATTTCTTCAAATACCGCCGTGGTGTCCTCTCCGGCCTTTTTCATTGCCGGAATTTTCTTTGAAACGGTATTCTGCTCTGACTTTTTCTGTTCAACCTCAAATGTGAGCTGACGTCTCTCTTTATCAAGCGCAATAAGCGCGTCAATGTCCACATTTTCTTTTCTGCGTGCAAGCGCCGCCTTAACCTTTTCGGGTTCTGTTCTTATTAGTTTAATATCAATCATTTTTATATTTCCTTTCTTATTTTAATCTCTTTTAAAAATTATTTCGCTTGTGTTTCGGCCGCAGGAGCCTCAACCAAGGTCTTGACCGAAGTATACAAATCCTTCAAATCATCCGAAACCGAGCCTTCCTCAATGCTTTCAAACTTCTGCCTTGCCTCATCTGTATTTCCCGCCCGGTACAGCTTACAAACATCCGAAAGCTTAATACATAAATCATTCGAAGCCGAAAGCTTGTCCTTTTCATCTTGAACCTTATCAAGCTTATTTTTTAATTCATAGCTTTCATTTTTAAGCCGAACAACCTCCTCCTGAATGGTGGTGTTAGCCTGTGTCGTCTCCTCTATCTGATTCTGAAAGCTCTCTTCTCTGTTATCCGCCATCGCGGCAATTATGATTACTATAATCGCCGTCAAAAGCATAATCACAGCATACGTTGCAAGCTTACCCGATTTTTTATTTTTTTCTTCCAAATAATATCGCCTCTCTATATTAAAATTTCAAAACCACTCTTACAAGCTCAAAAATAGGCCTAAAATCGTTTCTCAGATATTTTGGTATAATATCATACCCTTACCCTAAAATTTTGAACACAACTTAAAATATTAGTGTCGATTTTTGTCGAATTAAATTTTTAACGCTTTAATTCAAATAAAATTCGTTCCAGGTCATCCTTACTGTAATACTCGATTTCTATTTTACCTTTTTTTGAACCCTCGCTTATTTTCACCTTTGTTCCAAATCTTGACGAGAGTGCTCCCTCTAAATCCTTATAATATTTTTGAGTCATAGGATTTACCGCCTTGACAGTTTTCTTCTGTGCCGGAGTTTTCTGGGCGAGCGCCTCTGCCTGTCGAACCGTCAAATCCTCTTTAATTATTTTTTCTGCATATTCAATCTGGCGGTCTTTATCAAGAGTAAGAAGAGCCCTTGCGTGACCTTGTGTCAATTTGTTGTCACGAAGCATAGCTTTAACCTCATCACAAAGGTTGTTCAATCTGAGGGAGTTAGCCACTGCACTCCGGCTCTTTCCCACCTTTTTAGCAATCTCGTCCTGTGTGAGCGAAAATGTCTCTAAAAGATAGCGATAACCCTCGGCTTCTTCAACAGGATTTAGGTCATCACGCTGAAGATTCTCAACTAACGCAATCTCAGATACTTCCTTAGCATCAAAATTCCTTATGATACACGGAATATCGTGAAGTCCGGCGAGCTTAGATGCACGCCAGCGGCGTTCACCGGCAACAATCTTATATGTTCCGTTTTTAGTCGGGGTAACAAGAATTGGTGAAACAACGCCATGCTCGCCGATAGAATCCGCAAGAGCCTCAAGCTTTTCGGGGTCAAAATCCTTTCGCGGCTGATTCTTGTTAGGCTCAATATCCGCAAGAGAAATCAACTTGATTACATCACCTTTTTCAACATCCTCGTTAATCTCGCCGAGAATGTCATCGGTTGATTCAAACAGCGAGCCGAGGCCCTTTCCCAAAGGAGCCTTTTTATGTCCTGCCATAGAATCACTTTCCTTTCTATAATATTTCATATTAAATTAACTTAAATTAAGCCTTATTTTTATTTATAACTTCAGCGGCAAGCTTCTTATAGCACTTCGCACCCTTGGAGTTTTTATCAAATGCTATAATAGGTTGACCGTAACTCGGTGCTTCCGAAAGCCGCACATTCCGCGGAATAACCGTTTTATAGACCGCCGCGCCGAAATACTTGCGAACCTCGCTTTCCACCTGACCCGACAGCTTTGTTCTTCCGTCATACATCGTCAAAAGAATTCCTTCGATTTTAAGGCTTGTCCCGAAAGTTTGCTTAACATTTTTTATCGTTCTTGTAAGCTGACTGAGCCCTTCAAGAGCATAATACTCGCATTGAATCGGAATAAGCACGCTATCCGCCGCGCAGAGCGAATTAAGCGTTATTAACCCGAGTGACGGAGGACAGTCAATGATAATAAAATCAAACCTCTCGCGTACCTGTTCAATCTTTTCTTTAAGCCTGAATTCTCTGTGTTTTAAGCTGACCATCTCGATTTCTGCCCCTGCAAGAGCCATTGCACCCGGGCAAACCGACAGATTTGAATATTCAGTTTCGATTATCGCGTCGCTCAGCGGCGTATCGCTGACAAGACAGTCATACGTCGAAAAATCATCATCTTTTATACTTATACCGAGTCCGCTTGTTGTATTCCCCTGAGGGTCAGCATCAATAACAAGAACTTTTTTCTTTTTCTGTCCCAAACAGGCGCTCAGATTGACCGCAGTTGTCGTTTTTCCTACGCCGCCTTTTTGGTTTGCTATCGCAATTACCTTACCCATACTACACCTCGATTCACTCTTTTTATGTCATCTTATATATAATATCACAACAAAAGAAAAAATACAAGGCTAAATGCCCTGTATTTTCAAAAAAATTACTCTGTTTCACGTGAAACAGAGTAATTTTAATACTCCTGTAACATTAATGTTTCATATGAAACATTAAACGCCTTTCATTGTGAGACTGATTCTCTTTTTCTCAGGGTCAACCTCTAAAACCTTAACTTTAACAATATCACCGATTGAAACAACGTCCATAGGATGCTTCACATAGTTGTCCGAAAGCTGAGAAATGTGAACAAGTCCGTCCTGGTGAACACCAATATCAACAAACGCGCCAAAATCAATTACATTTCGTACCGTTCCCGTCAAAACCATACCTTCTTTTAAATCTTCGATTCCCATTACATCTGTACGGAGAACAGGCTGTTCAATTTCATCTCTCGGATCACGGCCGGGTTTAACGAGCTCTTTAACAATATCATTTAATGTAGGAAGTCCTATGCCGGCATCTTCCGCAAGCCTTTTTGACCCATAAGCCTTCACCTTTTCAGGAAGCTCTCCAAGTTTATTTAAGTTTATATCTGCCGCCTTAAATCCGCATTTTTCAAGAATTGTCTTTGCAGCAGAATAGCTCTCGGGATGAACGGAGGTGTTATCAAGCGGATTCTTTGCATTCTTTATGCGCAAGAATCCGGCACACTGTTCAAAAGCCTTTGGTCCGAGCTTCGGAACCTTTTTGAGCTGTGCCCTCGATGTGAAAGCACCCTCTTGTTCACGATATGCAACTATATTCTTAGCAACAGCAGAGGAAACACCCGAAATATGCGACAGCAGAGGAGCAGAAGCGGTGTTAAGGTCAGCCCCTACGCTGTTTACAACATCCTCGACTACTCCGCCCAAAATTTCATCAAGTCTCTTTTGGTTCATATCGTGCTGATATTGGCCGACACCGATGGCCTTAGGCTCTATTTTAACAAGCTCGGCGAGAGGGTCCTGAACTCTGCGTGCGATGGATATTGCCGAACGTTTTGTAACATCAAAATCAGGAAATTCTTCAGCGCCGAGCTTTGACGCGGAATAAACCGATGCCCCGGCTTCGTTTGTGATTATATATTTCGTCTTACAATTAGGAATGGAATGCAGAACCTCCGCCGCAAACATTTCCGTTTCTTTTGATGCCGTTCCGTTTCCTATCGATATTAAATCGACATTGTACTTTGAAATAAGTCCTTTTATATAATCAGCGGCGGCTTTCTTTTGAGCCTGAGAGTGTGTGACGAAAATCACACCTGTGTCAAGAACCTTTCCCGTTCCGTCGACAACGCCGACCTTACAGCCGGTTCGATAGCCGGGGTCAAGTCCTATAACAACCTTGTTCTGAATCGGCGGCTGCATCAGAAGATTTTTAAGATTAACCTTAAATACGCTCATTGCCTGTTCCTGCGCTGCTTCTGTCAATTCATTTCTTATTTCACGTTCTATAGACGGCTGTATAAGCCTTAAATACGCATCACAAACCGCCTCCTCAACATATTTAGAAGAATCCGTTACTTTTTTTGAAACCTCTTTGCGTTTTAAATAAGCTATAATCTTCTCAGTATCACATTCGAGGGTCACCGACAAAAAACCCTCTTTTTCACCTCTGTCAATAGCAAGCGTTCGGTGCGGGGCAAGTGACTTACACCCCTCCGAGAAATCATAGTACATTCTGTATACACTATCCTCTTCCGAAACAGCTGATGTTCTTACTATTCCCGTATTAAGTGTAATTTCACGTATTTTCTTCCGATAATCCGCGTTATCCGATACCATCTCGGCTATAATATCCATTGCACCGCTGATTGCATCATCAGCCGAAGATACGCCCTTTTCTTCATCTATATATTCCGAGGCAATCGCTAAAATATCAGCATCCTCAGGGTTTTGAGCGTGTATACGTAAGGCAAGAGGTTCAAGTCCCTTCGCCTTGGCAACCGTCGCCCTTGTCTTTCGCTTCGGCCTGAACGGTCTATAAATATCCTCTACCTCACCCAGCTTCGTACAAGCGTCAATTGCGGCCAAAATCTCGGGCGTGAGATTCCCCTGTTCTTCAATTATCCTCTTTACATCCGCCTTGCGTTCTTCTATACTTCTCAAATAGTTAAGTCTTTCTTCAAGCGTACGGAGAATCTCGTCATTTAATTCTCCTGTTTCTTCTTTTCTATATCTGGAAATAAATGGAACTGTATTTCCTCCGTCAAGAAGCTCAACGGCCTTCTCTGCCTGCCAGAGCTTAATACCGAGTTCCTCGGCAAGTTTTTCGTTTATTGTCATTTTAAATCACCTTTTGTAAAATATTAGTATGTATTTACATATTAAGCATATCCATAAAGTTAATCTGGCTCGTTTCCGAAAGTCCGCGCAGAACGCCGTTTTCATTCAGCACTTCCATAACAGCCTTGGTTATTCCCGCACGGTTTTTCAAATCCTCCTGAGACAGGAACTTACCCTTTTTCGCCGCTTCCATTATAGACTCGGCCGCCGCCTCGCCGACACCGGCGAACGCGTTAAGCGGAGGAAGAATGGCGTTTCCGACCTTTTTAAACTTTCTTGCGTGTGACTGATACAGGTCAACGGGCAGGAATTCAATTCCCCTCTCATACATTTCAAGACAGATTTCCAAAATCGTATACAACGATTTTTCGTTCGCGGTAATCGATGTTCCCTTAAGGTTTAAGCGGTGCATCTCAGCCTTAACCTTGTCCACCCCGCGTGTCATAATCGCCGCATCAAACAAGTCGGCGCGAACAGTGAAATATGCACTGTAAAACTCAACCGGATAGTACACCTTAAAGTATGCAATCCTGAGCGCCATCATAACATATGCGGCGGCGTGTGCCTTAGGGAACATATACTTAATTTTTTTACACGATTCGAGATACCATTCGGGAACGTTATTATCACGCATTGCCTTCTCATATTCCTCAGGCATCCCCTCCTTTGCGGCACGCCCCTTTCTGACGAACTCCATTATCTTAAACGCCGTTCCCGGCTCTAATCCGTGCTGAATCAGATATACCATAATATCGTCACGAAGACCTATAACCTCAGCAAGCGAGGCCGTTCCGTTTCTGACCAAATCCTGTGCGTTATTCAGCCATACATCTGTTCCGTGAGACAGACCGGATATAATCAAAAGCTCAACAAACGTTGACGGCTTTGTGTCGACCAGCATACCGCGGACAAATGATGTACCGAATTCCGGAACGCCGAAGGTTCCGACCTTGCTTCCTATCTGTTCGGGTGTAACGCCGAGGGCCTCGGTTCCCGAGAACAGGCTCATAACCTTAGGGTCGGCAAGCGGAAGCTCGGACGCGTTAAGACCCGTCATATCCTCAAGCATACGAATTGTCGATGGGTCATCGTGACCGAGAATATCAAGCTTTAACAGGTTATCGTGTATCGAATGGAAGTCAAAGTGGGTTGTTATAATATCCGAATCCTTTTTATCAGCCGGATGCTGAATCGGGCAAAAATCGTGAATATCCATTGTTTTCGGGCAGACGATGATACCTCCCGGATGCTGTCCGGTTGTACGTTTAACATCAACCATTCCCCTTGAGATTCGGATCAATTCCTCCTCGGGGGCATCTATGCCCTTTTCCTCATAATATTTTTTTGCAAAGCCTATTGCCGTCTTTTCGGCGATAGTACCTATCGTTCCCGCTTTAAACACATATCCCTCGCCGAAAAGTTCGCCGACGTATTTGTGTGCCGTTGCCTGATATTCACCCGAGAAGTTAAGGTCAATATCCGGAACCTTATCTCCTTTAAATCCAAGGAAGGTTTCAAAAGGAATCATCAATCCGTCCTTTTTATATTTAGTTCCGCAGACAGGGCATATCTTATCCGGCATATCGATACCCGTGGGATACTCGCCGTGTTCAAACCACTCGCTGTTCTTGCATTTCGGGCAGACATAGTGCGGACAGAGCGCATTTACCTCGGTTATATCCGAAAGGAATGCCGCAAACGACGAACCTACGCTTCCTCGTGAGCCAACGAGATAACCCGCGTCATTCGACTTCTTAACCAGCTTATGAGCAATCATATACATAACCGAATAACCGTATTTCACAATACAGTTAAGCTCTTTATCCATACGCTCCTGAACAATTTTCGGAAGAACCTCGCCGTATATTCGGTGTGCCTTTGCGTGGCACATATCCACCAAATCCTGTTCACAGTTCTCGATTGACGGCGGGTAAGACCCATCCTTAACCGGCTGAATCTTCTCGCACATATCGGCAATTTTATTGGTGTTTGTTATTACTATTTCCTTCGCACGGTCGCCCAGATACGAGAATTCCTCAAGCATCTCCTCGGTTGTACGAAGGTAAAGCGGAGCCTGTTCATCCGCATCGGAGAACCCCTGTGCACCGAGAAGAACGCGGCGGTACATTGCATCCTCAGGATCCATAAAGTGAACATCACAGGTGGCAACTGTCGGAAGGTTCAGCTTATCTCCGAGCTTTATAATCTTTTTATTTATATTCTGAAGCTCAGTCTTAGACGCAACCGTTCCGTTGCGAAGCATAAACGCGTTGTTCCCGAGCGGCTGAATTTCAAGATAGTCATAGAACGAAGCAATATCAAGCAGCTCTTCATCGGTCTTTTTATCCAATATAGCGCGATAAAGTTCCCCAGCCTCACACGCCGAACCGATTATAATTCCGTCACGGTATTTTTCTATTACACTCTTCGGCATAATCGGCTTCTTGTAAAAATATTCAAGGTTCGACTTTGAAATCAAACGGTATAGGTTTTTGAGTCCCACATAATTCCTCGCCAAAAGAATTATATGATACTTTTGGCTTTTAAGAAGCTCGGGCCGGGTCGAAATATTTATTTCGCCGCCCTCGCTATTATGCTCACGGGCAAGTTCCATAAATTTAAGGAATATTTCCGCTGTTGCGGTCGCATCATCGACAGCACGGTGGTGATTTTCAAGGCTCACGCCCAGGCGCTTGCATACGGCGTCAAGCGAATGCTTCCGCTCATTAGGGAAAAGTTCGCGCGATATACGAAGTGTGTCAAGCGTTTTGTTGTGAAATTCGAGTCCAAGCTCGGTTGCGTTATACCTGATAAAGCCACAGTCAAACGAGGCGTTATGCGCAACAACCGCACAGCCCGAACAAAATTCGAGGAACCTCGGAAGAACCTCTTCTATATTCGGTTTGTCGGAGACCATATCGTTTGTGATTCCCGTAAGCTCGGTAATATTCGGCGGAATCGGAATCTCAGGGTTAATCAGCTGAGAAAACCTATCGCATATCTCGCCGTTTTTTATCTTTATAGCGCCGATTTCGGTAATCTTACATTCCTTCGGCGAAAGTCCTGTTGTCTCTATATCGAACACAACATAGCTTCCCTCGGGGTTAAGGTCAGAGGTACAGCTGTTAGACCGGGTATCATTTATCAAATATCCCTCGATTCCGTATATAACCTTTATGTCCTTTCCTTCTTTAGCAATGGCTTTGGCGGCATTGTGGGCATTAGGGAAGGCCTGTGCAACACCGTGGTCGGTTATCGCTATCGCCTTGTGCCCCCATTTCGCGGCACGTTTAACAAGATCGCTTGCCGAGGTGACAGCGTCCATCGCACTCATCTTTGTATGAAGATGAAGCTCAACGCGCTTTTCGTCAGAGTTATCCATACGTATCGGCAGCTCTTCAAGAAGCTCTATCGACCTGACCTTAACTATAGCCTTTCGTGCATATTTATCCACCTCGTATGTACCCGAGACCTTGACGCGCTTTCCCACCTTTACCGACGCAAGAACCTTGTTTAGCCTGTCACTGTCAGCAAACAGATTACACGAACACGCCCAGTCATCATCTCCGACAGCAAATGTAATCGAATTTCTCATTCCGCTTCCGAATTTCGGGTTTCCTTTTATATCACGAACCTCATAGGTCAACACCTCACCCGAGATAATATATGTCTGTGGTGAACTTCCGTCAGGTGATAACTCCATAGAAGAAATAGGCACAGGCGGACCGGGAATCGGCCTTCCGTAAAGCAATCCCGACTTAACCGATGGCGATGTCGGCGCCACGGCCGGAGCTTTAGCCGCCTCTCTTTCGGTTATTTCAAGCTGCTTTTTGTCGCGGTTTTCGAGGTACTCTTTCTCATTAAATTCGCGAAATTCAAGGCTGACTTCAAACTCACGGCCGAGTTCTCTGCATAGTTTAGCGCATATAAATTCTTTAAAGTGGTTCTGATTTAGTAACATCTCTCCGCCGATTATATTTGAAACGGTTATCCTGTTTCCGTCCGCAGTAAACTCAGCACCCGAAAGGAAGGGTCGGCACCCCCCGTGTTTTCTGAGGAATTCCGAAACAATCCCGCCTATATATTCGGGCGTCGGGTTAAATCCGGGTGAAAAGAACGAAATTTTTATATCGCTTAGCCGATATGCCGTCTTTGCCGCTTCGGCGTATGCATAGAGTAAGTCGCGCGAGAAAGGAACATCACACGCAAGAACAATTTCAACCGTGTTCGCCTTTATATCAAGATGACAGCTTTTAATTTCAGTATGTTCAAGCAAAACAGCAAGACTTTCTTTAATCGTCAGCTTGTCAAACAAATCTAAAATTCCGTTTTTCATAAATCTTGCCCTCTCTCTATCTCTTCCAAAATTGTTTCTACGATTTTATCTTCGGGAATCTTTCTCACTATTTTCCCTTTTCTGAATAAAACCGCGCATCCGTCTCCGCCGGCTATTCCTATATCCGCATCCGCCGCCTCGCCGGGGCCGTTTACCACACACCCCATAACGGCAATCTTAAGCTTTTTATGTATATTTTCCACAGCAGAATTTATGGTGTTCGCTATCGGGATAAGGTCAATCTTAGTGCGTCCGCAGGTCGGACACGAAACAACATTTACACAGTCACCGTATAGATTTAACGCCTTCAAAATCAGCTTTGCCGCCTTAACCTCCTCAACAGGGTCATCGGTCAGCGAAACACGAATCGTATCACCGATTCCATCAGCCAAAAGTGAACCTATACCTATGGCGGATTTGATAATTCCCTCCTCTGTTGTTCCGGCCTCCGTCACACCGATGTGCAAGGGATAATCAAACTCCGATCGTGCAAGCCGATATGCGGAAATCGTCGTCTTAACATCCGATGACTTCATCGACAGAACAATATCGTCAAACCCATATCGGTTTAAAATCTCTATGTGTCCCCGCGCGCTTTCAACCATTGCGCGCGCAAGGTCGCCGCCGCTTTTTTCAAGCAACCCCTTTTCAAGCGAACCGCCGTTCACACCTATTCTTATGGGAATTCCCGCCTCTTTGGCCGCTTTCGCAACCTCAGCCGCACGCTCCTCTCCGCCTAAATTTCCCGGATTTATACGGATTTTGTGGACTCCGTATTCTATACACTTTAAAGCAAGCCGATAGTCAAAATGAATATCAGCCACCACCGGAATCGGGGATTTTTCGATAATAGTTTTCATTGCTTCGGCGGCATCGTTATCAGGTACAGCAAGCCGAACAATATCACATCCGGCACCGGCAAGCCTTGAAATCTGTGAAAGCGCCGCGGCTGTATCGATTGTCGGCACATTAAGCATAGATTGTATAGCTATTTTAGCACCGTTTCCTATAGTAATATCCTTTATTTTAACAGCCTTCATCGCGGCCGCCTCCTTCATTAAATTTAAACTTTAAATTATATTATAACATAATACCATTTGTTCTTCAAGCTGAAAAAGGTGATTTAAAACATAAATATTTTATTAAATTTCGATTACACCTATTGCTTTTACAACTGAATTTTGATATATTGTTTACTATACGATAATAAAAAGGATGTATATAATGAATAAAATTTATTTTAAAACCGATTCAGGCTTTTTTAAGCTGTTTTTACTCGGTATTATTATCGGTATTGCTTCGATAACACCGGGTCTGAGCGGCGGCGTCATCGCTGTCTCGCTCGGTCTTTATACTGTCGCTATAGACGCAATAGTTAATATCCGCAGGCAGTTTAAAAAAAGCCTTACTTTTCTTTTTCCGCTCTGTCTCGGCGCCGGGATAGGAATCATTTCTTTCGGAATAGTTATGAAACCGCTTCTCGAACATTATGAAGTTGCCGTTATTTATCTTTTTATGGGACTTGTACTGGGAAGCCTTCCGTCTTTTTTCAAAGAGGCGAATTCGGGCGGATTCCGTATAATCTATGTTATCCCCGCACTCATCGCATTTTGTGTCGGTATGCTTCTCTCGGGAACAATTAATTCAGCTAAACCCGAAGGCGAGATGTCTATGCTTACGCTTTTAATAAGCGGCGGAATCCTTTCTATCGGAATAATTATTCCGGGTATCAGTTCATCATTTCTGTTGCTTCAAATGGGTGTTTACGACAAGCTTATAACAGCATTTTTAGGATTTAATATAGGCGTAATCTTTTGGGTCGGAATCGGCTTTGTAATAGTATCTCTTCTCACTATAAAGCTCGTCCATATAGCTCTTAATAAGTTCCACGGTCAGACATACTTCGCCGCATTCGGTTTTTTGGTATCGTCAATGGTATGCGTTTTTCCCGGTTTTCAGACAGGAGCTGCGCTTATAGTAAGCCTCCTGCTCTTTGCCACAGGGACTGCATTCGCTTATATCCTTATGAAAAAAACCGTTAAATAAGGCCGCGCCGGATTTCAAACCGGCGCGACCTTATTTCATTTTCCGTTCCAGATATATTTGTCAATATCCACAATTCCGTCATCAGATACGTCGACTCCGTCTGAACGGAGCATAAGAATCTGCATATTCTCGCCGCCGAATGCAAATGCTTCAGACACTCTCCCCTCACGGTTCACAACCCTGTAACAAGGAATACTGTCAGGGTCGGGATTTACGTGAAGCGCATATCCGACAACCCTCGCCCAGCGCGGGTTTCCCGCATACAGCGCGATCTGACCGTATGTTGCCACCCTTCCCTTCGGAATTCTTTTAACCTGTTCGTAGATTCTTTCAAAAACAGTTTTTTCTTTCATAAAAATCTCCATTCCGCCGAGGTAATAACAGATAATATTTTTTCGTTATACACTCCACTGACTATTAACCGTTTTTAACCGGCAAGGTAATCGTCACTCTTGTATACTTAGTGTACTCACTTTCTATTTTAATATTACCGCCATAGCTTTCGATTATCTCTTTTGCAATCGACAATCCGAGACCCGTACCTCCCTTATCACGGCTTCGTGCCTCTTCTTCAACTCTGTAGAATCTCTCAAATAAGTGGCCGAGCTTACTTTCGGGAATCCCCCAGCCCGTATCTTCGACCTTAATATATATGTCATTTCTGAGCCTGCCGGCAAATATCTGAATTTTATCCCCTCTTGATGTATATTTAATCGAATTCGATATAATATTCTTAACAGCACGCTCTATATCACTTCTGCTTCCTTTAAATTCGGGAATATCGGTCATTCTTGTGTATTTTAAGTCAAGCTCTTTCTTCTCGGCCTGAAGCTTAAACGTTTGAACAAGTGAATTGAGCATATCGTCAATCGAGAAATTTTCCTCCTTCCGCGGCATCGTTTTCATCTCATACCTGCTTATATCAAGAAGGTTCTGAACAAGCTCTGTCATCTTTCCCGCTTCCTGATAAACAATTTTAAGAAGGTTTGCCGTCATAGCCTTATCGTCAAGGTAACTGTTTAAAACCGTCTCTGTGTAAGAGCTTATAACCGTTATCGGCGTTTTAAGTTCGTGTGATACATCTGCGACAAACTTTCTCATCGCCGACATAACATTAAATTGTTCCGTCACATCCTCAAACACACATACCACACCGGCATATCTTTCCGAATCCATTTTAAAAGGAACAAACCACACTTTTATATGCCCCGAATCCTTGGTTATCTCCTTCTGTACCGTTCCGGACTTCTCAAAGTATGAAAATTCAGCCATTCTCACATCGATTCCGCAGTTTTTGAAAAATTCATCAAACTTAACCGATTTTTCGTCTTTTATTTTTAAAATTCTCTTTGCTGCCGAGTTAATCTGTATTACATTCTGGTTATTGTCGAATGTGATGATTCCGTTATTAATATGCTCTATAATAACTTCGACTCGGTGTTTGTCTGAATTCATCCGCTGAATACTTTCTGTCATAACATATCCCATATGATTAACAGAATCCACAAGCTCGGGAAAGTCATTATCCTTGCCATCCCCGAAAACCTCATAAAGCTCGCCCTTTTTAAAACCCTCTGCTCTGTTTGTTATCTTTTCTATTGACTTATTTATTCTTTTTGATATAAAAAGTGTTATCAGAAAAGCCGCAATTAAACAAGGAATAAAAAGCAAAAATAAAAATTTAAGCTTATAAAAAACACCGGCACGCAGTTCGGACATATTATCCTTTACATAAAGAATATAGTTCCCGCCCCCAAAGCTTATCGGATAAGCACCGTCCATAGCTCCGCTGAATAACCTGTATTTATTTCCAATCACTCCCGATTCCGCCAGTGATATGTTTTCACTTTTTTCAATTTTCTCTCCGGCTATCGACGTGGGAACAACAATACTTAAATCATCACTTTTTAAAAGATATATACGGCGATTTTGGTTTATCGAAAGTTGACCATTATAATTGCTTAAAATATTTTCAATAGCCTCATAATCAGCATTAACACCATTATTCTCATTTTGTGAAGTCATTATATAATTTGAAGCCGAAATAAAATCGCTTTCGGTTACGGATTTCATATTGTCGTCAAGAAGCTTATAATAAAACATTGCTTCCCCTGCGTATAAAACAGATACTGTAATGATGAGCAATATGAAAACAGCTGTAAGACTAACCGTAAAGAATTTTATGAATAACTTTTTATTCACCTGTGCACCCTCTTAAAACTTTAATTAAACAAGGCTATTATACCATAACAGGAATTAAGAGTAAAGTAGT
>ERZ780226.2068-NODE-2068-length-14430-cov-7.146226_pt1 | contig 14430 bp, 14 predicted proteins | sample MGYA00511165_ERZ780226 | MGnify/ENA primary metagenome ERZ780226 (study PRJEB29588, sample SAMEA2152373) | human gut metagenome | biome: human gut; feature: human-associated habitat; material: faeces | place: Denmark | collected 2008/2010 ...
TACCTGCGGATTTCCTTCGTCATCCAGATAATACCCATAGAGCTTCTTGAAATTAGCGGAAGCTTTTCCCTCTTTCATAGCCTGTCTCTTACCCCATCGGACATTTGCACTGATGGATTCGCTTTCCGACTGGGCAAAGGCACTCATGAAGGTAAGGATCAACTCCGTGTCCATCTCCAAGGTATTGATATTCTCCTTCTCGAAGATAACACCGATTCCCAGTTCCCGCAGCGCACGGATATACTTCAGGCTGTCCAGCGTATTTCTTGCAAACCGGGAAATGGACTTTGTCAGGATCAGATCAATTTTCTTTTGGCGGCACCTGCGGATCATCCTGTTGAAATCATCCCGGTTTTTGGTGGACGTCCCCGAAATACCTTCATCCGCGAAAATCCCTGCCATTGTCCACTCGGGATTGGTCATGATTTTGCCCGTATAATAAGTACATTGCGCTTCATAGCTGGACTGCTGTTCTTCCTCCTCTGTGGATACCCGGCAGTAAGCTGCCACCCGCAACTGCCGCATGACTTCCTGCTGATCCAGCTGCGGTTTTGCCGGTATAATAGTTACAGTCCTGCGAGTATTATCCATTTTGTTCACCCCTTTCCACGATCTGGTCGTTTTTCAGTCTGATCTTTACATTCCCATTGCCGTCCACCATGACAGCGGATATGCTCATTGCGATAAGATTGGCATCCAGCTCTGAGCGCGGCGCTTCCTTTTGAAACAGCCTTCGCAGCCGCTGGGTTTCATACTCTCTGGGATCAATGTCCGCGTACATTTCTGCGGCGATCTCCCGCAGCACCTCACGGGTGCGGTTCTCATCTACCGGAAGTTGACCGATAAGCCCCTCCAGCTCGGATTTCAGCGCATCCAGCCGTTGGGAGCGCGTGCTTGGTGTTTGCGGTGTTACAATTCGCTCTGGATTCATAGCAAGGCAATTCAGCAGATGCAGCACTTCACTTTCGATGTATGACGTCATTCTTCCGGCACACTTTTTTCGCAAAACAGCCTGTGCTTCCGTCTTTTGCTGAGAGGCTGACTTCTTTTTTCTTTTCTCCGCAGCTTTTTGAAAGGCCACTCCGTCAATAATCCCAGGATACCCCCTGTCGCCGCAATAACGTTTATCCGATAGAATCCTTGCAATCATATTCTTATTCCATTGCTTGTCCCCGTCATATGGCATTCCGGAGCTTCGCATTTTATCGGTAATCCCCTGAAATGACACCCCTTGATTATACTGCGTAAAGATGTACTGCACCCAGCTGGCTTCCTCCAAATGGATTGCGATCCTTCCAAATTCCATTCGATAGCCAAAAGGCAGTTTCCTGTTTGTTCCCATCACCTGACCGTCCTTTCGGCATGCTCCGGCAATTCCATACCATTATTCAGCCGAAACCGGATTTTCGTACTGCTTTCCACTATGATCTTATCAATCAGTTCGCAGAACAACTCCTCATCGAAATTCTCCAAATATTCCGGGCCGTCCAGAAAGACTCCCTGCAAGGATTTGGTCTGCTCGATGACATCGTTTTCCTTCTTTTTCAGAAGGATCTCTTTCTGTTGCTTGGCTTTGCGAAGCTGCTCTGCCAGCTGATTGCTTTTGGATATAAAAATATCAGAGTCAACCAACCCCTGCTTGTTCAGCAGGCTCAAAGCGTGACTCTGACTTAAGATATCCGATATTTCCCGGTTCAATTCCACCACAACCGGACTCCACAGCATCTGTCGGCTGCGAATCTCTGTAAGTTTCTTGATTTGGAAGTCCAGAACTTCCGGATGATTTCTCAAATTGTTGTACAGCCGCAAAAATGCACGATAGACTTCATTCTCCGGAATTGGAAGCATATCACAGGCATTCCGATCCCGCGTATGCGTCATACAGGCAAATACAAATCTGCCACCGGATTCTTTCCTCCGAAAACCATCGCCGCATCTGGCGCAGATGAATCTGCCTCCCAACGGTGAGGTTTTCGTAGTGTGCTGTACATGGTTCTCGTTTCTGCGTCGAAGCAGCATCTGGACGGCTTCATAAGACTGACGGTCAATAATGGCCGGATGGGTATTCGCTGCGTAATACTGATCTCGCTCTCCCCTGTTCCGCAGGCATTGCCTCGGCAGGGCATCTGCTTGACGATTTCAGCCTGTTCCAGCACAATTACCAACTCTCCGGAATCACTCGTCCCATATCCGTAAAGCCTGCTGACTGGAGAATTCACTCTGCCTTCCTTCATCGCCTGTTTTTTGCCCCATCAGACATCGGCAAGACCTCCCCGGGTACTCGCACGTTCTTCCCCTCTTTACCTGCTGCATTTACCGTAAATGATTCCGTGTAGCTACTGGGCTTTGTTTTGTTATGCAAACTCACCCTCATTTACGGCCTTGTATGCGATTCCTGTTCATCAAGCCAGAGTTTTGCCCATTAGGGGACTTTTCAACTCCTAAAATCCGGCTTCCTTCAGATTCCGCCTCACGATGGACACCCCTGCCTTTGGCTAAATCTTCCCGCTACCGGGCGACTTCGGGACTTTCACCCTAGAGAATGTGCGCTCACCGGACGCACATAAAATGCAGGCCCAGCTCGGTGATGAACCGAGCTGGGCTTGCGACATTATAGAGGATTTTCGTGTTTTGTTTTTCCAGACAAACGCAATCCCTTACAAGACTCCCATGGCGGATAGGACCGTGACCCACAGTGTCATAGTGATTGAGACGCACAGGGTAGTTGCCGCCAAAATGTGGATGGCAAGCGGTTCGTCGCATCTCAGTTCCCGCGCCATAACGGTGCTTGTAGTCGCTGTCGAAACTCCGGCCATTGCCAGAATGGAAAACAGGGTTATGCCCCTATATCCCAGCAAATATCCGCCGGTCAGTGCCAGCAGGGGCATAATGATCAGTTTCGTGCCCACCGCCGCAGCAATCAGACCTATGTCGGCGCGAAAGCTTGCGGCTTCAAATCCGCCCCCCGCAGCGATCAGAGAAACCACTACTGCTGCTCCACCCAGGCTGGAAAATGTTTTTTCCAGTACTGTCGGAAAACGAACCCGCGTCAGGGCGCACACAAGTCCCAGCGCAATTCCCCAAACAATCGGATTGCGCAGGATTTCCCTGCATATGCGAAGCAACGGCTTCCTGCTGCCCGATTCACCGCAGCAAGTCAGAATCACTGTGGAAAGCACATTGTAGCTTACCATGGCTACCCCCAGCATCAGCGGCATAGGACCTTGCTGGCTGCCGTAGATGCTTTGCGATACGGCAAGACCGATCACGGCGGTATTGCCCCGAAAAGCACCCTGAACAAAGCTTCCCAGCTTTTTCTTGTTCAGGATGAATCGCGACGATATCAGCCACAGCCCCGTGACATATATCATCAAAAATGCAGCGCAATAGCACAGGAAGCCGACATCGAAGTAACTCAGAAAGTCACTGCTGCGCATATTGTTGAAAAGCATTACCGGAAGCAGAAGCCGAAAGGTCAGCCGGTTGGAACCTGAAACATATGCCCCGTTGATCACTTTTGCCTGTCGCAGCAGATATCCGATGGCGAGTATCGCAAACACGGGCAGTGTGACATTTACACTGTAAATCAGATTCTCCATATCACACGAAGGGCTTGGTCTCCCGGTCACACCACAGCACGCCGCCGTGCGCAAGAGAGTCCTCACTGAGTTCGTGAAGTACAATGGAAATTCTGTCTTTGGAGATGCCAAGGGTATCGGACATGGTGTCCGTCACGTTTTTTACCAGTTCCCGCTTCTTTTCAAGGCTCCTGCCCTCGACCATCTGAATGATTACTCTCGGCATAGGGTTTCCTCCGCTGTTATTTCAGCATGTCCCTGACCCAACCTGGGGTCAGATCCGGAAGTTCCTTTCCCTCCACCTTGCACTTACGGTAATTGGCGATGGCCTCCACACGTTTGGCCTCGTAGGCAATCTTCTCCTCTGCCTTGGTAAGCACATCGGCAATCAGATTCCTAGGGACGCAGACGATACCATCTGCATCCGCGACGATCAGGTCACCGGGCTTTACGGACACCTTGCCGCATTCCACCTCGGTGTTGATGGCGCCGGGACCAATCTTGGAGGGGCTGGAAGGCTTGTAGCCCCGGCTGAACATGGGCATGCCGTTCTCGGCAAGGCCCAGCTTGTCCCGAATATATCCGTCTACAATGATCCCGCTGAGACCAATGGCGGCAGCAGCGCCGCCCATCAGATCGCCCATGTACGCACGATCTTCTGCGGCCTTACCGGCAACCACCAGGCAGTAGCCGGGCTTGCAGTTGTAAATGCCTACGTGAATCGGCAGGTTGTCTCCGTCCTTGGTATCCACCGTAGATGCGGTCGCTACAATTTTCATGCTGTCACAAACGGGCTTGATGGCAGCATCCATGGTATAATTCACGGGGTTCAGCTTCAGCTTTGTCAGACCGTCGCAGATGTTCGGAGAGCTGAGCTTTTCCGCTCTCACCAGGAGCTCCTCCGGAATCAGTTCCGGCAGAGGACGATAATCGTATTCCATAAATAAAATTCCTTTCTTGCCAAAGAGTGTTTTCAAAGAAATGACAGCTTTCCTGCTCTCGCGTTACGCCTTCTGCGCGGGGGCCGCCTTTTTGTTCTTCAGGTACAGCCAGATGATCACAGCAGCAGCCAGCACGGCGCCCACGATATTCAGCCAGAAAATTGCGGAGTTGATCAGCATAACACCGGCTGCCAACAGCAGCAGTCTTGTGACCACGTTCAGCTTCTGCAGCATCCAGCCGGAAACCGCCATGGAAAGGATGATGCAGCCCAGGAAGGCAGTCACCACAGCGAAAACGATCCCGCCGACAGGCCCGATCAGCAAAAGACTGTTGTCAAGGGCAAAAATGAAGGGGATGATGAAGCCGGTGGAGGCCAGCTTGATGGCATCCCAGCCTGTTTCCCACACACCGGCACCGGAAATGCCGCATGCGGCGAACACCGACAGCGCCACAGGAGGCGTGATAGTGGACAGTGCGCCGAAGTACAGCAGGAACAAATGCGCAGCCATTTTGGAGACGCCCATGTCGATCAGCGCGGGGGCGACCAGGACGGCAAGGACCATGTAAGCGGCAGAGGTAGGCAGACCCATGCCCAGCAGAACGCTGGCGAACATGGCAAGCAGCAGGGTAAACAACAGGTTACCGCCGGAGATCTGCTCGATCAAGCTGCTGATCTTCAGGCCAAAGCCGGTAAGAGACATGGAACCCATGATAATGCCTGCCAGGATGCAGGCCGCAGCCACGGGGGCAATGCTTTTCACCGTGCTCTCAAAAGCTTTTAGAATATTCCTGACTGTCATCTCTTTTCGGTTCATAATGAAACCTACTGCCAGAGTGACCCAGATGCTGTAGAAGGCGGACATCTGCACGCTGAAGCCGAGAACGATCAGGGCAACCAGGACAACCAGCGGAATGGCGTAGGGCCAGCTGGTTTTGAATACTTGCCACAGCGGCTGTATCTCATCAGGGTCTGCGGCGGCAATGTTATCCCGGCGGGCGATAAAGTAGACGGAGATGGAAAGGGTAGCATAGTAAAGAAGCGCCGGAACCAGTGCCGCCAGAGCGATGCTGGAGTATTCAATGCCTGTCATTTCCGCCATCAGGAAGGCCACAGCGCCCATAACAGGCGGCATGATCTGTCCACCGGAAGAGGCGACGGCTTCCACGGCACCGGCGGTGCTGGGCTTCAGCCCGATCTTCTTCATCAGAGGAATGGTGAAGGTACCGGTGGTGACCACGTTGGCCGCGCCGGAACCATTGATGGTACCCATCAGCATGCTGGAATACACGGCTGCCTGGGCGGGACCGCCTCTGGACTTGCCGACCGCTGCATAGGCCAGGTCTACGAACCACTTACCAGCACCGGTGAGCTCCAGAATACTGCCGAAGAGAATAAACAGGAAGATGTACTTGGCGCTGACATAAAGGGTCTGTCCGAACAGACCGTCGCTGGACGTGTAGATAAATACAGCGATTCGCTTGACCGCAAACCGGGCGGTTTTCAGAAGCCCCGGCACATAATGACCAAAATAGCAGTAGCCTAAAAACAGAATACAGATGATTGGCAGAATTTTTCCCACAGAGCGGCGGCCAATCTCCAGAACCAGCAGAATGGCGACGATGCCAACGACCACATCCATGTTGGTATAAAATCCGGCAGACATGACCATGCGCTCCTGCATCTGGATCTGATAGATGCAGATGAATACCGTTGCCGCGATCATCAGCCAGTCAATAACAGGGCCAGCGCCCTTGAGCTTGGTGGGATTGCGAAGAATAATATAGCTTCCAATCACGCCCCAGTGGACGGCGGACAGCACGAAAGACGACCATGTGCCAAAGGATGCAGAATACAGCTGGAATATGCACAGGCCAGAAGCGATAACCAGGGCGATGATGTCCACGATTTTCTGATACTTGCTTTTCGTTTGTTCCATTTTGCACCTCACATATTGTGTCATTTTCACCCACAGACGCAAGGGAATGGCGGTAGCGTCCTACAGGCACTCCCTTACGCCCGTGGGGCGGAGCTGGGGCTTGATGCCCCGGCTCCGTGGGTACAGCTTGCTTACTGGATTAGACCGGCTTCTCGATAATAACGTTCCGCGCCGGGATGAAGCTGCGCGGAGGACTGGCAGGCAGTCTCGCCGTTGATCTCCTGACAGGCGACATGGGCGTCTACATAGGTGCTGGTATTTTCAACAGCGGCCTTTACGAACTGGTAAACGGCTTCATCCGGAACACTGGCGCCGCAGACGATCTCTGTGTAGATCTTCAGGGTGTTTACCGTGTTCATGGTGGGGTAAGCGCCTTCCTTTGTCGTTGTCACAGAGTAGTAGGGATACGTTTCAACGACCTTGTTCAGAATTTCGGGATCGGCATCCACAAACTTCAGCGCGGTGGTCGCGGCCTGGCTGGTAAGGCCGGAAGCGGGGGCGCTGGCTACGAAGAAGGTGGCGTCGATAACGCCGTCGGCCAGTTTTTCCAGGCCTTCTGCGATGGAGTAATAGCTGGCTTCAATGTCCTTCTCTACGTCAATTCCGTAGGCTTCCAGAATCGCGATGGACATGGCGGGGATGGTGGAGCTGGGGGGACCCAGGCAGACCTTCTTGCCGACCAGGTCGGCATAGCTGTTGATGCTGGAATTTGCCGTGGTGATCATGTGACCCTGGCTTTCGTACAGGCGCATAACGCCTCTTACATCACCGGGATTGGCATAGCTGGAATAAAAACCGGAACCGCCGCCGTAGCAGGACCAGTAGGCTGCGTCAGCATTGGTAAAGCCCATTTCCATGTCGCCGGAGAGGATCAGGTTGATGTTTTCCACACCGCCGTTGGTAGCCTGGGCGACTACGGTCAGGTTGGGAGCCACGTTGTTGACAGCGTTGGCGATGGCTGCGCCTACCACATAGTAGGTACCGGTGGTACCGGCAGTACCCAGGGTGATGTCATAATGCTTATTGGAGACGGTTTCTTCTGCAGTTCCCGGAGCAGCGTTGGCGATGGTTTCGGTGGTTCCGCCGGAGCCGCAGGCGGCCAGGGACAGTGCCATGGCGGCGGCGAGGATCAGTGCGAACAGTTTCTTCGTTGCTTTCATTTTCAGATATCCTTCTTTCTTTTTTATTTTCAATTATAGAGTTCTTTTTACAAAGGAGCTACAGGAATCCTCTTCCAGTTCTTGGAACGTTAATTTCGCTGTTTTTTAATACAACTCGTCCCCCACCACGGGGAAGAAGTTGGAAAAGCACTCGGCGTACTTGCAGCTCTGGTTTCCGGAAATTCTGCGGGCGTGGTTGCCGCGCAGAAATGCCCGGTCGGTATAGTACTGGATCAGATGGCTCTGTGCCTTGAAGCACTTCATAGCGGCCACTTTCTGCTCATAGGTCTCGGTAATGTCCACAAAGGAGCCGGGAACAAATTTGGACAGCTCCGTTTGGTGTGGCTCGAAGCCATACAGCCGCATTTGTGTGGTGTTGGACAGGCCCTCCGTACGGACGCCGGCGGAATTTGCAAGGATACTGCATTGGAACACCCACTGACTTACATGATTGTGATCGGGGTTCAGCACATCCGCCCCCATTCGGTCGTGGGTCAGGATAATGTCCGGGCGTACCGAACGGATTTTCCCTACCAGCCGGTCAGTCAATGCGTCGTCGGTCACGATGGGGTAATCCTGCAAATCCCAGAATTCGATATTTTTGATTCCAAGGATATCCGCCGCTGCCTCAGTTTCCGCCCTGCGTACTGCTTTCACGGACTCCGCTGTGGCGCCCGGTTGCTTCCATAGGTCATTGGATTCGCCCCGGCCGCCAAAGCTCAGGACGACCAGGTGTACTTCAGCTCCATGCTTGATGTATTTTGCGATGGTTCCGCCGGCACGCCACACATAGTCTGCGGCGTGGGCACTTACCACCAGCATTTTTTTCCCGTTGATCATAGAGTCAATCCTTTCCCAGAAGCTTGCGCTGGTTGTATACGGTCATCTGCCGCACCTGCTCCGCGGTAAAGCCATCCTGATACAGAGCTGTCGCGAAAGCCTCCATGCCCTCATCCGGATAAAGCCCTGTGGGCTGGCCAAGGTCGGTAGAGACTACAACATGCTCCGGCCCCATGGCCTGAATCATTTCCAGAGTGGTAGCGTAATCCACCTTTTTGGTGGCGTACGTGGTGTAGCAATGCTCCATGTGGGCACCGTAGTCTGCCAGTTTTTTCTGATCTTCCACAGTGTAATAGGTGGTAGGGAAGTCCACATGGGTAATTATGATGTTTTTTACATTGTGTTCTTCTGCCGCTGCCTTAACAAGAGCAAATGTTTCCTCGTGGGAAATATGCCCTGTGGTGAGGATCATATTGTATTTGGCAATGATGTCCAGAACCTTGTGGGTAGCTTCCGTCAGCTGCCCGTCTTCATCCAGAATGCTGATAGGCGGCGCGCTGATGCCTTCCTCCTTCATGGCCAACACGATGCCAGCCCAGAAGGGTAGCTTCTTATTGGGATCGCCCGTAAAGGTATGCGCCTGCTCGTAGGCTCCGTCACAGGTGGGGAACCACAGCAGTTTTGCGCCTGCCCGGGCAGCCATCTCTACTGCCATGGGATTGATGCCGCCCACAGAGCCGTTCAGTGTGATAGTCCCGATGGAATCACATCCGGGACAGATCTTTCTGGAGAGCGCTGCCCGTTCTGCGGTGCAGAAATAATGGGATTTTAGGGCGTATCCAGCCATCCCGGAAGCCACGATCCGCTGCGCCATCTCCAGATCATCCATTTTCCTGGGCATGACGTCCGGCGCCGAATGGACATGCAAATCATATGCCCCCTGGATCAGTTCTTTCATTTCACTGCCTCCTTTACACGCTTTCCCACTGGCAGCTGCTCTTCCGGATTTCCATGCAGCAGTTGGGACGCATGGAAACCACCCGGAAACCGCTGGCTCGCATATTTCCGATTTTAATGAAGGTTGCCAGCACAGAGGTCTTGCCGCCCAGGCCGATGGGGCCGATACCCGCGGCGTTTACCGCATCGGTAATCTTCTTCTCCATCTCGTTCTGCACATCATAACGCCCGTCCTTCATCGCTTCCAGGGAAAGGGAGGACGCCTCGCAGGCTGTGCGCCCTAAGCCAAAGGACAGTGTGCAGGGCTGACAGCCAAGCGCTGCAACCTGGGGGATCGCCCACTGGATCATCTCGTCCACTACATGGTCGACCGAGTGCATATGGAAGATCGGCTGGGTCTTGCTCCGGATCTCGGGACCGCCGCCGAGCATCAGAATGGTGAAGCGGATCTTGTTTCCCGGAATCCGGCGGATCTGCGTCGGCGCCGGGAGGAGCATACCGGGTTCTTCATACAGACCCTGACTTTGGTCGATCCGTTCCAGGTCGTTGCCCTTCACGCCCATAGGACGTGTGGGTACCCGATCCATACCCAGACGGATGCCGGCTTCCATGGCCTGGAGAAAGCCGGCCGGGACTACCGCTTCGTCGCCGATCTCCAGGAAGGGGTGAGGCGTGCCGGTATCATCGCACAGTGCAGAGTGGTGCAGATCTGCGGCTTCGGCATTGCGAAGAAAATTGTCCATTGCCCAGCGCGCACTTTCCTGGGTTTCCTTCTGCGCGGCACATGCCCAGCAGGCCTTCTGATCCTCCCGCCAGTGGGAACTGGCCTTCACAACTGCCTGGGCAACATCTTCTATGATTTGTTCTGTCGTCAGCATTTATCTGTTCCTCACTTTGCGAAAATGGTCTCGCCATCCGCAGCAGCAACGATGGCGGGGAAATCCTTCACCTGAATCTTATAAAAGCCCTCCATACCGTACTCCGGATGAAAAACGCATTTGCATTCTGTCATCTGAGCTGTCAGCAGCGCTGCTACCGGCGGCGTGACCAGAAAATAGGAGCCTTCCTTCTTCATGCCGTCCACGGTCTCCTGGGAAACCAGGCCTTTGCCAAGATGGAACAGCGCGCCATGTCTGGACAGAGGAATAATGGAACCCTGAATCTCTGGCTTGCTGCTGGTGGTTGGGGCGATGCCCGCGCAGCTGACCGCTGTGTGGAAGATCACCGCACCTTCCATATCAATGTCGTGCTGAGAAAGCGTGCCGTTTTCGGCAGCTTCGACTACCTTCGGCAGTACCATATCCCGGCCGCAGTAAATGGTACCGGTGAACTCCACCAGGTCTCCGGCTTTCAGGTTCAGCTTCGGGCCGTGGTATGGAACATCAATTTTTATCATCGTCTATTCCTCCGTTATACTTCCCACACGTCCAGGACGCTGCGGAAGTCTCTGGGAACACCGTTCGGGAAGAGGTCCTTCACGTGATGATCGTCGATCCACTTCAGCTTCTCGCGGGTGGCATCGGCCATGTTGTAAGGCAGCCCCTCGCTCTTGAGAAAGTCCACCACGTTTTCCATTTCGTGCTCCCGGCGGTTGGCGTGCAGTACAGCACCGGAAATATAGCCATCCATTATTTTCTGGAAGCCGGGGCCGAAGGAATCCAGGAAGGAATCCTGGATGGTATCCACTACGCCGAACTTCTGGGCGGCCTGGAAGGATTCGATCAACAGGCAGCTCAGCCCTTTTGCGGTGATGCTGCGGATGAACTTAATGCTGGTAGCGGTGCCGGGTTCTCCCTGCACCACAGTCAACCGCATGTGGTAAGGATCCATTGCCTGCTTAAAGGCATCGGCGCCGCTTCCGCACAGCAGCATTGGGACCTTGTGCCGGTCTTTCAGAAGTGTACCCATCATTGCTCCGTCTACGAAGGATGCGCCTTTTGCCTCGAGAATTTCCGCCATCTGTTTTTTATCTTTGGGCGTTGCGGTTGACACATCAATGTAGATGAGTCCTTTGTGCGCCCCATGGCTGGCCTGCTCCGCTGCACCCAGAGCGAATGAGGAAGGCGTGCCGGAAATCACGATGTCCGCCGATTGACAGACCATCGCAGAACTCTCCATCTGCTTTGCTCCGCAGGAATCCGCTTTCTGGGCGATCTTGTCCCGGAAACGAGGATCTGCCTGCATGGCGTCAAAGCAGATGATTTCGGAAAGCCCCTCTTCCCGCAGGCCCTGGGCAATGGAAGAGTTCGCTTCGCCGAACCCAACGAAACCAATAACCATTTTTATTACCTCCTGGTTTATTTGCACAAAGATTTTTTATTCGCTTTTACGATATTGATTATATTACACATCGACATAAAAGAAAAGCATGAATTTATTTGTTGATTTTTCAAGTAAATACTTGTATAATGATTTTCGGGAGGGCAGAATCAACAAGAAAGAGAAGTGATATTTGTGAATATGTCGGATATCCATTGTTTCTTTGCTGTCGTCGCCTGCGGCAGCTTTTCCAAGGCTTCCGAATCGCTGTACATCTCCCAGCAGGCGGTAAGCCTGCACATCAAGCACCTGGAGGAAACTTACAATACCGTTCTCTTTGAACGCAAACCGGCACTGAAGCTGACCCCCGCGGGAAAAATCCTGTTGGATGCTGCAAACGAGATTATTCAGAGGGAACAGGTGCTTGTAGATGCTTTGGAGAATTCCCGCACTAATTACACTGGTGAGCTTTCCATCGGCCTACCTGCTAACCGATCCATTGCTTTTGCCAACGAGTTTATCCCTCAGTTTTCTTCGCTCTACCCCAATATGTCCATCAATCTGCGGGAAGAATATTCCTCTAATCTTACCAGGGAGTTGATCCGCAACCGGATTGACCTAGCTCTGCCGCTGGTGTCCGACACAACAGCCAAGCTGGATACCAACCTTCTGGAAGTGCAGCAGATAGAGGCAGAGACGCTCTATGTTGTCATTTCCAATGATCTGCTTCGTCAGACCGTGCCGGATGAGTACCCGGAGTGCAAGGAACGCTATCGCTCTGGCGTGTCCCTGTATCAGTTCGCACATCTTCCGCTATTTCTTCATCCCTCCAACAGTGCGTTCCATCTGGAGTTACAGAACGCCATCAAAGCCCACGGGATTACGCCATTTATCCGGGTCAAAACCTCTCTTACTAGTTCCCTTGTAGACCTGTGCGCCAAGAGCTACGGTATCTTCTTCAGCCCCTCTATGCTGCTGAAATACATGTTTGAAAGCCAGCACAACTATTTCCAGACCCTAAATATCTTTCCCATTCTGGAATATCAGGGGGCAAGGCAGACCTCTCTTGCGTACCATAAACAAAAGCAGCTTACCAAGCCCCTGCAGGACGCCATACGGATCATTAAACAGGTCTATGCCGACCACCATGTCTTCGATAATTACATCCAGCGTACCAGGATAGGCTGATTGTATTTCCCGGGACGCAAAGGCGAAGATTCTGGATGTTCCCCTGGCACCGGAATCCGGCGCATAAGATAACGCGTTTGGAAAACGCCGCCAGCTTTTACCGTTCCTTTCTTCCCGAACATCCTCTTTTTCAGGCAAAATGCAGACGCCTGTCTAGCGCCGGCTTGATGAGGTCTGCATTTTTCTGTTATATCAGATCGTCCGCATTTGCAGACGAAACGGCCAAACCAGCGAATACCTGGGACGACAGTTTATGCTGTTATTCATACGGCAAGGTGGTTTTGGGAAGTCTGATGTCCGTATTCAAATTACCGATTTGATCAGCGGCACCCTGGCCTATATTTATGATAGTCACAAGTGTTCTGCCGATGCGCCAGATTACCTCAAGATATTACACAACAAAATAATCAGAGTTGAACTTTACTCTGAAACATACAAAACCTATACCCTTGAAAACAGTGCCATTGCAGATGACTACGATGAGGACATTGCACAGTGGTGTTTTGCACAAGCCGTGAAGTTCGTTGAGCATAATGCCGATAGTCCTGATCCGGAAATTCAAGCTCAAATTGCTGTCTTACAACACCTCTTATTTCGTTTCATGAACAATGATACCCGAGGCTATACTTATACGTACGAGCTTAAGCAACAGCTTAGCAATACAGAGCTGCGAAATCTCTCTGATCAGGCATGGGTCATTCATGTTGTTCAGCATAACACGTGTGCCGGGTGGATAATTCTTTCGGATAGACTCCACCTGCTCACGGCTGGGAAATAGCATATTCATTTGGGTTCCTCCTTTTCAGATAGCTTCATCAATCGCGTGCGCATACATTCTCCGTCCTCACCCTGGCACAGAAAACCATGCCCGGGAAAGGGGCATCCCTCACACAGTGGGGATGCTGTACACACAGGCTTCTCAGTCTGTGCGGGAGGCCCTGTGTGGGAACGGTATTCCGGTCTGGTTCTGTTTGACTTGGGATTTGCTTGGTTTGGATTCTTCACTTTTGACCTCCATTTCCTCCGGCACCCTTTTTCAGGCACGGAATAATTGTGTGAGAAAACGAAAAAAGCCGTCCTCCCTGAAACAGGAGAACGGCCTGGAATCGGGGGCTGACAGCCAGCGCCCTTTTTCAAAACAAAAAAGCCGGGATTCTTGGGGCTTCCGCGCCCCAAAAATCCCGGCTGATTCACATATGATAATTTTCTGAAAACTCTATAAATATTCAGCGCCCTTTTTGAATTTTCCGAGGAAACCAAAAAGGGTACAGCTTGATTTCTCGTAAAAGGGGCTTTGACCCCCCCCTAAAAAGGCCAATATCTATAGTGGGTACTCTACATTGCGGAAAATATCTATGAAAACGAATAAAATCTTGTTAACATTTTACCCTTTAATTTCGAACTATTCGTTTCACAATTTGTGCCAATATAAGAAAATACCCACCTTAAATTCAACATTTCTTAGTTGATATCTAAAGTGGGTATTAACTATGGCTCCCCCTGTTGGACTTGAACCAACGACACACGGATTAACAGTCCGTCGCTCTACCGACTGAGCTAAGGGGGAATGTTTGTGTTGGCATTACCTATCTTCCCGGGCAGTCACCCGCCAAGTATTGTCGGCGCTTG
>ERZ780226.2070-NODE-2070-length-14429-cov-2.865939_pt1 | contig 14429 bp, 14 predicted proteins | sample MGYA00511165_ERZ780226 | MGnify/ENA primary metagenome ERZ780226 (study PRJEB29588, sample SAMEA2152373) | human gut metagenome | biome: human gut; feature: human-associated habitat; material: faeces | place: Denmark | collected 2008/2010 ...
ATGAATGAATGACGAATGATACTGCAATGACAAAGCAGGAATCCGAGGTAATGATAGAGCAACTCAAAAAAGTATTTGAAGTGGTTCGGTTATTGGATGTGGATACACTGGAAATGGGAAATCTGAAAGGTGTAGAAGATGTGGATGGATTTCCTTGTAAATGCTATGATTTCTGGAAAAAAGGTACACGTTGTAAGAACTGTACATCCAGAGAAGCATTACAGAAAAAAGAAAAAGTACTGAAGCTGGAATATCTGAATTCCAATATCTACCAGGTAATTTCCAAATATATAGAAATAGACGGCAAACCGTATGTGATTGAACTGATCAATGCCATGAAGTCAGATGCGATCATGGATGATGATGGACGTACGGAACTGATCAAACAGCTTTCAGGCTATAATCGGGAATTATATACAGATGCGCTTACCGGAATCTACAACAGACGCTATTACGAAGAACGAATCAAAAATTCTGATATGACAGCAGGCATTGCAATGATCGATCTGGATGATTTTAAATTATATAATGATATTTATGGACATGATATGGGAGATCAGGTTCTCTGTATTATTGCGGATGTGATCAAGGATTGTATTCGCAAGACAGATAAGTTAATACGTTATGGCGGAGATGAATTTTTATTGATCTTGTCGGATATGGTAAGAGGTACTTTGCGTGGAAAACTGCTTCAGATTCAAGAGGCTATTGAGAATGCAACGATTCCAAACTGCTCTAGATTGAAGCTTACAGCAAGTATTGGAGGAGTGATATCGGAATATGGGCAGATCGATGAGGCAATCGCGAAAGCAGACCAGTTGATGTATAAGGCAAAAGATCATAAGGCACAGGTCATAACAGAATGTGATAAAACGATATTTAAAAAGGAAAAAATTCAGAATAAACCTAGAATTTTGATCGTTGATGATTCAGAATTTAACCGTGCGATCTTGAAAGAGATTTTAGAGGAAACCTACGAAATCATAGAAGCTGATGGTGGAAATGAAGCGTTGCATAAGATCGATGAATATGGAATGAAAATTTCGCTTGTACTATTAGATATCATTATGCCAGAAAAGGATGGTTTTGAAGTTTTGAAATATATGGAAGAAGAGCGTTTAATCTCAGATATTCCAGTTATTATAATCTCAAGTGAGGATTCTGCGAATTATATCAGAAGAGCTTATGAGATGGGAGTTTCTGATTATATTAACCGCCCATTTGATGCCAATATTGTCTATCAGAGAGTATCTAATACAGTGAAATTATATGCAAAACAAAGAAGATTGATGGCAATGGTTACAAGAGTTTAGGACATTATTTACAAACAGATCATACGAGGTAAACTATGCAGTTAAAGAAGCTTATGATTGAAGTCATGATCTTTTTCGTATTAGGCTGCTTTCTTTGTGCATGTGGAAAGACAAAAGATCAGACTAGAAAAACAACAAAAGATGCGAACAAAGAAATTATGATCGGTGGAGACAATTATCCGCCATTTAACTATACCGATGAGAATGGCAATCTGGCAGGAATCGATGTAGAATTTGCCAGAGAAGCCTTTCATCGTATGGGTTATAAGCCGGTCTTTGTAAATATTGATTGGGAGAATAAGAAAAATCTTGTGGAACAAGGAAAAATAGATTGTATATGGGCGTGCTTTTCAGTGACAGGAAGAGAAAATGATTATCACTGGGCAGGTCCTTATATGCTGAGCCGTCAGGTGATCGCAGTGAACGACAGCAGCAAGATCAATAAGTTGTCTGATCTTAAGAATAAAATCATTGCGGTTCAGTCTACAACCAAACCAGAGGAATTATTTCTAAAACAAACAGATCCCAAAATACCAAAAGTAAAACAAGTCTACAGTATGGAAAATAGAGAATTGATCTATACTTCTCTGAGCAGAGGATATGTAGACGCTATTGCAGCACATGAGATCTCAATCAGACAGTATATGTCTGATTTTGAAGCAAAATACAGAATTCTTGATGAAGATATTCTTGAGACTGGAATTGGTGTTGCGTTTGCAAAAAATGATAAAAGAGGAATAGAAAAAGAACTGTCAAAGACATTAAAAGCAATGGTCAAAGATGGAAGTGCCAAAAAAATTCTACAAAAATATGTTCCTGATGCAGAAAAATATCTGGAGGTGAACAGCCTTGAGAGATAAAGCGGATAAAAGATTATGGACATTGAGTATCGTTGGCTGTGTGATCGTTGTTCTGACAGTTCTTTTCGTGTCTATAAAAGTGGAGACAAACAATGTCAAAAACAGAATTCATTCAACGATAGAGTACATTAAGGATCAATATTCCATGTATAACAGTTTTAATGAAGCGGTTGAAGCAAGAAGTCTTGTCAGAATGGTTGAAAAAGTCCAGCAGACAGCGAGAAATTTCAAAACAGATAAACAGGCATTGGAAAAAGAATATTTAAAACAGTATGCAAGGGAACAAAGACTTACGGGGATTATTGTATTAAATGATAAGAATAAACAAATTGCACAATATCATACTGGACCAAGATTTAAAAAAGTTTTGGGTTATGTCATGGAGAAAGAAACACTTCGTGATGTAAAGAATTATCCACAAAAATCATATATGGCAAGAATTGAGCTGAAAAATGGAGGCTATATTGATCTGGCATCGTATGGAAGAAAGGATGCAAAAGGAACGGTTATAGGATATCAGTATGTAAAAACCGAATATGCGAAAAACAATAATCTTACAATCCAAAACGTGCTTGCTGGATATAAGCGGGAAAATGATGGAACGATCGTAATTACAAATGGAAATGATATTATAGCATCAAATGATGAAAAATTAATTGATACAAAGGTACAGGAAGATTCTATTATTAATGAGATCCGACAAAGTGTAAAAGTAGGACAGTTTGCAATCATCCGAAACGGTATCAAACAATATTTTACAAGTCTTGATAAGGGACGAAATTATTATATTTACGTGTATGCAGAAGACAGAAATCTTGTAAAAACATTGACGAGTAACATTGGAATAGCGGTTATTTTATATGGAATTTTTGTGGCAATCTTAATGACGATCAAAGCAAGATCCAATCAACAATATGAACGCATTCAGAAACAACGAGAAGAAGAGTATAAAAAAGAATTAGAAAAATCAGCAAAAGAAGCAAAGAAAGCCAATATTGCCAAAACAGAATTTCTGCAAAGAATGAGCCATGATATCCGGACACCGATCAATGGAATCCGGGGAATGGTAGAAGTTGGAGATTATTATAAAAGTGATATAGAAAAACAATCAGAATGCCGCAAAAAAATATGGGAAGCATCAGGATTCTTACTAGAATTGATCAATGAAGTTTTGGATATGGGAAAACTGGAATCGGAAGAAGTAATCCTGGAGAGAAGAAGTTTTAATTTCTTTCAATTGTTTCAAGAGATTCGAATGGTTATTGAAAAACAGGCTAGAGAGAGAGGAATTAATATAGTTGTACATAAATATAATGTGATTCATGAAGATTTGATCGGAAGTCCAGTGCATGTAAAAAGAGTTGTGATGAATATTTTAACAAATGCGATCAAATATAACAAAAATAATGGAAAGATCTGCATAGAATTTAATGAAATTCAGAAAAATTACAATACTATTATTATTCGATTTAAATGTGAAGACACTGGAATTGGAATGAGTGAATCATTCCAAAAGACGATCTATGAGCCATTTGCACAGGAAAAAGCAGGGGCACGAACAGTTTATGGTGGAACGGGACTTGGGATGCCGATTACAAAAAGTCTTGTAGAGAAAATGGGAGGAACAATCTCATTTGAGAGTGAGCAAGGTGTGGGAACGACGTTTTATATTGAGCTTCCATTCCAGATCGATCATAACATAAAGCACGAAGAATTTAAGACAAAAGAGATAAAAAAAGCATCGATCAAAGGGGTCAATGTACTGCTTGCCGAAGATAATGAATTGAATATGGAAATTGCAGAATTTGTTCTGGAGAGTGCCGGGGCGAATGTGATTAAGGCATATAATGGAAAAGAGGCATTGGAAATTTTCAAAGAATCGAAACAGGGAGAAATTGATATTATATTAATGGATGTGATGATGCCGGTGATGGACGGATTAGAAGCAGCGAGATATATCAGATGGAGCAATAAAGAAAATGCCAGAGATATTCCGATCATTGCGATGACAGCGAATGCATTTACCGAAGATCGCAGGAGAGTTTTGGAAGCGGGAATGAATGAGCATCTGGCGAAACCGTTGGAATCTGAGGTGTTGATCAAGACGATCGCGAATTATTGTGGGAAGGTGGATCATTTTAAATAATAATACAATAGATTGTAAAATATTGGATGAAAACTGTCAAAAAATTGTGAATAATTGCTAAATACATGCAAAAAACAGATAAAATACTAGCAAAAATAAATAGAAAGGACTACAATGGTTGGTATGAAAGGAGGTTTTACTGATGGAAAGAATAGCAGAGAAACTTTCAGAGATCGAAAAGACAGCGCGTGCGATCGTAGATAATGCGCAGGAACAAAAGCATCAGATGGAAATGCAGATGCAGAAAAAGAGGGATGCATTTGATGCAGATATGGAAAAGGAGACGAACGAAAAGATATTAAAGATTCAGTCGGATCTTGCAACAAACATGGAAAAACTTCTAAAGAAACAAGAAGAACAGAATAACAATGAAATAGAATCTTTAAAACAAGACTTCAAAGAACATCACAGCGAATATGCAAAACAGATATTAGAGCGGGTGATCAAAGTATAGGAGGCGATAGCATTGAGAGATGTGATGCGCTACAGCGGAATTGTGACGAAAGTCGCAGCAATGCGTGCAAAGCTTTTAAAACCACAGGATTATGAACAGCTGGCTTCTATGGATACAGTGACAGATATCATTGAATATCTGAAACAGACAAAATCGTACGGAAAATTTATCACACAGATGGATGAATCACTGTATCACAGAGGTAATATCGAAAAAGTCCTGATCCAGTCATTATATGATGATTACACAAGACTTTATCGTTTCGCAGATATGCAGCAAAAAGATTTTTTAAAGATCTTTATGAAGCGGTATGAAGTAGATTTGGTTCGATATTGCTTAAGAATTGTATTTAATCACAGTAATGTACCATTTGATCTGAATTACAAAAAGCCATTTTTTGATAAATATTCAAAGATACGGATTGACCAGCTAGTGACGGCAAAGAATATTGATCATCTGGTAGATTACCTGAAGAATACAGAATATTACGCACCACTGTCAAGAATCCGACAGTCAGGGGCATCGACATTAGCGGATTATGAACTGGCATTGGATTTATATTATTTTTCTATGATGTGGAAAGAACGTAAGGGAAATTGGGATAAAAAAGATAAGGAAATGCTGACTAAAGAATTAGGAGCAAAGATCGATCTATTAAATCTTCAATGGATTTACCGAGCAAAGAAATATTACCATATGCTCGCACCAGATATTTACACATTGTTAATTCCGATTCAACATAAACTTTCGAATCAGGAATTTAAAGATCTGGTCGAAGCGCCATCAGTGGAAGAATTCAAAAGAAGATTAAATGAAACTTATTACGGAAAAAAATATGAGTTCGGAGAACAGGTGCAGATTGAGAGTATTGTGAATGAATGTGTGGAACATATCTTAACGATCGCTTACAGAAACCACCCATATTCTCTGGCGAGTATACAACAATATTTATTTTTAAAGGAGGAAGAGATTTATAAGATCACCACGGCACTGGAATGTATTCGCTATGGATTATCACAACGGGAGACATTACAGTATCTGGTGCAAAAGCAACGACGTCAAGGAGGTAATGCATCATGATCGTAAAGATGAAATTCTTAAGCATTTCCGGACCGAGAACTGATATTGACAGGGTAAGTGCATCTTACCTTTCCAAATACGAAATGCAGCTGGAAAATGCGATCACAGAATTGAAAACGACAGATAACCTCATGCCGTTTATGGATGTGAATCCTTACAAAGAACCGCTTTCTAAAGCGGAACAGTATGTATTGATGCTTGCACAGCCAAAAGGAGAGATGGATACATCTCTTACGGCAGATGAGATCCTGACAATGATCAGGGATCTCAATCATGATTATCTGGACCTTAAGGCAAGGGAAGACCGGTTAAAGAAGCAGAAAGAAGAATTATTAGAAAAACTTCATGAACTTGAACCGTTTCAGCCTTTAGAGTTAAATTTAAAAGAAGTTTATGGCTATCAATATATGAAAGTCAGATTCGGACGAGTAAACGTAGAGTATTATCAGAAACTTGAAAAATATTTATTTGATGATCTCAATGCGATCTTTTTGGAGGGAGTCCGGAATGAAAATTATGTGTACGGATGCTATTTTGCAGCACATAAAGAAGTGGGAAAAATCGATTCAACGTTTAAATCTCTGCATTTTGAAACGATATCACTCCCAGATGATTACGAGGGAATGCCAGCAGAAATCTGCAGGAATCTAAGAAATCAGATCGATGAGATTGAAAAAGAAATCGAAAATGTCCAGAAACAGATGAAAGATTTCTTATCAGTCAAGGCAAAGAAGATTCGAGGAGCGAGATATAAGTTAGAAGAATTATCCAATAACTTCGATGTGCGTAAAATGGCAGCCTGTATGGAAAATGAAGAACAGGAAGATTACTACATTCTCTGTGGATGGATGAGTGAAAAAGATACACAGGCATTTATTGAGGAGACAAAAGATGATGATAGGATCACGATCATTGTTGAAGAAGGAAGAGAAAAATTCTTCGGTGATCCACCAACGAAATTACAGAATCCCAAATTCTTCAAACCATTTGAAATGTTTATCAGAATGTATGGACTGCCATCCCATGATGAGATGGATCCAACCATTTTCGTGGCACTGACTTATACCTTTATCTTTGGAGCGATGTTTGGGGATGTTGGTCAGGGATTGTGTTTGTTTATCGGCGGGGGATTACTATATAAGATCAAGAAATGGAATCTAGCAGGAATCATTTCTGTTGCCGGAATTTTTTCTACATTCTTTGGCTTTATGTTTGGAAGCTTCTTTGGATTTGAAGGAACGATCATTAAACCAATGTGGTTATCGCCAATGCATGCGATGATGAAATTACCGTTTGTTGGGCAGTTAAATACTGTATTTATCGTGGCAGTTGCATTTGGTATGGCACTGATCCTGCTTGCGATGGTATTTCAGATCATCAATGCAAAGAAACGTGGGGATAAAGAAAATTTATTCTTCAGCCCAAATGGAGTTGCAGGACTTGTATTTTATGGATTCCTTGTCTTAACGATCGTGCTTTATATGACAGGCCATAAAACACCAGGAAATATCATGATGATCATTTTCCTTGGAATTCCAGTGATCATGTTCTTATTAAAAGAACCATTAGGACAGCTCGTGGAAGGAAAGAAACCAAAAGCAGAAGGCGGCGTTGGAATGTTTCTGGTGCAGGGATTTTTTGAATTGTTCGAGACGATGTTAAGTTTCTTCTCTAACACGATCTCATTTGTGCGTATCGGGGCATTTGCAGTGAGCCATGCGGCTATGATGGAAGTTGTTCTGATGCTCGGAGGGATCACAGATGGAGCAGGAAATCCAAACTGGATCATCATTGTTCTTGGAAATATTATCGTGTGTGGACTAGAAGGTCTGGTTGTCGGAATTCAGGTATTGCGTCTGGAATATTATGAAATGTTCAGTCGTTTCTATACGGGATCAGGAAGAGAATTCCATCCGTATGACAATCATGCAGGCAAGGAAAATTAGGAGGTATCGGTTATGACATTAGCAATCAAATTAGCGATCATCGCAGCATTAATCTTAAGTATATTTATTCCATTTGGTTATTTTCTTCATGGAGAGAGAACAAAGAAACGTTATAAACGAAGTATTGCATTTAACGCTTTTTTCTTCTTCGGGATCATTGTGATCGCCGGAGTGATGATGTTTGTCACAGATCCGATACAGGCAGCACAAGCAGGTTCTGATGCAGGAATGGCTACAGGACTTGGATATCTGGCAGCAGCATTATCAACAGGACTTTCTTGTGTTGGTGGTGGTATCGCCGTAGCGAGTGCCGCAAGCGCAGCTTTAGGAGCGATCAGTGAAGATCCAAGTGCCTTAGGTAAATCACTGATCTTCGTAGGTCTGGCAGAAGGTGTATGTCTGTATGGATTGATCATTTCATTTATGATCATTGGTAAACTTGGATAGATCAGGAAGTGATAGTTATGAAGATGTATTTGATCAGCGATAACTTAGATACATTGACAGGAATGCGGTTAGCTGGGGTTGATGGGATCGTAGTTCATGAAAGGGATGAATTAAAAGAAACGATCGAGAAAGCTATGAGTGATCCAGAGATTGGGATCGTGCTTTTGACAGAGAAATTTGGAAGAGAATTTCCAGAATTGATCGACGAGATCAAGCTGGAGCGGAAAATGCCGCTTCTGATCGAGATTCCTGACAGGCACGGAACTGGACGGAAGAAAGATTTTATCACGTCTTATGTCAATGAGGCGATTGGATTGAAATTGTAAGCCGGCTGTAGAAGGAAGGTGACAACATTGACAGTAGAAGAAAAGATTTCACATATCAGAGAAGCTGCCATGGAAGAAGCAAGAGCCAGAGGAAATGAAATCATAGATCAGCATCAGAAGGCATTGGAAGGCGTGTTCAAAACACATAAACAAGAAGCTGTGATGCAGGCAGATACGAGGATCAAGACCGAAACAGCATCGGCAAGGCAGCAGTTAAATACAGTAACATCCAAAGGGCAGCTAAAACTTCGAAGACAATTAAGCCGAGTGCAGAATGAATTAAAAAATAAATTGTTTGAGGAAGTCCGGGAAATGGCAGAAGAATACATGAAAACCGAAGCGTATAAAGAATTACTTGTATCCTATATTGCAAAAGCGGCGAGATTCGCAGATGGGAATCCATTGACAATCTATATTAACAGTTCGGATGAGGACAAAAAAGAATTCCTCGAAAAACGAACTGGAATGACAGTAACAGTCAGCGAAGAAGATTTTCTTGGAGGAATCCGTTCGATTATTCCGGGAAGAAATATCTTGATCGATCATTCATTTTCAGGTGCTTTGGAGAAAGAATACGAAGAATTTACCTTTAAAGGGGGTGTGACAGGTGAGTAAGACTGGAACAATTTATGGAATTAACGGACCTGTCATTTATCTGACTGGAAATACTGGATTTAAGATGTCAGAAATGGTTTATGTCGGCAAAGAAAAATTAGTTGGAGAAGTCATTTCTCTGGATAAAGACCGTACGACGATTCAGGTGTATGAAGAAACATCAGGATTAAAACCGGGCGAGATCGTGGAAGCAAGCGGGGAGGCAGTATCCGTCACATTAGCTCCCGGAATCCTTGATAACATTTTTGATGGAATTGAACGTCCCTTAGAGAGGATCGCAGAAAATGCAGGTGCATTTATCACAAGAGGTATCAGCGTAGATTCGCTTGATATGGAGAAATTGTGGGACACAAAATTAGTTGTCAATGAAGGAGATATTCTTCATGGCGGTGATATCTATGCCCAAGTGCAGGAAACAAGAGCCATCGTACACAAATGCATGGTGCCGCCAGATCTTACAGGAACGGTTACTTTTGTGGCATCTGATGGAGAACATGCGATCAAGGATCATATGATCACGTTAAGATTGGACGATGGAACGGAAAAACAGTTAACAATGATCCAGAGATGGCCAATCAGGGTTCCAAGACCTGTTCACGACAGGATTCCGGCATGTGTGCCACTGGTAACAGGCCAGAGAATACTGGATACAATGTTTCCGATTGCTAAAGGTGGAACTGCGGCAATTCCAGGTGGTTTTGGTACTGGAAAGACAATGACACAGCATCAGATTGCGAAATGGTCCGATGCGGATATTATCATTTATATCGGATGCGGGGAACGTGGAAATGAGATGACACAGGTATTGGAAGAATTTTCAGAATTAGTTGATCCAAAGAGTGGTAATCCATTGATGGACCGAACAACACTGATCGCCAACACATCCAATATGCCGGTAGCAGCACGTGAAGCATCTATTTATACAGGACTTACGTTGGCAGAATATTACCGTGATATGGGATATGATGTCGCGATCATGGCGGATTCTACTTCAAGATGGGCAGAAGCGTTAAGAGAATTGTCTGGTCGTCTGGAAGAGATGCCAGCAGAAGAAGGATTTCCGGCATATTTAGCTTCCAGATTATCAGCTTTTTATGAGAGAGCTGGAATGATGCACAACTTAAATGGAACGGACGGTTCTGTAACGATCATCGGTGCAGTATCTCCGCAGGGAGGAGATTTTTCAGAGCCAGTTACACAGAATACCAAACGATTTGTCCGTTGCTTCTGGGGACTTGATAAATCTTTGGCTTACGCAAGACATTTTCCAGCGATTCACTGGTTAACGAGTTACAGTGAATATCTGACAGATCTCGGCGGCTGGTACAGAGATCATGTATCCCCCAATTTTGTGGACTATCGAAATCGTCTGATGGCGATCTTAAATCAGGAAAGTAGTTTGATGGAGATCGTAAAACTGATCGGTGGGGATGTTCTTCCAGATGATCAGAAATTAACGTTAGAGATCGCAAGGGTGATCCGATTAGGATTTCTGCAGCAAAATGCTTTCCATAAAGATGACACTTGCGTGTCCATGGAGAAGCAATTTAAAATGATGGAAGTTATTTTATATCTGTATCAAAAGAGCAGGGAACTTGTAGCGAGAGGAATGCCAATTAGCGTGCTAAAAGCAGAAGGGATCTTTGAGAAAGTCATTGCGATCAAATACGATGTTCCGAATGACAATCTGCAATTACTGGATCTCTACCGTAAACAGATTGATGATTTCTATGACGCAGTACTGGAAAAGAATGCATAAGGAGGCGGTCATTTTATGGGAATTGAATATTTAGGACTAAGTAGCATCAAAGGTCCGCTTGTCATTCTGGAAGGAGTACAGGACGCATTTTTTGATGAGATCGTCGAATTTACGGTTGATGGAAAAACGAAAAAAATCGGAAGGATCATTGAATTATACGAAGATAAAGCGGTGATTCAGGTATTTGAGGGAACGGAAAATATGTCCCTTGATAATACAAGAACAAAATTAACTGGACACCCGATGGAAGTCTCTCTTGCACCAGATATGCTAGGAAGAACATTTAACGGAATCGGAAAACCAATCGATGGGTTAGGACCACTGATCACTGATGTCAAACGAGATGTCAACGGTCTTCCATTAAATCCGGTCCGCAGAAAATATCCAAGAAACTATATCCGTACAGGTATTTCAGCAATTGACGGATTAACAACACTGATCCGTGGACAGAAACTTCCCATCTTCTCAGGAAATGGTCTTCCACACGATCAGCTGGCAGCCCAGATCGTAAAACAGGCATCTCTTGGTGATGGTTCAGATGAGCCATTTGCGGTAGTCTTTGGAGCAATGGGTGTCAAACATGATGTTGCGGATTTCTTTCAGAAGACATTTGAGGAAAGTGGTGTTGCAGATCATGTATGTATGTTCTTAAATCTTGCAAATGACCCAGTTGTAGAACGATTGATCACACCAAAAGTAGCCTTAACTGCAGCAGAATATCTTGCATTTGACTGTAATATGCATATCTTAGTTATCCTGACAGATATGACATCGTTTGCGGAAGCGATGCGTGAGGTATCTTCATCGAAAGGAGAAATTCCATCCAGAAAAGGATATCCAGGATATTTGTACAGTGAACTTGCAACATTATACGAACGTGCAGGAATCATCGAAGGAGCAGAAGGTTCGGTCACACAGTTACCAATCTTAACTATGCCAAATGATGATATCACTCATCCAATTCCTGACTTAACTGGTTATATTACAGAAGGGCAGATCGTACTGGATCGTAATTTAAACGGACAGTCCATTTATCCACCGATCAGTGTTTTGCCATCGCTTTCTCGTCTGATGAAAGATGGAATCGGAGAAGGATACACAAGAGAAGATCATCAGGATCTTGCAAACCAGTTATTTTCCGCTTATGCGAAAGTGGGAGAAGCAAGAAACTTAGCATCTGTTATCGGAGAAGATGAGTTATCCCCAATTGATAAAAAATATCTGGAATTTGGAAAGGCATTTGAGGAACGATATATCGGTCAGGGGCCGGAAGAAAACCGTTCCATGATCGAAACATTGGATCTTGGATGGGAATTATTAAAGATCCTGCCAAGAGAAGAATTAGATCGAATCGACACGAAGATCATCGATAAATACCTGCCAAAAGAGCAGGAAAGCTAAAGGTGGTGAGATTATGGACCCACGAGAATTCCCGACCAAAGGAAATCTGATCGCAGCCAAGAACTCTCTTACATTGGCAAAACAGGGTTACGATCTGATGGATAAAAAAAGAAATATCCTGATTCGTGAGCTGATGGATCTGATCGATGAGGCGAAAGATATTCAGGAAGAGATTGATACAACATTTACAAGAGCGTATGCATGTCTTCAGAGGGCGAATATCCAGCATGGGATCAGTAAGGTAGAAGAACTTGCCTATACAGTTCCGATCGAGGACTCGATACGGATTCAGACAAGAAGTATCATGGGAACAGAGATTCCACATGTGAAATATGATGCACATGAGAATCAGTTGACATATGCGATGGATGGGACATTTGAATCAATTGATGTTGCCAGGGAAGCGTTTCGGCAGGTGAAGGATCTGACAATTAAATTGTCAATGGTTGAAAACGCGGCGTATCGTTTAGCAACTAGTATTAAGAAAACGCAGAAGAGGGCAAATGCGTTGAAGAATATTACGATTCCGACTTATACCGGGTTGGTTTATAAGATTTCGAATGAGTTGGAAGAGAAGGAGAGGGAGGAATTTACGAGGCTTAAGGTGATTAAGCGGATGAAGCAGAAAAATACAATATTGAAGAATCAGAAGTAAAAGAAATATTAGAATAAATTACAAAATTGACACAAAATAAAAAATATGCTATCTTAACAAAAGAAAAAGGGAATGAAGTTCTCCCTCGAAGAGATTCGAAACCGCTTATTAAGCTGATGACTTCTGTGTAATGAACACAGGGGTTATCAGCTTTTTTGATGTTTGGATTATATAAAAAAGAAAGGATTTTAGGAAAATGCAAAAGAAAGACTATATTATACAACTGCTAAAATATATCATCATGGCAATCGTTGTAGGAATTATTGTAGGTGCGATCGATGCCTTGTTTGGAAGAGTGCTGATCGCAATCTCAGAGTTCAGGACCATACATTATCAATATTTACTGCCATTCCTGCCAATTGCTGGACTGGTGATCACAGCAATGTATTACGTATTCAGTAAACTAAGTCTAAAAGGAATGAAACTCATTTTCGAAGTTGGCCAGCAAAAAACAGATGCCATCCCATTACTACTAATTCCATTAGTAATGATCGGAACATGGTTAACGCATCTATTCGGAGGAAGTGCTGGCAGAGAAGGAGTTGCAGTTCAGATCGGAGCAACCCTGTCTCATGCACTCGGAAGAAAATTAAACTTCCCAGAGAATGGAAGAATAATGTTAGTCATCGGTATGGCAGCAGGATTTGGAGGGTTATTTCAGACACCATTAAGTGCAACATTCTTTGCAATCGAGGTAATCGTAATCGGGAAAATGGATTATGAAGCACTACTGCCAGCATTGGCGTCTGCATATATAGCAGCATTTACATCTCATAGCCTGGGGTTAGAAAAATTTTCAGTTGCGATAAAAAATACCATAAATTTAACTGGTACGAAAACGATCATATCAGTAATCATACTTGGAATTTTATTTGGACTGACTGGGAGATTGTTTTCTTTTTCATTAAGTAAGTTAAAAGTATTCATGGGAGAAACGATCATGAATCAGTATTTAAGAATCGGAGTTATGGCAATTCCATTAGCAGCATTATTGTTTATTATTCACGGATCAAGATATAGTGGACTTGGAACAAATATAATCTCAGCAGGATTCGCAGGACAGACAATCTATAGTTATGATTGGCTCCTAAAGTTATTATTTACGATTTTTACACTGGCAATCGGATTTCAGGGTGGAGAAGTTACACCACTGTTTTCGATTGGAACATCTCTTGGAGTGATCCTTGGAGGTCTACTTGGATTACCACCAATGTTATGTGCAGCACTAGGATATGCAGCAGTCTTTGGAAGCGCAACAAATACACTGATCGCACCGATCATGATTGGATTAGAAGTGTTTGGAGGAGCTGATATGGTGCTGTTTGTTATTGTCTGTGTGATTGCTTATGGGGTGAATGGGAATATATCTATTTATGCACAAGAAAAAATTTAATTTTGTAAGTTGGCCAACTGTAGATTTCGAGTAT
>ERZ780226.2071-NODE-2071-length-14420-cov-3.266411_pt1 | contig 14420 bp, 15 predicted proteins | sample MGYA00511165_ERZ780226 | MGnify/ENA primary metagenome ERZ780226 (study PRJEB29588, sample SAMEA2152373) | human gut metagenome | biome: human gut; feature: human-associated habitat; material: faeces | place: Denmark | collected 2008/2010 ...
GGCAGCGTCAGAAGGCACACAAGGGCAATGAGAATGCCGCCGCCGATGATTCCCATGGCAAGAAAAAGTCCCGCCTGCATGCCGTGGAACCGCCACCAGCGCTGCTCTCTGGTGAGCTTTTTCTTCTGCTTTGTACCGACTTTTTGCTCTATTGGTTCAGACGCGGACGGAGGCTCCGTCTGCGTTGTTTCATTCTGCTGGTCTAATAGAGTCTGATTCTGTTCCATATTCACATAACCTCCACGTTCCGCTCCATCATACACCATGTTTCGTCAGGAAACAAGCGAAAGACATGAAAATTATGGACATTGACCAAAAGGAAAATGGCAGCGCGCCGCACGGTTCCTGTGGCGCGCTGCGTGTTGTGCCATTTCTGCTGTTGTGACACCAATCATCCGGGCTGCTGATCCGTCTCGCCGGCACCAAGGGGATGGTCCTTCCAGAGCAGCGAAATGCACCAGATGCCTGCCAGACCGATGATAGTATAGATAATCCGGCTCACCAGGGCGCCCTGTCCGCCGAAAATCCACGCCACCAGGTCAAACTGAAAAATGCCCACCAGCGCCCAGTTCAGCGCGCCGATGATGGTCAGTACCAGAGCGGTATAATCCATCGTAAATTCCTCCCAATATCAAAAAGGTTCTGCCCATAGGATGGACAGAACCTTCTTGTTTTATACGGAATTTCAGCTATGCATTTTTCTGTGCCTTGATGACCTTGAGCCGGGCAAACTCCTCCCGTTCCTTTTCCTCCAGCGCCTCGGTAATCAGGCGAATGGTTTCCTCATAGCCCGGAATGACGATGTTTTTCAGAGCGTTGGCACGTTTTTGGGTTTTGCTGATGGTAAACGCCAGCCGGTAGATGGTGTTTTCCAGCTCGGAAAGCTCCCGCACCAGCTCCTTCACCCGTCCGAATTTAATCAGCGCATCGTCAAAGGCGGAATTGGTAATGCTGAGTCCATAGGGCAGTGGCTGCTGGGCAGGCTTTGCCGACACCGTTGGAATTTCAACGCCCATCACAGAGCGATAGCGAATTTCCACGGAATCGTCCACCGGCACCTGCTCTGCCAGATGGATGGTCTTGCCCATGGAGATATTGGCAAGCATCAGCGCATCATAGGCTTCGGAAAACGTGGAATCGATCCGGGACTGGATTTCCTCTGCACGGGAGATCAAGCTCATCATTTCCCGGGTGAGAATATTCCGCTTCCGGTCCATGAGCTCAAAGCCGGTGTTTGCCAGCTCCAGAGAATGCTTGGTGGCAATGAGATTGCCCTTGGTAGGGAGTACAGCCATGGTTTCTCACTCCTTATACCGTAACGTTCTCAATGTAGTGTTCCTGAATTTCCTGGTCGCTGATTCGGTCCAGCTCGCCCTTGGGCAGGATACTCAGGAGCCGCCAGCCCAAATCCAGGGTTTCATCCAGCGTTCGATTCTCCCGGCTGCCCTGGCAGACAAACTCCGACTCAAAGGCATTGCCGAATTTGAGATACAGCTTGTCGGTATCGCTGAGCTCATCCTCGCCGATGACCGATGCTAGGCTTCTTGCGTCCTGCACCTTGGAATAGGAGGCAAACAGCTGGTTGGAGACGTCGGAATGGTCCTTCCGGGTGTAGCCTTCGCCAATGCCGTCCTTCATCAGTCGGGACAGAGAGGGAAGCACGGAAATCGGGGGATAAATGCCCTTCTGCTCCAGCTCCCGGGACAGAACGATCTGACCTTCGGTGATATAGCCGGTAAGGTCAGGGATGGGATGGGTGATATCATCGTTGGGCATGGTTAAAATCGGAACCTGGGTTACAGAGCCCTTTCGCCCCTTGATGATGCCTGCCCGCTCATAAATGGAAGCAAGGTCAGAATACAGATAGGACGGGAAGCCCTTTCTGGAGGGAATCTCGCCCTTGGAGGAGGAGAATTCCCGCAGCGCTTCACAGTAGGAGGTCATGTCGGTCATAATGACCAGCACATGATAGCCGTGGTTAAATGCCAGATATTCCGCCGCCGTCAGGGCGCAGTGGGGGGTCAGCATGCGCTCAATGATGGGGTCGGACGCCAGGTTGACAAACATGACCACCCGCTGGAGGGCGCCGGCTTCCTCAAAGTCTTTTTTGAAGAATTCCGCCACGTCATTTTTAACGCCCATAGCAGCAAATACAATGGCAAATTCGCCGTCCTCTGCGGCTACCTTTGCCTGACGTACAATCTGTGCTGCCACATCGTTATGGCGCATACCTGCGCCGGAAAAAATGGGCAGCTTTTGTCCGCGAATCAGGGTGGACATGCCGTCAATGGCGGAAATGCCCGTATAAATGCAGTTTCTGGGGTAAATCCGGGAAACGGGGTTGATGGCGGAGCCGCCTATATTCCGGCGCTCCTCGGGATACAGCTCGCCCAAGCCATCGATGGGGCGACCTGCGCCGTCAAAAATCCGTCCCAGCATTTCCGTAGACAGTGCCAGCTCCATGGGATGCCCGGTGAAATTCGTCCGGGCATTTTCCAGAGAAATGCCCTTGGTGCCCTCAAACACCTGGAGCACCGCACGGCTGCCGTCCAGCATAATCACACGACCATAGCGTTTTTCTCCGTTTGTCAGAGAAATCTCCGCCATTTCGTCATAGCCGATGCCGCTGACGCCATCCAGATAGATCAGGGAGCCCTCCATTTCAGAAAGACCGATATATTCTAGTTTCATAGCCCCTCCTTACTGATAAGCCGCGGCAACGGACGCCACCGCCTGGACTACCATTGCGTCATACTGGTCAAACTGCGAAAGATCATCGTTGGGAATCTGGTATTTCATGCGAACAAGCTGGTCAAAGATTCCCGTTGCCTTAATCTGAGACAGAGGAATGCTCTGACCGATCAGACCCTTTGCTCCGTCATAAAGCCGGAAAATGACCTCCATCATCCGCTTCATCTTTTCCATGGGCACATAGGTGTCGATGTCATGGAAGGAGTTCTGCTGCAAAAAGCCCAGGCGAATCACCCGTGCAATTTCAATGGTCAGCTTCTGATCCTCAGGAAGAATATCCGAGCCGATGAGCTTGACGATCTCGTTGAGACTGGTTTCCTCCTTCATGGTGGTCTGGAGCCGACCACGCAGGGTCATAAAGTCCCCACCGTAGTGCTCCACATACCAGGGGGTCAGGTCCGTTAAATACTCGGAATAGCTGGTGTTCCAGTTGATGGCAGGGAAGTGACGGGCATATGCAAGGCTTCGGTCCAGCGCCCAGAACGTGCGGATAAAGCGCTTGGTATTCTGAGTCACAGGCTCGGAGAAATCGCCGCCCTGGGGGGAGACTGCGCCGATGACCGTAATGCTGCCCTCCCGTCCGGACAGGGTGTCCATATAACCGGCGCGCTCATAGAATTCCGCCAATCGGGAGGAAAGATACGCCGGGAAGCCCTCTTCCGCAGGCATTTCCTCCAGACGTCCGGAAATTTCGCGCAATGCCTCCGCCCATCGGGAGGTGGAATCCGCCATCATTGCCACATGATAGCCCATGTCCCGGTAGTATTCCGCAATGGTCATGCCGGTATAGATGGACGCCTCGCGGGCTGCCACAGGCATATTGGAGGTGTTGGCAAGGAGCACCGTTCGATCCATCAGCGGACGACCCGTGTGGGGATCAATGAGCTCGGAGAATTCGTCCAGCACCTGGGTCATTTCGTTTCCGCGCTCGCCGCAGCCAAGATAGACAATTAGATCCGCATCGGACCATTTTGCCAGCTGATGCTGGGTGACGGTTTTTCCTGCGCCAAAGGGTCCGGGAATTGCCGCACAGCCGCCCTTGCCCAGAGGAAACAACACGTCAATAATCCGCTGACCGGTGACAAGGGGCTGGGTAATGGACCGGCGCGCCTTCACCGGACGGGGCTTCCGAATGGGCCACGTCTGTGCCAGCTTCAGCTCCAGCGTCTCGCCGGAGGGTGTTTTTACCGTGACAATGGTGTCCTCCACAGTATAGCTGCCATTTGCTGCTACGGAAAGGACTGTGCCGGACTGATCCGGGCGCATCATACTCCGGTGGCGAATCACCGGGGTCTCGTCACACTCGGCATACACCTGACCGGGGGACAATGTATCGCCGGGCTTTACCAGAATGGTAACGTCCCACTGTTTCTCGGTATCCAGCGCGGGAATGTGAATGCCTCTGCCCATAAACGCGCCGGTTGCTGCTTCAATGCCCCGGAGCGGACGGCAGATTCCGTCAAAAATATTGTTCAGCAGTCCGGGTCCTAAAGCGATGGACATGGGAGCTCCCTGCGGAACCACCGGCATGCCGGGAATCAGTCCCGTGGTGTCCTCATAGACCTGCACGGTGGTTTCGTCGCCCTTGACGGAGACAACCTCACCAATGAGCCCTTCCGGACCGACGCTGACCATATCCATCATTGCCAGACCCTTGCCGCCCTTTACGGTGACAACCGGACCGTTGATGCCTTCAATATAGTAATTTGTTTCTGCCATAGCTGCCTCCTTCTCAGTCGTCTGCCAGACCAAGCCCAAACAGCTCGGCAAAATGACCGTCCAAATCGCCCAGTGCCGTATCATAGCTCTGGTCCGCGCGAAGCAGCTTGGAATGGCAGTCTACAATCAGACCGCCCAGCGTAAAGTTTCCGGGCTGAAAGGTCACATGGCGACCGGGCAGGCAGGCGGCAAGCTCCCACTGATAGTGCATATCCTGGGGACGGAGCCAAATGGTGCCGTCATAGGGATTGCCCAGGGCTTCAAACGCTTCTACATAGAGCTTTTTGAGGTGGGGAAGATAGTCCTCCGTCTCCGTAAAGGCGAGGAGCTTTTCCCGCACCGCATCGAACACCTCATGTCCGATGGCTTCTCTGCGGGTGGCGATTTGGCGCTTATCTGCCATCATGCGCCGGGAAATTTCTCTGCCGGTTTCCGCCTGAATGGCTTCCGCCTTTTGCTGCTTTTCCGCATCCACACGGCGGCGAATTTCCGCCTGTGCGGCATCCAATCGCTGCCGGCGCTGCTGGTCCACATCCTCCATGATTCTGCCCCGTTCCTTCTGGGCATCCTCGAGAACCAGCTGCCGGAAGCGCTCTAGTTTCTGATTGATATCAGGCATATGCTCCTCCTTACTATACCTTGATTCCGATGGCTTCGCGGATGTACCGGGTGATGGAGTCCGGCGCGCGATGGGTATGATGCCGGTCCGGAATTTCCACCAGCAGGGGACGCATTGCCGTACGCTTCAGGGCATCCACCCGTTCCGGGCACAGCGCCGACAGCTGCTCGTTAATCAGCAGCACGCCGATGGTTTCGTCTGCCTCTGCCTGAGAGATTGCAGCGAGAGTTTCCTCTCGGGTATGGCACAGAACCCCCTCAATGCCAGCCATGCGAAGACCGGTCAGGGTATCGGAATTATCGGAAATTACAAAGTACCGCATTTTACATAAAGAGCATCAGCAATGCCACCAGCAGACCGTACAGTGCAACGCCCTCGGCAAGACCGACGAAGATCAGCGCTTTACCGAAGATGCTGTCGTTTTCGCTCATGGCGCCCAGTGCTGCAGCAGCCGCAGAGGATACCGCAATGCCGCCGCCGATGCCGCTGAGTCCAACTGCCAGCGCAGCGCCCACATACTTAAGTCCATCTGCCATACCGCTGGATGCGGCAGCTGCGGCAGTGTCCGCTGCCAGCGCAGAACCGGAGCAAACAAATCCGAACACGGTAGCCGCTGCCACCAGCACAAAAAAGCTGAAGCAATGGGCAATCAGCGGCTTTTTTACGGTTTTTCCTGCGCTGTGACGGCGGGAAACCCAAACAAGGGGCAGCGCAATGGCAGCTGCCAGCAGAAGCATAATGGTAAGTGTCATAATTCGTTTCCTCCCGATTAAAGATCAATTTTTTTCGTATAGTCTACCACAGCAGGGGTAAACTCCCGGCTGCCGGACTGATAAAACCGCCCGAACATCTCATAGAATTCCAGACGCAGCACCTGAATGCAGACCATCAGTCCCTCGATGCCCATGACCAGAATGTTGCCGATCACCAGCACCACCGGGGATGCGGGATCCCCTGCCAGGGTATAGACCACCAGCATCATGCCCGCATGGCAAATGGCATAGGCACCCACCCGCAGGAACGATACGGTATTGGTGACGTAGGACAAAATCACCTCAAACATCTCAAAGAAGTTCTCCGCGATGAAGCCGCCGATGGATTCCGGCTTCCAGTCCTTTCTATGCGCTGCCAGCTTGCCCAGCGGCTCCTGGCAGAACATCACCAGAATGGGCAGAAGGATAAACACGATGATATACAGAGGCGTAAACACCTTCACGCCGGTGGTCAGCATCAACACCGCGCCAATGACCACAGCAAGATAGAAAATGATGCCCGCCAGAGAATTGTTGGTGAAGAATATCTTTTTGATGTCCTTCTGACGGATGCCGTTTATGATGTTGATGACCATCATGCCAACGATGGTAACAGCGCCCAGCGCAGCGGAAACCACCAGCAGCTTTGTGGCGTTGGCGCCGGAATCCAGCACATGGAACCCAGGAATCAAATGCTCATAGCCAAAGAAGCTGCCGAACACAAAGCCGAAGATCGTGGAGAATACGCCAACGCTGCCCAGAATTCCGCCCAGCCACAGACCCTTGACCTTATAAAGAAATACGCCCAGGGCAATGAGCACCAGTCCCTGACCCACGTCGCCGTACATGATGCCGAACAGGATGGAATAGGTAATTGCCATCAGGAAGGTCGGGTCAAATTCGTTATAGGCAGGCAGACCGTACATTTCCGTAAAGGGCTGGAACAGCCGCGCCCAGAAGTTGTTTTTCAGCTTTACGGGCGGGGTTTCAGTCCCGGCAGCGGGGGAGTCCTCTGACAGCATCACGTCCGGAAACTGTCCGGCACGCTGACGAATGCCGTCCAGCTCCTTGGCAGGAATCCAGCCGCAGAGCAAAAACGTGCCGTCCTCGGTCTGCACCGCATATTTTTTCAGATCTCCTGCGGCATACATAAACCGGAGATAGCTGTAGAGCACCAAAAGCCGCTCCTGATTCTCCTGCTTCCACCGGGCAAACTCCGCCTTGGTGTTCTGGAGTTTTTGCCGGCAATCGGCGGTATCCGCTTCCAGCATTTTTGCAGAATCCTCCGGGGTACCGGACACATGGTCCGTCAGCCGCATCCGCTCAAAGCCCAGAGAATCCATAAACCGGTCCGACTTTGCCGCAAGGCTTTTGGGGGTCACATAGACCAGGTATACATAGTCCTGCCCCAGCTGGGTGGGATAGAGAATAATCTCGTTCTTTTCTCCCAGCTTAACGTTCAGGGAATCAAAGGCTTCCCGGAGCATGCGCCCGAATCGGAAGCGGACATAATCCAGATGGTAGATATCCGTCAGATCGCTGGGCAGCCCAGCAAACTTTTTCAGATCCTGAACCTCATGGGTGTTCTCCTCAATCTGCGCTTCCAGCTGGGATTGCAGCTGGGTATAGTGGTTATGGGCGTCATAGAGGGCATTCAGCTGAGCCGCTGCCGCCTCCAATGACAGTCCGGCGTTTCGAAAATCCCGGAATTCATAGGGAAGCGACATACTCTCCATCAGCTTCTGCACCGTAGAAAGGGGCTCCTGCCAGGAGTTGGACCAGGAAACCGGCACCAGATGGGTGTTTTTCCCCACAATGCCCGATGCCTCCAGCGGGTGGAACTGCTCGTTAATCAGGCAGGTGCAGATCACATCGTCCAGCATTTCAGCCGGTCCTGCCACTGTGAGCATTTTCATAGGAACAACAGACATTTCATCACCTCTTATTCCGCACCGATCAGCGTAATATAGCGCTCCGGAGGAACTCCGTAGCGGATACACTCGATGATGCTGATGATATTGCGCAGCTCGATTTCCTTCAGTCCCAGATAGGCAACGGGGGTATAGACTGTAGGCTGTGCCGCCCGAAGCTGCCGTAGGTTGAACCGATACTGCATGGTATAGAGATAAGCCTCCAGTCCCGTGGGCTGGATGGAACGGAACAGCGCGCCATAGGGACCGCTGCGCACCAGCTCCAGTGCTGCGTCATAGTCCTCGGCACTCAGGAGCTGCTGAATGTAGCCCTGACTCAGCTTGGAGGAGCAGGGGAGTGGGAAGCTGTAAAGCTGGACGTCCTCCTGGGAAAAATGCTGCCGCAAGCGGAGAAACAGCACCAGATTCAGAAGATCTGTCTCCTCATCCAGCGATTTTTTGATGAGCTTTTTGGTGTCGCCCGCATAATTGTGTGCCAGAACACGATAAAGGTGCGCATAATATGTCACCAGAAGGATGTTGTCAACAAATGCCATGGATGGCTCCCGTCCGTCGGCGGAAACGCTTCGGCTCAGGGCAGAGGCGTAGATGGTGTCTCTGGCAGCGTCCGCAATTCTCCGAAAATCCCCGGCTTGCCGCAGCTCAGTCAGATGGAGCTTGCTTTTTGCCGCCAGCATGGGAGCCCAGGTTTCCTCCGGCTCCAGCATATGCTGGGAGGACAGCCGCCGCATGGCGGTGAGAATTGCCTCCTTCTCAGCCCGATAGATGGGAAACCGCAAAAACGCCTGATCCTCTCCGGTGAGAAAGCGAAAAATTCGGCGGTATTCGTTGCGATAGGTGCTGCGAAGAGCGGTTTCTAGCTGTTCCCGATGGATGCCGCTGACATTCATGCCCGAAAGCTCCCGCCGGTAGCCCGGATGGGACTGGAGAAAGGAAGCCGCTTCGGAAATGGACTGCCTGCTCATGAGCTGGCGGTAATCCTCCGGGGTCATCCGGCAGCCATACATGGCGCGTACCTTTGCCGCAATCGCAGTGTAGGACGCCATTTAACCAGTCTCCTTTCCAACGATCCGCGCCACAATGGTGTCCACCCATTCCTCCTTCTTGGCGGCATAGAGCGAATCCACCTGATGGAGCTTTTCCTGCAGCCGTTGGTCCAGAAGCTGGAGCTGACGGCTGCATGCGACTTGCTCCGACGCCTGAAGCGCCGCTAGCTCCTGCTGTGCCGCCGCTTCATATTCCTGGGTCATTGCCTGAATCTTGGATGCAATGTCCTCCTCCAGAGTTTCCTGGGCATGCTTTGCATCCTGGGCAATCGCCTGCGCTTGCCGGTCGGTTGCCAGCACCTTTTGGAACAATTCTGCTTGATTCAAAGAGAATTCCCCCCCTTGGTAGTCAAAATCCCCACACAGAACATGCTCAGGATTGCCTTGGGATGCTGCTGGTGGGGGAGTGTGTGATTTGATTGAGGGATGATCCCTCTTGAAAATCATTATAGTATCAAAATTTTAAATTGCAAGTATCTTCCGGCAATTTGTTTCCATACCGCAAAAAATCGCACCTGATTTGCAGAAAATCCTTCAAATCATGTTCCAATGCAAGAAGAATCTCTTTCACTTTCGTGGAAAATTGATTTGTAAAAATCACTTCCCTTCTAAGAAATTGTCATGTATAATATGCATCAAATACAGCCGATATTTGGAATCGACTGTCAATTTGCAATCTACGCTTCGATTGAAGCTGAATGGAGGATTTTATATGGACCCGCGTTCCAAAAAGCTGCTGACGCTGCTGGAAGACGACTGCACGCTGACCCATGCCCAGCTGGCTGCCATGTGCGACACCACCGTCGAGGATATCGATATGCGCATCAAGAGTCTCACCGAAGAAGGGGTCATTCTGGGCTATAAAGCCATGGTCAACTGGGAAAAGACCTCGGTGGAAGCGGTAGAAGCCCTGATCGAGGTAAAGATCACCCCCCAGCGGGATAAGGGCTTTGACCGGATTGCCCAGCGCATTTATCAGTATGAGGAAGTAGAAAGCTGCTACCTGATGTCCGGCGGCTATGATCTCACAGTCATTCTCACCGGACGGACGCTCCGTGAGGTGGCGCTGTTTGTCTCCCAGAAGCTCTCCACCATCGAGGGCGTTACCAGCACCGCCACCCACTTTATTCTCAAGAAATACAAGCAGAGCAATGTTGTGTTCATCCCCAAGGAGGAGCAGAAAGAAAGGCTGATTTTTGTATGATCGACTACAATTCTGTGATCTCCCAGCGGGTACAGAACATCAAGCCCTCTGGCATCCGGAAGTTCTTCGACATTCTGGAGAACATGACCGACGCCATTTCTCTTGGTGTTGGCGAGCCGGATTTCCCCACTCCCTGGCATATTCGTGATGCCGGCATTTATTCCCTGGAACAGGGCTTTACCAAGTACACCTCCAATGCCGGTATGACCGATGTGCGGCGGGAAATCTCGAACTATTTAAGTCGCCGGTTTGATCTGCACTATGATTACAACAACCAGATTCTTGTCACCGTAGGCGGCAGTGAGGGCATTGACTGTGCCATTCGCTGCCTGGTGAATCCCGGAGACGAGGTGCTGATTCCGGAGCCCAGCTTTGTGTGCTACGGTCCCATGGTTTCGCTGGCATCCGGCGTTCCGGTACCCGTTCAGCTGACAGCGGACAATGAATTCCGTCTGAGTCCGGAGCAGCTGCTCTCTGCGGTGACGGATAAAACAAAGATTCTGGTGCTGCCCTATCCCTCCAATCCCACCGGCGGCATTATGGAGCTGGAGGACCTGCAAAAGCTGGTGCCGATTCTCAAGGAAAAGGGCATTATGGTGCTGTCCGACGAGATCTATGCGGAGCTTACATATGGGCAAAAGCACGTTTCCATGGCAAACATTCCGGAGATGTATGACCAGACCATCGTAGTAAACGGCATGAGCAAGTGCTATTCCATGACCGGCTGGCGCTTGGGCTATGTCTGCGGTCCCAAGGAGATCATTGCCCAGATGACCAAAATCCATCAGTACGCCATCATGTCCGCTCCCACTACCAGCCAGTATGCGGCAGTGGAAGCCCTTCGGAACGGCGACGAGGATATTGAAGCGATGAAGGAGGAATATGACGGTCGCCGCCGGTTCCTGGTACAGGGGCTCCGGGATTTGGGGCTTGACTGCTTTGAACCCAAGGGTGCATTCTATGTGTTCCCCTGCATCCGCTCCACCGGACTTTCCTCCGAGGAATTCTGTGAGCAGCTATTGGTGCAGCAGAAGGTTGCCTGCATTGCCGGAAACGCCTTTGGAGAAAGCGGCGAGGGCTTTGTGAGAATGTGCTATGCTGCCAGCATGCACGACCTGCAGGAGGCACTTCATCGCATCGGTCTTTTCCTTGACACACTAAGGCAAAAATGATACTCTAATAGGTGCATGGGAGAACCTCCCATGCACCTACTTTTTCATAGATTCGCGGTCTGCCGCGTAAAGGAGCGAACGAACATGCATAACTGCTTTGAAGCTGCCGATATTTTAATTCCCCAGCATTGCGCCATGACAAAATGGGCTTGCGTTGCCTGCGATCAGTATTCCTCTCAGCCGGAATATTGGGAGCGCGTCCGGGATTTCGTCGGAGACGCGCCCTCTACCTATCACATGATTTTTCCCGAAGCTCTGCTGCGTCAGGGGACTGGAAAGGAACGCATTGAAGCCGGTCACCGGCATATGAAGGAATATCTGGAGCAGGGACTGTTCCGCACCTATCGCCGGAGCTTTGTTTACATTGAGCGCACGCTGCCCTCCGGTGTGGTCCGCCGGGGGCTCATGGGTCAGGTGGATTTGGAGGCATACGATTTCCATCCCGGGGTCAATGCGCCAATTCGTGCCACGGAAGGCACCGTGCAGGAGCGGATTCCCCCTAGAATGGAGCTGCTTCGCGGTGCGGCATTGGAGTTCCCCCATGTACTGCTGCTCTGCGACGACAAACAGGACGCCATTCTCACTACCGCCAAAAAGGCAGCAGGGGAGAAGCTCTATGACTTCGACCTGATGGAAAACGGCGGACGAATCCGCGGCTATCTCATTGCCGGTATGGGCGTCAGTGTGGTCAACAGCGCCATTTCCCACTACATCTCCGCTGCCGAAGCCAGCCAGACCCCGGGCAACACCATGAGCTTTGCCATTGGCGACGGCAACCATTCTCTGGCTGCTGCCAAGTCCTGCTGGGAGGAGCTGAAGCCCACCCTGACAGAGGAGGAGCAAATCAACCATCCTGCCCGCTATGCGCTGGTGGAGCTGGAAAATGTCCACGACGCAGCCATTACCTTTGAGCCCATTCATCGGGTGGTCAAGGGCGAACATCTGGACGAATTGATGAATACCCTCCGTGCAAAGTCGGTGCCCAATGGCTATCCCATCACCATGATGACAGAGCAGGGGGAGGAAACCATCCATCTGTCCCGGGAGGAAAGTCCTCTGGCGCTGGCAATTCTTCAGCCGATTCTGGACGAATTCGCCGCAAAAACCGGCGCATCCATGGACTATATTCATGGCGAAGACGTTACCCGGCAGCTCAGCAAGGCACCGAATACCCTGGGGTTGATTCTGCCCGGCATGGAAAAGGAATCCCTGTTTCCGGGGGTACTTCAGGGCGGCGTGCTGCCCAGAAAAACCTTCTCTATGGGGCAGGCAAATGAAAAACGATATTATCTGGAAGGGAAGCTGCGGGCATGATTTCTCTATCGGCAGTGGCGCATGCAAAGCTGAATCTGACTCTGGATGTGCTGGGGGGCAGGGCTGACGGCTATCACAACCTGGAAATGGTCATGCAGGAGATCTCCTTGGGAGATGCTCTGGAACTGGAAATCGGCACTGGGGAGCCCTGGCATATGGAATGCAGCACCGGCGAAATTCCCTGCGATGACAACAATCTCTGCATCAAGGCAGCGCGGCTGTTCTTTGAAAAAACCGGCATTGACTGCGGCGGACTCACTGTCCGACTGACAAAATATACTCCCTCCTGTGCAGGCATGGGCGGCGGCAGTGCGGACGGTGCTGCGGTGCTGCGGCTGCTGTGGGAGCATTATGACTTTCCCATCTCCCGGGAAGCGCTGTTTGAGCTGGCAGAGCAAACCGGCTCCGATGTGCCCTTTACCTTATTGGGCGGCACTGCCCTTGCGAGGGAAAAGGGACAGGTACTCACCGTGCTGCCCAAGCTGCCCATGTGCCATCTGGTGATTTGCAAGCCCGATTTTCCCATTTCCACCCCCGCGCTGTTCCGCGCCATTGACGATGCGGAAATCGTTGCCCGTCCGGATACCAAGGGCATGATCGCGGCGCTGGAGCAGGGGGACCTTGCAGGCATTGCCCACCGGCTTTCCAATGTATTTACTCCGGTGGTGGCAAAGGAACACCCGGAAATCGGCGAAATTCGGGACGTTATGCTGTCCTCCGGCGCACTGGGCGCGGAAATGACTGGCTCCGGTCCCACAGTGTTCGGAATCTTTCAGGATCAGAAACAGGCTGCCCAGTGTCATACCCGGCTGAAAGCCCGGTATCGCGACACATTTCTGGCGCATCCTGTATAAAATCAGAAAACATCGTCTATGCTTTGGATATATTCCAAGGATGGACGGTGTTTTTTTATGAAGAAATCAGTATGTATGGTGGAAATCGGGCTGCTGCTTTTGCTGGCGCTGGTATTTTCCGCTGCCACGGGATTGGAACGGCAGCAGCAGCGCATTTCCGACAGCATGATCCGGCTCCACGTAGTGGCAAACTCTGACGATCCCATGGATCAGGACATAAAATTAAAGGTGCGGGATGCCGTGCTGGCAGAAGCTCAGACGCTGCTTCAAGATGCAGAGAACCGTGAGGACGCCATGATGCGGCTGAACAAAGAGCTTCCTGCTCTGGAAAAGACGGCAAATACCACGCTCCGGCAGTTGGGTGCTGCGGACAGCGCCGTTGTTACACTCAAGCGGGAGCTGTTCGGCACCCGGTATTATGACCAGTTTACGCTGCCCGGCGGCTATTATGAGGCGCTTCGGGTGACCATTGGCGAAGGGGACGGGAAGAACTGGTGGTGTGTGGTCTATCCCCAGCTGTGCATGTCGGCTGCCACGGAGTCGGATGCTGTACCTGCCATGGGGACCCTTTCCCAGTCTGACGCACAGCTGCTGGAGGAGGGGGAAATTCGCTTCCGGTTCCGCTGTCTGGAGCTGCTGGAAAATCTCCTGGGCTATTTTCGGGACAGGGGAGAAGGAATCCCCACTTCCGAATAAGGTCGAATTATGGTATACTAAGGACATGAAGATTCACGGAATTGCGCTGCCCAAAGGAGGAAATGTCCCATGCTGACCGTTATCACCGGCAGAGGAAAAACCGGCAAAACAAGGCTTCTGCTGGAGGCTGTCAAAGCCTGTCCTGCAACCTCGATGGCAAGCCGCATTGTTCTGGTACCGGAGCAGCTGAGCCACGAGACCGAGCGGCTGCTGTCAGAGCTGTGCGGCGACGCTATCAGCTTTACCGCCGAGGTTTTGAGCTTTACCCGGCTCTGTGACCGGGTGTTTGCCCGCTCAGGCGGTGGTGCGCGTCCGATTCTCGATCAGGGCGGACGCATTCTCACGGCACGGCTGGCGCTGGA
>ERZ780226.2078-NODE-2078-length-14391-cov-3.266881_pt1 | contig 14391 bp, 17 predicted proteins | sample MGYA00511165_ERZ780226 | MGnify/ENA primary metagenome ERZ780226 (study PRJEB29588, sample SAMEA2152373) | human gut metagenome | biome: human gut; feature: human-associated habitat; material: faeces | place: Denmark | collected 2008/2010 ...
CTGAAGATGAATCCAGAGACTATTCCCGTTGCGAGCGGTACCTGGGCGAAAAGGCCAGCCACGGCTGCATCCGGGTGCAGCGCCGCAAAACGCCCAACGGCGTGAACATGCAGTGGATCTGGAACACCCTGCGCAGCCGCATGGGCACCCGGCTGGTGCTGTGGGAGGACTGGCACGGGCGGCAGATTCCGCTGCCGGAGGACAATCTGCAGCTTTACTACAATCCCAACGGCGGAAAGAGCTACCACTCCGCCGCCACCTGCACCAGCGTGAAGGACGAGTATCTGCCCCTGACGGCGTTTTCCTACGCCCAGCTGTTGGAGGAACCCTTCTCCAAACTGGTGCGGTGCGACTATTGCACTCCGGCGCTTCGCCCGGAGGAGATTGAGACGATCAACAAGGAATATGAAGCGGACGAAGGTCTGACGGTGAAAATCTATTAACGGTGGGGGAATGGCTGCTGTGGCGCGGCCTTTCCCTTTTTCTTCCCTTGACGGAAAACGATTCACACACTATAATAGACCCATGCGAAAGCGGAACGTCCATATGCCGGAAGGAGGGGAAGGCCGTATGAAGTTTGGCAAAATGCTGCTGATAGCGCTGCTGTGCGGCCTTTTTCTGCTGCTTTTGAGTGCGCTGGTCGTTGCGCCCGAAACGGAAACGGTTCTCCCGGAAAATCTGCCCCTGACCGGCCTTGAGATGAGCGCCTGCGCGCTGCCGGTGTGGGCGGATGCGGGGGACAGTGCGTCCCGCTGGGTTTGGATGCTGGCGGCGCTGTTTTTCTGCGTGCCGCTGTGTCTGCTGCCCCGTCTCACCCTGAGCCGGGACGCCAACGGCTGCGTGCTGCGCCGGGGCCGTTATCTGGATGAAGCGTATTTATTGTTCCGGCAGGATGTCGCCTGCGGCTGATCTTCCCGGATTTTCTTTCCGCGGCTGCGGAAAATAAAATCATACAAAACAAAATACGGACGGAAGGATGGTTGACAAACAATGAAAGTCAACAATCGTCGCCACGCCAAAATGAGCAGGAAGGCTTCGGCCATTCTGGCTCTGTGCGTGGTACTGGTACTCACCATCGCCGTGGGTTATCTGGGCGTGCATGGCACATGGCTGGATAGCCGCGGCTTGTACAAGCTGCTGCCCTGGCTGCCCACCACCGACGTGGACAACTGGCCTCAGAGCATCGCACTTGGCCTTGACCTGAAGGGCGGCGTGTACGTCGAATACGAAGCCACCATGAGCGACGAGCTGCGGGAGGAAGGCAACAACTTCGATTACCTGCTGCAGAACACCATGGATATCATCGCCAAGCGTCTGACCGAGAAGGGCTATCCGGAAGCCACCGTCAGCAAGGTGGGCGTCAGCGGCATCCGCGTGGAGATCCCCGATGTGACCGATCCCGCCGCCGTGCTGGATCTGATCGGTTCTCCCGCCAAGCTGGAGTTCCTGGATTCCGACGGCAACGTCTTCATGGACGGCAGCGCCCTGCAGACCGCCTATGCCACCAAGGATGAAAACTCCAAGCCCGCCATCAGCTTCACGCTGACCAAGGAAGGCGCGAATATCTTCGGCGATATGACCGCCAAGAGCATCGGCAAGGCCATCACCATTCAGCTGGACGGCAACGTGCTGATGAGTCCCACCGTGCAGAGCGCCATTTACGGCGGCCAGGTGCTGGTGACCGGCTCCTTCACCGAGGAGCAGGCGCAGAACTACGCCCTGCCGCTGGATCTGCGGCAGGATAAGCTGGATACCATCTCCGCCACGCTGGGCGTGGATGCGCTGGGCACCAGCGTGAAGGCCGCCATCATCGGCATCCTGCTCGTCATGCTGATCATGCTGGTCCGCTATCGTCTGGCCGGTCTGGTGGCCGACTGGGCGCTGTGCATCTACATCATTCTGCTGTTCCTGTTCATCGCCGTGGTTCCCGGCATCCAGCTGACCCTGCCCGGCATCGCCGGCGTGATCCTGGGCATCGGCATGGCCGTGGACGCCAACGTGGTCATTTTTGAGCGCGTGAAGGAGGAAGTCCGCGCCGGACGGCCCACCATCCACGCCGTGCGCATCGGCTTCAAGCACGCCATGAGCGCCGTGGTGGACGCGAATATCACCACCATCATCGCGGCCGTGGTGCTGCTGTTCTTCGGCACCGGCTCCGTGCAGGGCTTCGCTACCACGCTGCTGTTGGGCGTTCTCGCCAGCATGTTGACCGCGATCCTGATCACCCGCTTCCTGCTGACCCGCGTGGCCCGCATCTGGTCCAATCCCGCCCTGTATGCGGCTAACGTAAAGCCCGCTGCGGACGAAACCGTGAAGGAGGCGAAGTAAGATGAAAATTCAGAATCGTGCGAAAATTTGCCTCTGCATTTCCATCGTGATCATGCTGGTCGCCGTCGTCATGAGTCTGACCGGCCATGGCATCAACTATGGCATCGACTTTGCGGGCGGCCTGAACCTGCAGTACGACATGGGTTCCACCTATGATAAGGCCGATGTGGAAGAAGCGCTGAAGGCGCAGGGCATCGAGGAGTTCGTGGTTTCCACCGTCGGCTCCGAAGGCACCGCCGTGCAGATCCGCGTTCCTACCTTGTCTGACGAGGACGAAGTGCAGAATCTGCAGAATGGTCTGGAAACGACTCTGCTGGAAAAATATCCCAACATGGACACCGACAACGCCACGGCCAGCTATGTGGGCCCGGTGGCCGGTGCGACGCTGGTTCGCAACGCCATTTTCAGCGTGCTGATCGCCGCCGTGCTGATGCTGATCTACATCGCGTTCCGTTTCGACCTGTTCAGCGGTATCGCGGCTGTGGCAGGCCTGCTGCATGACGTGCTGATCATGATCAGCTTCATGGTCATCCTGCGCAACGTGATCCAGATGAACTCTTCCTTCATCGCCGCCATGCTGACCATCGTTGGTTACTCCATCAACAACACCATCGTGATCTTCGACCGCATCCGCGAGAACAACAAGAAGCCCGCGCTGGCCGGTCAGCCCCGCTCCGAGATCGTGGAGCTGAGCGTGAAGGAGAGCCTTGGCCGTACCATCAACACCACGCTGACCACGCTGGTGACCATCGTGACCCTGTACATTCTGGGCGTTGCTTCCATCCGGGAGTTCAGCCTGCCCATCATCATCGGCATTCTGGCCGGTGCGTACAGCGCCAACCTGATCAACGGCTACGTCTGGGCCGCGCTGGAAGACGCCCGTCTTGCCCGCAAGAGCCAGAAGAAGGCCGCGTAAGGAAGATCCATCAAACAAAGACCCATGCCATGTGCATGGGTCTTTTTGTGTGCCGGGAAGGGAGAGGGAGCGGCACGAAAAATCGCCATAAAAGAGGGAGGTGAGACAAGGCACAGAACGCCGATGCCATCCGTCATAAACGCTGGGGTCGTTTGGGCAATATGCAGAACCGTTGGAGATATGGCCTTGTTGAACATTTTAAACAAGATTATTTATAATGTATTTTTCAGCCATTTTATTTCCAATATTTGCATATTATGGTATACTGGAGATAACCATTTGATCTGAACAGGAGGTCTTTCCATGAGCAAGGTTCAACTTACCCCTTCCCCAAAGAAATCTCTTTCCCTGATTCTTTGCATTGTCTTCCTTGCGGCGGTCGTGCTGGCGGTTGTGGGCTTTGTCGGCAAAAACGCCGCCCTGACGGAAAAGGCCGCCTTGAACGTCCAATTAGAGGACACATTGGCCCAGCTGGAAGAAAGCAAAGCGGAAGCGGAAGCAAAGGCGGCGGAACTGGAAGCACTGCAGGTCTCCGTGAAAGAGAACGAAGAAAAAGCCGCCGCCGACTTGGAAACCGCCGTGCAGCAGGCGAAGGACGATGCAAAGCAGGAAAACGAAGCCGCCGTTCAGGCAGCGGTGAAGGAGGCGGAGGAACGGGCCGAAGCCGCCGCCCAAACAGCTGCCGAGACGGAAGCGGCACTGAAAGCACAGGTGGACGATCTGACGGCCCGGCTTTCCGAAGCAGAGGCCGCGTTGACGGAGCTGAAAGCCCAGCATGAAACCATATCTGGCGCGAACGCCCAGTTGACGGCGGAACTGGAAGCGGCTCAAAAGCAGGCCGAGGATGCGATCGCTCAGGCCAAGGCCAGCACGTTGGAAGCCGAAACTGCTGCAAAAGCCAAGGACGAAGCGGAAGCCGCGCTGGCTTTGGCTAAGGAGCAGACTGCCGCCGCAGAGCAAAAGGCGCTGGAAGCAGTGACGGAGTACGAAGAACTGCAGGCCTTTGCCGAACAGTTACAGGCGGACTACGATGAGCTGCTGGGTCTGAGCGCTACGCCGGAGCCCAGCGTATCCCCCAAGCCGACCACTACGCCCAAGCCCACGAAGAAGCCCTGACGGATATTCTGAAAAAAGAAAGACCCTGCACGAGGCAGGGTCTTTTCGATGGAAAAATGGATCGGTTATGCCGGGAAAAGTTAAGCAGCTTCTCCTCCGATACGCCACCCCTCGGCCTTTTCGCGGATCAGGATGAAACGCTTGTATACGCCGTCCTGCCGCATCAGTTCTTCGTGGGTGCCGCGCTCGGCGATCCGGCCGTCGTCTACGACCAGAATCTGGTCGGCGTACTCGATGGTGGCCAGACGGTGGGCAATGGTGATGATCGTCTTGCCACGGGTCAGCTCGGACAAAGCGGATTGAATCAGATGCTCGTTCTCCGGGTCAATGCTGGCGGTGGCCTCGTCCAGAATGATGATGGGCGCATTTTTGAGCATCATGCGGGCGATGGCGATACGCTGCTTTTCACCGCCGGACAGACGCTTGCCCGCTTCACCGGCGGGAGTGTCGTAGCCCAGCGGAAGCTTCTGAATGAATTCCTCACACTGCGCCGCCCGGGCCGCAGCCTTGACCTCTTCATCCGTCGCACTGGGGTTGTCCAGACGGATGTTTTCCAGCAGCGAGCAGCGGAACAGGAAGTTATCCTGCGTCACAAAGCTGACGTATTCGGAAAACTGGGAAAGGGGCATATCCTTGACGCTCACGCCGCCGATTTCGATACTGCCGGAGGTCACGTCCCAGAAACGGGCGATCAGTTTGGCCACGGTGGACTTGCCGCCGCCGGAAGGGCCTACCAGCGCGGTAAAGCTGCCCTGGGGCAGGCTCAGGTCTACGCCGTGCAGCACCTCGTCCTCCGCTTTGCCGGTATAGGAAAAATGCACGTTTTTGAGCTCCACGCCGGTAGACGGAACCACAGCGCGGGTATTGGGTTCCGGCAGCTCCGGCATTTCAAGGAATTCCTGCAGGCCCTTTACCGTAAACTCCACCTGCCGCATGTTTTCGGAGAAGACTTCCAGCTTTGCCAGCGAACCCACCATGGAGATGGACAGCATCACGGCCAGCGCCGCCAGCGGAGCGGTGATGGTGCCGTTGTTGGCCAGCGCCAGCGCTACCGGCAGGGTGCCGATCAGCGTAGACGGGAACAGCGCGAAGCTCAGCTTCATGGTGAGATAGGTGGACGACAGCCACTTGACCACAAAGGTGCGGAAATCCGTGATGGCCTTGGCGTACTTTTCGTAGGACACGCCCGCCCGGCCAAAGGCCTTGATGACCTCGATGCCCTCGACATACTCGACGATGGTGCTGTTCATGTAGGCGTTGGACTGGTCATATTTCTGGAAATTCTTGCCGCTGATGGTCATCGTCAGCATCATGCAGACCATGGACAGCGGAAACGTGACCAGCGAGGCCAACGCCAGCCGCCAGTCGATGCACAAAAGCGCGATGATGCTGACGATGGGCAGCACTACGTGGCCTGCGCCCTCGGGGATCATGTGAGCCAGCGGAGGCTCCAGATTCTCGATCTTGTCCACCATCATGCTCTTGATCTCGCCGATGGTGTGGTTTTCCACATTGCCCAGTGGCGCGTGCAGGAAACGATCCGCCAGCCGGAGACGCACTCCTTCCAGCACATGATAGGCCATGTTGTGCGAAACGCCGGTGGACAGCGTGAACGTGACGATCTTCACGGCGTAGGCCAGCAGCGCCCATAGGCACCAGCCGACGATCGATGACGCAGTGGCTGTTTCCGCCACAAACAGGCAGATGATTCGATACATGCAGTAGAACGGAACCAGTCCTGCCGAAACGCTGACGATGGACAGCACCACCGAAAGCAGCATTTTCTTCTTCTCACCCTCGGCATAGGCGAAAAGCGACTGAATCCAGCTTTTTTCTTTTGTTTTCATTCTTTGCCCCCTCTTTCCATGCGATATTCCGACGGCGTCATGCCCATCGTTTTGCGGAACGCAGCCGCGAATTTGCTGGCGCTGTCATACCCAACGCAGCAGCCCACGTCGGCAATGCTCTTTCCCCGGTCGCTCCTCAGCATTTCCGCCGCCCGGTTCATGCGGCAGGTCGTTACCCATGCGCCGATCGTGGAACCCGTGATCGACTGAAAGCATTTTTTCATGCTGATCAGCGGAAAATCGAACTGACGGGAAAGCTGCTCCTGCGAAATGTTCTGCGTCAGATGCTCCGTCAGAAAACGCTGGATCGCCCGCACTTTTTCTACCTGTGTGCGGTAAAAGTAAGGGCGATCCGCCGTCTCCTGCGGAATTTCCATCCCCTGCAGATAAAGCAGCAGTTCCAGAATTTTGGTGCGGAGATAGGGAAGACGGATCGTCTGCGGCACCTGATACATTTCGCCGAAGAGATGCTCTACCAACGCAGCGTCGTGGAATCCCCGCGGGTACTCGCCCAGTTCGAATTTTTCGAAGATCTGGTCGAGCTGAATCTGAAAGTATTTCAGTTCCGTCCGCAGGGTTTTCCGTGCCGCCGTAAGCTCCAGCCCCACCGTCAGGCCGTGATAGTGCCCCGTGGGAAAAATGAACCGCCCCGTGTGATGCAGTCTGCGATCCAGCTTCATGTCTCCCGCACTCATATAGGCCACGGCGTTCTCCGCCGCCGCGTATTCCATCCGCCCTTCCCGGCAATGGTCGACGGCCAGCAGATTTCCCGCCGGTACAAATCCGGAATCGAAGTATTCCATATGAAAATCATTGTAATGGAGCGCGATCCCTGGAAAAATGGAATAGGCGGTCATTGTTCCGTCACCGGTCTCATTACGGAACTGCCATACGGCACATTCGTCGTTTTGCACCAGCAACACTGCGCCGGGCTGCTGCGCCAGCAAGTCGTTCGGCATACGTTCCCCCTCCTTTTCTTAGGTTAATTTCATCTAACCAAGGAACATTCTATCGGTTTTCGCCTTCCGTGTCTATCCTGATTGGACAAAAAAGCTCCAAATCGTTGAAGAAGTTTCCAGGTAAGGCCAACTGAAAAAGCCCGTCCGCAGACAGGCTTTTTCATTGAAGGGCAAGGGCTTCAGCCCAATGCCACATCCAGAATCATCATGACGCTGAAACCGACGGCAAAGAACACCGTTCCGATATTGGAATGCTCCCCCTGAGACATTTCCGGGATCAGTTCTTCCACCACCACATAGAGCATGGCCCCTGCCGCAAAGCTCAGCAGATACGGCAGCGCCGGAACGATCAGCCGCGCCGCCAGAATGGTCAACACCGCGCCGATGGGCTCCACAACGCCGGACAGTACGCCGCCCATGAAGGCCCGCCCTTTGCCGGCACCCTCTGCTCTCAACGGCAGGGAGATGATGGCCCCTTCCGGGAAATTCTGGATGGCGATTCCGAGGGACAGAGCCAGCGCCCCGGTCGCCGTGATCTGCGCATTGCCCGAAAGATACCCGGCGTACACCACGCCCACGGCCATCCCTTCGGGAATGTTATGCAGCGTCACGGCCAGCACCATCATTGTGGTGCGCTGCAGGCGGCTTTTGGGGCCCTCAGCGCTGGCGCTGTTGGCATGGAGATGCGGGATCAGGTGATCCAGCGCCAGCAGGAACAGCACGCCGATCCAGAAGCCCACTGCCGCCGGAACGAACGCCCAGGTTCCCATGGCGGCGGATTGCTCAATGGCAGGGATCAGCAGGCTCCATATCGACGCCGCCACCGGCAGCAAAGCCGGTCAGCGAGCGCTGGACACGGTCGCTCAACGTTTTTTTCATAAAGAATACGCACGCCGCGCCCAGCGACGTTCCCAAAAAGGGGATCAGGATCCCATAAAACGCTTCCATGTTCCGGCTGCTCCTATTGGTTGATTCTCAAAGTTATTTGGCCTTCCCCTGCGCCGCCACGGCCCGCATTTTGGCCTCCACAGCCGCAGCGTCCCCCAGATAGAAATGCCGAACGGCTTGGCCGTCTTCGTCAAATTCATAAACCAGCGGCACGCCAGTGGGAATATTGACGGCGGTGATCGCTTCTTCGCTGAGGTGGTCGAAGTACATCGCCATGGCCCGCAGAGAATTGCCGTGGGCGGCGACCAGAACGGTCTCGCCCGCGTTCATTCGAGGCTCGATTTCCGCCTGATAGTAGGGGATCACCCGGGCGATGGTATCCTTCAGACTCTCTGTCAGCGGCAGTTCCTTGGAATCGATCTGCGCATACAGGGCCTGTTTTGCGGGATTCCGTTCGTCGTCCGGCGTAAGCGCAGGCGGCTGCACGTCGAAGGAGCGCCGCCAGATATGCACCTGTTCCTCGCCATATTTCTTCGCGGTTTCCGCCTTATTCAAGCCCTGCAGTGCGCCGTAGTGACGCTCGTTCAATTTCCAGCTCCGCACCACCGGGATATTGGCTTCGCCCATCTCGGCCAGTGCCAGTGCCAGCGTATGATTGGCCCGCTTCAGGTAGGAAGTATAGGCAACGTCAAAGTGATAGCCTTCCGCCTTCATGAGCCGTCCGGCGGCCTTCGCCTCTTCGGTTCCCTTTTTGGTCAGGTCAACATCCGTCCACCCGGTAAAACGGTTTTCCAAATTCCATTCGCTTTCTCCATGCCGCAGCAAAACGAGCGTGTGTTTCATTCTTTATGGCCTCCGATCTGATTTCACTTGGTTAGTTACGTTTAACCGTGGATATTATAGGATATTTCGTAGGATTTGTCCATGGGAAAAACAAAAGGGGAAATACAGCTTGAATGGCGTTGTCGCCTATTCTTGAAGCCTGATATCGCATTGGGTGCTTTTTAGGGGATGAACATAGAGGGTAACTCTTTCTTTTTCACCGGCGACGCCATGGAAAACGCGGAACGGGACATGCTGGCCAATGGACTCGATCTTTCGGCCGATGTGCTGAAGGTGGGCCATCATGGAGCAGCTGCTTCTTCTTGTCAGGAATTTTTGGATGCCGTTCAGCCTTCCATTGCCGTTATTTCTTGTGCTGAAAGCAGCAGTGAACATCCCCACCCGGAAACGTTAAAGCGGCTTCAACAAACAGGCTGTCTGATTCTTCGCACGGATGAGAAAGGAGAAATCACGATTTTCACCGATGGTAAAACCATCTGGTATACCACGGAAAAGTAGCAATTGATTGCATTTTGAACGAACTTGGGAGGCAGCCTTTCAGGGAAATAGTACTTTCTAAGCATAAAAACCCACCGGTTTAACCGGTGGGTTTGAGTTTATTCCCTGTTCCCGGTAATATAGTAATCACAATAATCGCCGCCGGAAGCGATCGTTTGCTGGCGGTGGAGAACGCCGTGCTGGAGCGTGATCATCACATTGTCCAGCTCGCAGAAAAGCGGCATCAATTCCGAAACACCCAGCTTTTGGGTGTAGGCGCAGATCGGACAGCGGGTGATGCGGTAGTAACAGGCTCCCGAGTGGGGCTGACCGACAAAATCCACCTTGAAGGAGGTGGGGTACTGCCGCTCTTTTTCCGGCGTGTACCATTTGACATACCGGGTGATGCTTTTTTGTTTTCTGCCTTGCCCTTTTCCGTGTTCAGATCCGTCCTGCGAAATACCATTTTATATGGTAGAGCGCCCGGCGCATCATCTCCTGTATGGTTTCCGGGGGCACTGCTTTGTCGCTGGCAATATACGGCGCAACGAACGCCAGCGCGAATAACTCGTTGTAGGCCATGGGATTGTCGTCTCCGATGTCGTCGGCTGCTTCGACCAGCTGGCGATAGACCTGCTTACTTTTTTTCATGAGGGAATCGGCATAGGCCCGATCGTATTTCTCCGTTAATACCTGTTTCATGGGTTTGGAAAATAGCCAGAAGTAAAAGCCATTGTATTTCATTGTTCTTCCCCTTTCTGTTTGGCAGCGCTGTTCAGCAGCGCCGTCCAGCCGCCCATATGGTAGCTCATTAACGCATTCATGTAGTCTTTGGCCTTCGTCCGTTCATAGCCGTTTTTCACGATCTGTCTGTAGCTGTGAAACTGCGAAGCGATCAGCAGCTGCAGCAGATTCTGGTCGAAAAAATCCGCATTCAGCTCCTGAAAAAACGCCTCGGTTTCGCTTACCTTCCGCTCGACGATCTGGTCGAAGCAGCCCGCCAAGCTGCTGCCGTCACTGCGGCACAGCAGCAGGACTGCGTCGTTGTAGTGGTCGAAGATCAGGTTCAGGATGGCTTCGGATTCCATCCGCATGGAGGTTTCCAGACAGGCCAGCCGCTTACCAGGCGGGTAATGCCAGTACTCCACTTTGGTGTCCTGAAATGTTTGCTCGATTTCGGATAGAAATGGCTTCAACAAGCTGCAAAACAGTTCGTCCTTCGTTTTATAACGAATTTGGATTGCTCCCACCGTGACACCGGCTTTTTCCGCTATTTTGCGCAGGGAAGCGGCTGGATAGCCTTTTTCCAGAAATTCGGAATAGGCTGCGTCCGTTATTTTGGAGTCCAGCGTATGATCCCGATTTGCCATCTTGTCACCTCTTTTATAATTACACTGTAATTAAATACAATGTAATTATATAAGCTGTTTTCATTTTTGTCAATCAAAAACAGACCCACGGAGAAATCACGTCCGTGGGTCTGTTGGAATAGAGGCTGTTTATCTGGAGACATTTTTCATTAAATTTGTTCCAAATCCTTGTAAGCTTCCAGCGCGGGGCTTTGGTCGCCTACGTACCAGTAGTCGCAACAGGCGCCGCCCAGCGCTTCCGTCTGGGTGCGGATGAGACGGGTATGCAGGACTTCCGCCAGAAAGTGGTCGGTCTTGCAGAGATAGGGCAGCAGGTCTTCGTAGCCGTGCGCCTTCGCATATCTGGCGATGGGGCAGCCCACAAGGTGAAAGCAGAAGCCCTCCGTGCGGTGGTCGGGGTTGAGCTCCATCTTCCAGCTGTCCATCCATTCGCCCTTGGCCTGGTGTTCCTGCTGCATCCGGATGAATTTCCGATAGATCTTTTCAAATAGGCGGTAGGGCCACTGGCTCTTGTTGCCGTCCACGAATTTCCCCAGAAATTTCAGCCGTTCAACGGCCCTGCGCTTGATGGTCAGCAGAGCTTCGCCGTCCAGCCGGCGGTCACTGGCTTCATAGAAGGAAAGGATTGTGAACCAGTCCAGCATGTTTTTTGCCATCATGTTCTCGCCGAGGTCGGGCATGTCCTTGAGAAAATCCCGGTAGTACGCTTCTGCCTTCTGGAAAATCTGTTCCGTCTCTGTGGGAAATACCTCCCGGCAGTATCGCTCGTATGGTTTTGCGTACTGGGAGGACGCATAGACACGCTTCATACGAAGTCTCCCTTACTTCCGGCCCACGATCATGGCGGAATCGCCCAGCATCATGAGGGCGGCCCGGCTCTTGGAACCGAAGATCGCAGCGGCGGTTTCCACGTATTCAGCCTTTTCAAAGCCCATGTCGCGCAGCTTCTTTGCAAAGGCGTTCATATCGCCGTACATCTGGGGCTTCATATTGTCGTGCAGCACGAATACGCCGCCTTTTTTCAGCACACGCAGGCTTTCCAGCAGCAGCGCCTGTTTGTCGGCCCCCATGATGTTGTGGTAGACGTAGTTGCTGATGACCGCGTCAAAGCTCTCGTCCGGGAAATCCAGCTTGTTGGCGTCGCCGTGGACAAAGGTGCAGCGGTCGCCAACGCCCTCGGAACGGGCGTTTTTCTCGCATACCGCCTTGGAGTAATTGTACATCGCGCCCCAGTAGTCCAGTCCAACGACTTTGGCGGCAGGCCAGGTGAGCGCCGCGCGGTTGACCATCGCGCCGGAGCCGCAGCCGACCTCCAGTAGCTGCCCCTTGCCGTCAAAGTCCAGATTGCTCAAAATGGTCTGGTGAACCTTTTCCATCATGCCGCCCTTGCCGAAGGCATACTGACGGCGAATCCACGTGATCCAGCCAAGGCCCGCCAGCAGACCGACAACGGCTACCGTAAATATAACGCCCAGCACGGTGCTGTGGAACGTGGTGAACGACAGTACGGCCAGCACCGCCGCCAGCAGCGTTCCGCCACCGAAAACGTAAAATACGGGGTTGGACATCCAGCTTCCGTAGTCCTCGCCGTGAGTTCCGACCTTGATCTTTTTCTGCACCTGGGAAATAGCTTTCAGCATGGGAATCCGTCCTTCCTTTGTTGAAATTAGAAAATCAAAACCACCAGTCCGGCGACCAGCGCCGCACCGACCACCCAGATCAGGCTCAGAAACAGCCGCTTTTTCAGCATTTGCGCCATATAGGCTTCGTCCGCTTTGTGATTCATGGTGTAATTGAAATTCTTCATACAATGCTCCTTACGCCCGGCGACGGACGCGAGATCAGTTCAGCGAATCAAGAAAATCGTGGATCGTGCGCAGGTAATCCTCCGTTTTCAGCACGGTGGACAGGTGCCCGCCGGAGACGTAGGCAATTTTCGGCTGGTGCATCAGGCGGATCAGATCCTGCTGCATCTGGCCGGAGAAAAAATCCTGATCGGGCAGGATGAGAAGAATTTTGCCTTGCAGCGCTTCAAAATCCGCCGCAGTAACGGGCTTCTGGTTCATCAGATCGGCCAGCAGGCTCGAAATATGCACGTCCTTTGCCTGCGGGTAATCCTTGAAGATCGTCTCGAACATATTCTGCGCGTAGGCGACTTCCTCGGCGCTTTCGTTGCGGAGATGGTTCATCCCGGCCTTGATGAGCCGCGGCTTGAGTTTTTCATAATTGCAGCGCTTCATGTACCACAGCATGACGGGGGCAAGGCAGTATTTCCGCTTCAGGCTTTTCAGCGTGTTTTCATCCATACCGCCGGTGGAGATCAGGATCAGTCCGCCGGTCTCGCCCGGATATTTATGCACATAAATTTGCGACACCATGCCGCCGTCACTGGCCCCGACGAAGATCGGCTCCCGGATGTCCAGCCGCCGGAAGAAGCTGTGCATCCCCACGACCAGCTCCTGATTGGTGCGAAGCTCCTGCGGATAATCAAAAAGCAGCACCCGGTTTTCTTGGGAAAGATCGTCCACGTAATCCATCCACATTTCCAGCGTATTCATGCCGCCGTTAAGCAGCACCAGCGTTTTTCCGCCCTCCCTGCCGCACAGAATATAGCGGAAGCGCGCACCGTCCACCGTGACGAACTGGCATGGGTGCTCCTTTTCAAAGAGCTCCAGTTTTTCTGAATACAGCATGTTCGTTTCCTCCCTCGTTGATTCTCGCCTTTTTCATTGCCGCCAGCAGTCCGCCGAACATCCACAGGTTGCCGATGCTGATCCATGCGCAGGTCAGCGCGTTGACCCACGGCTGATTGCCAAAGACCTTCAGCAGCATGGCCGCGGCCATGCCCACGGGCAGCGAGAATACCCAGCAGCCTTTCGGATAGGGGGTTAGTCCCTTGGCGAAGACCTGAATCTGCGTGATCACCAGCACAAGGAAGAAAATCCAGAACAGTGCGGTGGACGGGGTGACGAAATACGCCGCGTATTTCTCCAACAGTTCCGTGGAAAGCCCGTGCTTCATCAGAAACACGGCGGCGCAAACCGGCACGTGGAACCCGCAGCCACCGAAGATCACGTAGCCGAAGATTCCGGCCCGATAGCGGTGAGCATATTGGGGCGCATTTTCTGCGAACAGCCGGTAAACGCCGAAGTAGCACAGCCCCTCCAGGATAAGCCCCAGAAGACCCAGCAGTGCCGAAGCGAAAATGCCGCCGTCGGAGGTGCCCGTATACGCCGAATACATCCGCAGAATGCCCGTCAGCGTTTCATCCTGTACGCCCCAGCCCAAAATCAGATCGCCGATCAGCGTCAAAAACGCGCCAAACAGCCCAAGACGGAACAGGTGTTGAATGCGTGGCCAGTCCAGCTTGCGGGAAATCCCGATGTCGTTGAAATCCTTCATGGTTTTCAGCCCTTTCGTAGTTCGTTGAGCCGCCGCCGTCAGCGTCCAGCCTTCTTTTTGTAGCCGCAGTCGCAGTACGGCCCGCCGGAGGAAAGGGTGTATTCCCGCACAAAGTCCGTTACACCGCCGGCGTCGCTCATGGTGTAGTCCAAGTGGCACATGGCGGGCGTGAGATCGTAAAGCCCCAGCTTTTTCATCAGTTCGCAGATGCCGCACTTGGTGAAACGGCCTTCGTAGCCGCTGCC
>ERZ780226.2087-NODE-2087-length-14343-cov-2.697928_pt1 | contig 14343 bp, 14 predicted proteins | sample MGYA00511165_ERZ780226 | MGnify/ENA primary metagenome ERZ780226 (study PRJEB29588, sample SAMEA2152373) | human gut metagenome | biome: human gut; feature: human-associated habitat; material: faeces | place: Denmark | collected 2008/2010 ...
CGTTTGATATAGTGTTCATACTGTTCCTTATACTGTTCCATCCTGTTCTTCCTGCTCCTCCTCTGTGATCCGGTATGTCCGGTTCCCTTTCCGGAAAAAGAGAAGTGGCCCGATACATCGTATCGGGCCACTCAGGTTAGGTTAGTTAGGTTAATGAGAGTGAGAGAATCCCACGTTTGTTACACAAAGGTAATTGAAATTTATGAAACTCCAAATGTTTTGTAACATTTTTCTAAAACCTAACGTAATTTTGTTTATAGATTATAATTAAAATTTTTAAAATACCTGCGTGTTTATAAGTTTTTGATTAAAGCGCCTCGCGCATTTCCGCAGCTTCCGCCGTTTCGTTGAGGGCGGGTTCCGGGACCAGCGACGTGAGGTGCTTGTGCCGGTAGGTGGCGGGCGTCATCTGATACTCCTTCTTGAAGAGTTTGATGAAATGCGATGTGTTGGGGAACGTGCATTCGTTGCCGATTTCGGAGATGGATTTCGAGGTCGAGATCAGCAGCAGGCGCGAGTGCATCAGCCGCTGGCGGATGTACCACTTGTGGGGCGGCATCTGGAAGTGGCGGCGGAACTCCTTTTTGAACGAGGTGAGCGAACGGTTGGTGAGTTTCGAAAGCTCCTCGATCGAAATGTCCTTGAAGATGTGGTCGTAGACGGTCTGTTCGAAATTCTCCTTCGCGGCGTCGACGTTGCTCAACAGCTTGCTTTTGATGCAGCAATCCTCGTGCGAGGCGATCAGGTAGATCAACTCGGTCATCTTGATGTTCTCGGCTGTCTCGTCGTGGCGGAAATCCTCGTCGCGCAGGTAGTTGTTGGTGTTGATGAAAAAGTTTCGCAGCGAGTTCCACGCGGGCATGGTGACGTGCGAACGGTTGCGGCAGTTTTCGCACGAATGTTCGTTCGAAATGTTCAGCCCGTAGGTGATGTTCAGATGCATCAGGATGCGTTGCAGGTCGCCGGGCGTGTAATAAAAGAGCACCTGCTCGAACGGCTGGCCGCCTTCGGGGAAGTTCTCAATGTAGTGGTGTCCGATGCCCAGATAGAAAACGTCGCCGCGCGAAAGTGTCTGACGCTTATCGCCGTCGTAGATGTACTTCGTTCCGCGGAGGATGTAGCCGATTGCATAGCGCGAAAGGGCCTGCGACTGGATACCGTTGTGAAGCGACTCGACATACTTCACAATCATCGGTTGTTGAACCGACGAATTCATTGAATTCTTCATAGTAATTGTAATTTAAGTTTTTCTGAACAAAGCATTGCGTCACTGTTGTTCGTTCTCAAATATACAATTAAAACTTTTCAATCTACCATAAGCAATAGCACATTTGGGCACAAAGTGGCAAATAGAACCGTTTGTGCTATGTTTCGAACTAAATAGATTATTGTAAAACTGCGCTAATGACGGCAGAGGCGAGCAATAGCAGGTAGAGGGGAAGGGCGATCGCTCGGTGGATGCGCACGAACATGAAGGGCAGCAGGACGGCCGAAGGCACCGCCGCGAGGGCGACGGTTGCAGGTGTGGCGGCGGGACCGCACAGTGCGGCGGCGGTCAGCAGGAGCACACTTATATTGAATATGAATATGAGACGCGGTTTGGTGCCGAGGGCATGGATGTCCGAGAGAAAGAACAGCAGGGCCGTCAGGTCGAGGAGGAAGACGGCTCCCGGCAGGACGAGGTTCTGCACGGGCGTCGAGAGGAACAGCGACAGCGGCGTTCCGGCGATGAATGCGCTTCCCGGTTCCGCGACCTGAGCGAGAAACTCGCCTCCGGCGGCCCAGTTGACGTAGCAGAGCGTGAGAGCGGGCAGCAGCAGGCCCGCAACCGCGACGGCGACTTCGCGCAGCGTGCGCCGGAAAAGCATGACGGCCAGCGGCAGCAGGATCAGGAGCGGCGCTGCGGCCGTGGCGACGAGCGGCAGCAGTCCGATGTAGAGCGAGGCGCGGAAGATGGCGTCGAAGCCGAATCCGTTGCAGTACGAACGGCAGAAATTCTTCGTGGCGAGGGCCAGCAGGGCCGATGCGGCGAAGGTAGTCAGGCAGTCGCCGCCGACGGCGAGGCCGCAGGCGATCGCCCCGTAGAGCGGGATGGCGAGACAGGTTCCGACGGAGTAGAGGTTGTAGCGTACGGTGAGGCGCCCGACGGACATGCCCGTGAAGAGCATCAGCAGTCCGGCGATCCAGCGCGCCCAGACGGGATGTGCGGCCTGGAACTGCGCCAGCAGTTCCCCCGGGGAAGAGACCGCAAGTGCGCCGGCGGCATTCCGGCCTATATCGACGGTTCCTGCGGCATGGCCGGCCTGCACCGCCGTGGACACGGCGGGGCCGCCTGCGTTCCACATCGCGACGACGGCGAGTGCGAAGAGGGTCATGAAGGCCGGTACGAGCGGCTGCCGGGCGATGTCGATTTTCATGTCGGAAGGCTTTTTTCCTCGGGCAAAATTAGCGAAAAAAGCCGGAATAATCCGTAACTTTGTGGTGCGATGTTAGAAAACCAGTACCAATACGACCTTCCGGAGGCCGGGTGCGACGAAGCCGGGCGGGGATGTCTGGCCGGGCCGGTGTTTGCGGCGGCCGTGATGCTGCCGCCCGATTTCCACGACCCGCTGCTCAACGACTCGAAGCAGATGAGCGAGCGCAACCGCGAAAAGCTGCGGGCCGTCATCGAGCGCGAGGCCGTCGCATGGGCTGTCGAGGCGGTCTCCGCCGCGCGGATCGACGAAATCAACATCCTGAACGCTTCGTTCGAGGGCATGTCGCTGGCTGTGGCGCGCCTCGATCCCGCTCCGGCGTTTCTGGCCATCGACGGCAACCGGTTCCGCACACGTCTCGAAATTCCCTGGCGCTGCATCGTCAAGGGCGATGGCAAATACGCCGACATTGCCGCGGCTTCGGTGCTTGCCAAAACCCATCGTGACGAGTACATGCTCCGCATCGCCGAAGAGTTTCCCCAATACGGCTGGGCGAAGAACAAGGGCTATCCGACGCGCGAGCATCGGCTGGCGATTCGCGAGCACGGCCTCACGCCCCACCACCGGCTGACGTTCAACCACGAGATTGATCAGTTGGAACTCCCTTTCTGACGCCCCTCCCCTCCTCTCTCTGACGTTTCCGGTGCTTGCGGCGTATTTGTCGCGTATTTGCCGCACATTCCCGGCATTCCCGGTCAAACAAAAAGAGCAGGCTGTAAGCCTGCTCTTTTTCAAAAAGAAATCTCCGGATCAGTAACCCAGCGACTTGGAAGCCGCATAGGAGAGTTTCAGGGCGTTGGCGCGACGCAGCTCCTGCTTGACGTCGGTCACGATACCCATTTTCGTAGCTTCGTCGGCCTTGAGGCAGATCGTCATCGAAGCGCGGTCGGCTTCGGAGAGTTTGTCGCGCTCGGCGGCAACGAAGTCCAGGATGTCCCGGGTCGATTTGTAAGAGTCGTTCAACTGGATGCGCGGCGCGGTTCCGAACTTTGCCTGCATCGTCATTGCCGGAGGACCGATGTGGATGAAACTTACGAGCGATTTCTTCTCGAGTTTCTGCACTTCGGTAGCTTCCGGAAGTTTGTATCTCACCAGCAGTTCCTGATCGCGCATGGTCGTCGAGACCATAAAGAAGAAGAGGATCATGAAGATCACGTCAGGAAGCGAAGCGGTCGAGATAGGGGGCAGACCTTTGCTGCCCTTCTTTTTCATTACTGCCATGGCTTACTTCTTAATGTTACGCGGTTCAGCCTCCGAAATCTTCAGAGGTACGGCCTTCGATACTGCATTGCGCAACTCCTCGGGAAGATCCGCGAATTTTGCGCCGAATTTACGCTGTGCCACTTCGTCGCGCACTTCGTTGAATGCGCGCGTGAGTTCGTTCTGCACCATGATATAGGACTGGTAGCCCGTATCCCGGGTCGTCTGCAACGAGACGACGCCTTCGCTCACGGGATATACCCACTTGCCGCCGTCGGGAAGTTCAATGTCCTTGTTCGCCTTCTCGGGCAGGTTCTCGTCATCCAGCGGATTGAGGATGAACTCTTTGGTCCTGTCCTTGAGTTGACGCAGGTCGATCGCCTCCTGTTTTCCTGCGGCTCCTGCCATGATGTCGCCCCTACCGTTGATGAACACCAGGAAGAGGTTGCGCTCCTTGACCTTGATTTCATCCTGGGGTTGATCCTCAGGAGGCATCGGCGGAAGCATGCGCACCAGACCCGTGTCGGTATTCATGGTAGTGGCCACCAGGAAGAAAATCAGCAGCAGGAAGGCGATGTCGGCCATAGAACCGGCATTGATCTCCTGGATTTTTCTTTTATCTGTTGCCATTGTGTCTTACTCGGTTATTTGAATGCGCCCCAGATCTCGGTTGCTACGGCCGTCACGAATGCGGCGACGCATGCAACATAGGTTACGAGGATGCTCGTTTCGGTAATTACGGTTTCACCGTGGCCGAAGAACCCGTTGTTCTGGAGGTCGACAATGTTCACCGTGTGGCCTGCCGAGTAGAAGTACGACACGCCCACGATAACGATGATCAACGCCAGGGACAGGATGGTTCCCTTGATGCCTGCCGGGTTCTGAATCATTCCGAAAACGGCGCAGAAAATGGCCGCAGCGACAGCGAACACGAAGAGGAAGTAACCCCACATCAGGTTCACGCTGATCGATGCGTCCGAGCCGCCGGTAGCGATCGCGTAGACCATGAGGACTACGGTGATAGCCATCAGAATACCCAGCAATATGTTTAAAATCTTTTTCATAATTGCTTTTGACTATTTCAGCGTTCGATTATTTCTTGTTGTAAGCCGTCAGAATATCCATCAGCGTGATGGACGAATCCTCCATATCGTTCACGAGCGAGTCGATCTTCGAAACGATATAGTTGTAGAACAGCTGAAGAATAACCGCAGCGATAAGACCCATGAGGGTCGTCAGCAGGGCGACCTTGATACCGCCTGCAACCAGCGTCGGGCTGATGTCACCGGCAGCCTGGATGGCGTCGAACGCCGCGATCATACCGACGACGGTTCCCATAAATCCCAACATGGGCGAAAGGGCGATGAACAGGCCGATCCACGAAAGACCCGACTCCATCTGGCCGGTCTGAACCGAACCGTAGGAAACGACGGCTTTCTCGACGGCGTCGAGACCCTGGTCGTAACGGTCGAGACCCTGATAGTAGATCGAAGCGATCGGACCGCGGGTGTTGCGGCAAACTTCCTTGGCAGCCTCGATGCCGCCGTTCTTGAGCGCCTCCTCGACGGATGCGATGAGTTTCTTCGAGTTGATCGTCGAAAGCGACAGGTACAGAATACGCTCGATGGCCACGGCCAGACCGATCACCAGGCAGAGGAGCACCGGAAGCATCCACTCCCAGCCGCCTTCGAGGAACTTCTGCATCATAACGTGGTGCATGCTGTCGCCTGCGATCTGGGTTTCAGCGACAACCGTTTCGGTTGCGGCAGCGGCATCCTGTGCGAACGCACTAACGGTACCCAATACGGACAGGGCAGCCGACGGAATCAAAAAAAGTTTTTTCATAGTTGTGTTGGATAAATTAAATTTTGATTAGTTGATTTTTTATTGTTGTGTTTTGGTTTCTTTCGTTTTTCCGGCCGGTCGGGGCCTCTTTTCTTTTCGGGCGTTTCCGCCGGGTTATTTTTTCGCTAAAAATAATTATTTTTTTTGTCTTTCGCAGCCTTTGCGGCGTCCTTTTGTGCTCCGGCGCAGTTGCGAAAGGTTATTCCTGCACGTAGAGCCGAATCCCGGATAATTCACCCCGGCCCCGATCAAGTAGTTGTAAATCAATCTTTTTGCCTGTGCGCTACGCCGGCCTCCGCCCAATGGTCCCGGCGGAAAGGGTACGTTAGCAGTGCGAAATATAGAAAAAAAATTTGTTACGTGCAATGGCTTATGCCGTAAATTCTCCGCGCAGGGGCTTGCGCAGAAGCATGCGTGTCTCGTCGTCCGGAAGCCCCAGCCCGAGTACGTACATCAGTTTGGTCACGGCTGCCTCGGCGGTCATGTCGTAGCCGCACAGGACGCCGGTTTTTTGCAGTTTGAGCCCCGTTTCGTACAACTCCATCGAGACGCGGCCCCCGCCGCACTGCGTGATGTTGAGGAGGATGATTCCGCGTGCGACGGCCTCTTCGATGACGCGGATGAACCATTCGGAGGTGGGGGCGTTGCCCGCGCCGAAGGTTTCGAGCACCACGGCCCGCAGCCCCGGAGCCGAGAACATGGCCCGCAGGATCTCCTCGCCCATTCCCGGGAAGAGTTTGATCAGCTCGATGCCTCCGGAGAGCTTCGTGGCGATGCGCAGTTCCGCCGGCGACTCTTCGGGTTGCAGGATCGCCGGGAGGTTGTAGGCGATGTTGACGCCGACTTCGGCCAGCGGCGGGTAGTTGTAGGAACGGAAGGCGCTCAGGGCTTCGGCGCTGCGTTTGGTGGTGCGGTTGGCGCGGAAAAGCCGGTTCTGGAAATAGAGCGACACTTCGGGGACCTCGGGCCGGTCGCCGATGCGCGCTCCGGCGATTTCGATGGCCGTGATGAGGTTCTCGCGCCCGTCGGTGCGCAGCACGCCGATCGGAATCTGGCTTCCGGTGAAGACCACGGGTTTGGCGAGATTTTCGAGCATGAAGCTCAAGGCCGATGCCGTATAGGACATGGTGTCGGTTCCGTGCAGCACGACGAAGCCGTCGAACGACGCATAGCTGTCGCGGATCAGCCGAGCGAGCTCGATCCACAGCGCGGGGGTCACGTTCGACGAGTCGATCGGCTTGAAATGAAGCACGCTGATATTGACGTTCAGCATCTTCAGATAGGGAAACTCCTCGTACATGTCGTTGAAATCGAACGGAGAAAGGGCCCCCGTCTCGGGATTGGTTTTCATGCCGATCGTTCCGCCCGTGTAGATCAGCAGAATCGAAGCCCTGGATGTCTCGGCCATAGCGAACGGTTATGATGCCGCCTCCGAATCGGACGCGAGCGGTTCTGCGGCAAAATTAGCAAAAAATCGAGTCGCCGAACATCGCCCGCACATTGCGTTCGGTCGCTTCCTCCACGCGTCGCTCGTCCGTACCGCACAGTTCGGCCACCTTGGCGCACACATAGCGGACGTAAGCGCTCTCGTTGCGCTTGCCCCGGAAAGGCACGGGCGTCAGGTAAGGCGCGTCGGTCTCCAGCACCGCCCGCTCGATTCCGATCTTCGGCAGCAGGCCCGCGATCGCCGACCGCTTGAACGTCACGACGCCGCCCACGCCGAACAGGAAGTCGCCGCATCCGAGAATCCGCCGGTAGTGCTCCCGCGTCCCGCAAAAGCTGTGCATGACGCCGCGCACGCCCCGGCCCCGGTACTCCTCCAGCACGCCGCACATCTCGTCCCAAGCATCGCGCGTGTGAATCACCAGCGGCAGTCCGTACCGCAAAGCCAGCTCGATCTGAAACCGTAGCGCCTCCAGCTGTTCGTCCGCGAAATCGCGGCTCCAGTACAGGTCGAAGCCCACCTCGCCCACGCCGCAGAAACGGATGCCGTCAGGCGGCGCCTCCAGCAAGCGGGCCACCCTCTCCAGATCGTCCCTGTAACGGGGATTGTCGTTGACCGAGGTCGGATGAAGCCCCATCATCGGAAAGCAATAGCCGGCATAGCGCCGCGCCGTCTCGAACATAGCCCCGTAGGAGTGTCCATCCACAGCCGGCAGCAGGATGCGGCCTACTCCCGCCTCTCGGGCCCGGGCGACGACCGCGTCCCGATCGCCGTCGAAAACCTCGTCGTAAATGTGCGAATGCGTATCGATCAGCATGACTTCGAAATCTTGATATACGAATCGCCGGCAACCGCCCGGACTATGCCGGCCAGTTCCAGCTCCATCAACAGTTCGCTGAGCCGGCCCGGCTCCAGTCCGCTCAGTAGCTCGAGCTCCTCGACCGAACGAGGCGTTACCCCGTCGATCCACTTCAGCAGATCGGCCTGCCCGGCCGGAAGCGCCCACTCCGAACCGCCGAACAAGTCTCCCTCCGCCGGCCTCGCCTCCGGAACCGGCTCCCAGCCGAGGCAATCGGCTATATCCCGCCCCGAGCAAACCATCTGAGCTTTCAGGCTGCGGATCAGCCGGTTCGTTCCCTGCGACCGGTCGTCGTCGATCCGCCCGGGCACGGCCATGACCGTCCGCTCGTATCCGTCGGCCATTTCGGCCGTAATCAGCGATCCGCCCTTCGCCGCCGACTCGATCACCAGCGTCCCTTCGCTCAGTCCGGCGATGATCCGGTTGCGCTGCACGAAGCTCGAACGGTCGCACCGACAACCGCTGTGAAACTCGCTCACGATCGCTCCGCCCTGCTGCACCATGCGGCGCGCGCTCTCGGTATGGCGCGACGGATAGATGCGCGTCAGCGGATGCGCGACGACCCCGACCGTCCGCAGCCCGGCATTCATCGCTGCCCGGTGAGCCTCGATATCGACTCCGTAGGCCAACCCGCTGACGATCACCGCGTCGGGAACCAGCGCGGCCAGCTCCCCGATCAGGCGCTCGCAAAGCATCGCCCCGTAAGGAGTCATGCGCCTCGTGCCGACCACCGACAGCCAGCGGGGCGAGTTCAGATCGGTTCCGCCGCTCACGTAGATCACATGCGGATAATCGGGGCACTCCTTGAGCCGGCGGGGATATTCCGCCGAGCACGCATCGATCGCCCGGATCCGGTGCCTCTCGACGAAAGCGAGCTCCCGTTCCGCCGCCCCGTGATACTCGCGGCGGCTGATACTCCGCGCCAGCTCGGGTTTCAGTCCGGATCGGAGCACGATCTCCTGCTGCGTCGCGGCGAACAGCCGCTCGGCCGAGCCGAAGCACTCGACCAGATGAATGGCCGTACGGCTTCCTATCTCCGGGTGCATCGTAAGGGCTATGTCGTCGACAGTCATTTCGGGAAACGGTTCTCTCGGTCCGGGGCGGCGCCCGGCGCCGTCCGCTGCGTAAAGATAGAAAATTATCGGCACGAACCTATTCCCGCGCAGGAGAAATAAAATCGCCGGACAATACGGTCCCGGCCGACGGCGATTCGTCCCGAACGAGGACGAGGCCCCGGAACAAACACCCATTCCATATCGCTTGCACGCCTCTTCAATGCAAGCGTCGAACAGCTCCTCCGGATGTTTTTCGGACACGAAGCCCGTTCCCATTCGGACCGACCCCGTACTTTCGAATACGGCATCGGGCCGAGTCCGGCCCGAACTCGTCCCCTCGGAAAAGGACGAAAATGTCCGTGAATTTTGACGGTTCGGAAATAATTTCTATATTTGCCGTCCCATACAGGGCCTGATGGCCGAGTGGTTAGGCAGAGGTCTGCAAAACCTCTTACAGCGGTTCAATTCCGCTTCAGGCCTCGACGAAAAGGGGCTGTCTCGGATTACGAGACAGCCCCTTTTCCATGGTGCACGGCTTTCGCGGATTACGCCCGAACCCAGAGAATCCTCCGTCTCGCCCTCCGCAGGCAACATACTCCGATTCATCCCGAGGGGCGACCCGCGATCGGGCTATTTTTCCTCCGGGCTCTGTCGAACGACGCATTCCGCAGCGACTTTCCCCCGACGGCGGCGGCGCAGCAGCCAACCCGCGAGAAACAGCGCCAGCGCCGTGCCGGTCGCGACCAGCCAATAGAAAGGAATCCCCCAAGTCAGATGCACGACCCTGAACTTGACGATACCCAGCAGCAGCAAAACCAACACGGCTCCCGCCAGCAACCGGAACTCCCGACGCACGGCCGAAACGGTCGCGGAAACCGGTACGGCAACGCCTCCCCGGCTCCGGCGCGACGGCCACAGGGCCGGAACCTCCCGGCAGCGCGCGCGATAGTCGGCTCCGTATTTCCCAAGCATGAGCCGCTCCTCTCTGCCGAGAATCGTCAGGTAGCAAGCGGCATAAAGCGCGGTCGCGCCGATCACGAACCAGTCCGTTCCCGTGTAAAGCACGATTCCGGACCAAATCAGGAAATTGCCGGCATAGAGCGGATAGCGCATCCGCGCATAAATTCCCTCCGTCGGGAAAGGCATCGCGGGCGGATTCCCCGAAGTCCGAAGCCGGGTCCTGTAGAGCATGACGGCCGTCGAGCGGACACGCAGGGCGAATCCCGAGCCGAGCAGAAGCGCACATACCGCCAGCAGAATCCATCCGTCGGCGATCCGGAACGGCGTCGTCACCAGCAAGGCGGCGACACTGGCGGGAAGCAGCCACAGCGACAGCCGTCCGCGAAGAGCGTAAAGTTTTCGAGAGAGAGCCGAGTAACTTTGCGAAAGTGTCATAGAGCGTCTTTTTCAGATGATCCCGGGGAAACCTCCTCCGTCCGTCGCATCCGCCTCAGGCAAAGCCTGACCGAGACGGCCGCCAGCGACAGGCCGAGCAGCAGACCGAACAGAATATCCATCGGATAGTGCACGCCCAGATAGATCCGGCTGTACGCCAGCAGGGCCGCCCATACGAAAATGGCTATGGCATACCACCTCCGGCGGAACAGCACGGAAGTGAACAGCGCGATCGAGAAGCTGATGGCCGCATGGGCGGAAACCGTGCCGTACAGCCCGCCCCGGTAGTCCCGGACCGTATGCACCAGCGATTCGACGCCGGGCGTATGGGTCGGACGCAGCTTCGGCACGTTATGCTTGAAGAAGTTGCATATCTGGTCGTCCGCTATGACCGTCGCACCCAGAAACAGCACGACCCACAGCAGACCGCGCGTTCCGAACCGCCTCCACACGGCATACAGCAGCACGGCATACAACGGAATCCAAGTGAGCCGGGCCGTCACGAAATAGAAGAAAGCGTCCCAGAAAGCGCCTCCGTCGCCGTTCAGGGCGAGCAGGAGCTCCCGGTCGAGATCGAGAAGCGAGTGCCACATAGCGGTGTTTTTCGTTCGGTCTCAAAAATACGACGAAAAAAGCGGATCGCCAACTATCCGTCCGCATACGGAGAAGGCCCCGTCCTCCGTGCCGTCCGTGCCGCCGGCCTGACCGAAGAACAATCCGGCCCGCACGGCACTCCGGATGCAGGCCCGAGCGGAATCGGAACAAGGCCCGGCAAGACAGAGACCTTGTCCTCACAATAAGTCAAATGCTCCTATCCGCCCCCACGCGCCGCGAATCCGTCGGGCTTTCGGCATCATATCGCGTCCTCAGCCGAAACGGCACGAATACGAGTCGCCTCGGACATCGCGATCAAATACAAACGGATGCGAGCGACGAAAAGCATCGGACCGCAGAAGATTCTCCCGACGCTATCCCGGTCAGAACTGGAAATAGATGAACGGCTGGATTTCGGACGACTTGATCTGCATGACGCACCATATCAGCACGGTCAGCATCAGTGCCTTGACAACGAGCGGAGCGCCCGCGACGGTCCGCTCGCCCCACGCCTCGGCCCGGCGCGGCAGCATATGCAGCAGGTAGCCCGCGGCCATCAAGGCCATGACGGCCCCGTAGCCGGAAACGACCTGAGGAATCAGTCTCCATTGGAAATGGCCGAAAATCTGCGAAAGAATCTGCTCGCCCGTATGCATGTCCGGAGCCCGGAACAGAATCCAGCCCAGACAGACCACATGGAACGTGACCAGCACGCCCAAAACCCGCCGCCACGGCCTCATCTGCTCTCCGGAAGCTTGGAACACCGAGGGGAAAGCGTGCATCAGCGCCTTATGAACGGCCAGCGCGGCTCCGTGCAGCGCCCCCCACAGGATGAATCGGACGGCCGCTCCGTGCCACAGCCCGCCCAGCAGCATCGTCAGCATCAGGTTCGCATACGTCCTCGCGCGCCCCTTGCGGTTCCCGCCCAGCGAAATGTAAAGGTAGTCCTTCAGCCAGCTCGACAGCGAGATATGCCAGCGCCGCCAGAACTCGGTGATCGTAGCCGACTGGTAGGGCGAATCGAAGTTGACCGGGAACCGGAAGCCGAGCAGCAGGGCCAGCCCGATCGCCATATCGGAGTATCCCGAGAAGTCGCAGTAAATCTGCAGGGCGTACCCGTAAACCCCCATCAGGTTCTCGAAGCCGCTGTACAGCATGGGGTTGTCGAATACCCGGTCGACGAAGTTCAGGCTGATATAGTCCGAGACGATCGCTTTCTTGAACAGGCCCGACAGGATCAGAAAGACTCCGCGTCCGAACATGTCGCGCGAAACGAAAACGGGATTCCGGTAAATCTGCGGCAGAAAGTCCCGGGCCCGGACGATCGGACCCGCCACGAGCTGCGGAAAGAACGACAGGTAGAACAGGTAGTCGATCCAGCGCCGCACGGGCTCGATCTGCCGGCGGTACAGATCGATCACGTAGCTCATCGACTGGAACGTGAAGAACGAGATGCCGACGGGCAGGAAAATGTCCGGCAGCGTCAGCGTCCGGTCGATCAGCCCGGCTACGGCCGAGACGATCAGGTCGGCATACTTGAAATAGCACAGCAGGCCCAGATTGATCAGCAGGCTCAGCACGAGCAGGCCCTTTCGCGCTCCGGAACGCCGGGAGCGGTGTATCAGCCTTCCGATCGCGAAGTCCGACAGCGACAGCCCGACGAGCAGCAGGAAGAACAGCCCGCTCGTCTTGTAGTAGAAATAGAGCGAGAACAGCGTGACATAGACGATCCGCAGCATGAGACGCCGTTTCAGCAAGCCGTAGATCAGCGAGAACCCGAGAAAAACGAACAGGAACAAGCCGCTCGAAAAAAGCATCGGGCTACGCGGATCGTAGCGGAAAAGATCGATCGCCTGACCGACGTATGAACAGAAATCCTCCATGGTCTATCTCCGCTGCTGCAACGGCACGGACAAGCGACAAAGATAGCTGTTTTTTCATAACATGCGAGCAGGAACGGGCCCGCCGCTCCCGGCTTTCGCCGGTCATAAAACCAGTCGTAACAAAGTCCGCGACCGGATTCTACTCCCAATTTTATCGCATCGGAAAATTATGGCGAAAATTCTCCGATCAGACGACGTCTCGTCACGCACTATCTATCCGGAAAAAATCGAAATATTATTCGTTCGATTTCCTGTTTATTTATATATTCATGCTAACGAATCTTGTCCACAAACGTTTTACTTAAATTATGTTCTTATGAAAAATCTGTTTATTGTAATCGGCAGCCTTACCGCTGATGCAAGAGATGCTCTTGCCGGAGCGATAGGAGGAGCAATATTAGGTTCGGGTGCAGGAGGCGTAGAGGCTGGGCCGAGGGCCGTCGTAGGAGAATTGAGCAATGGCGCTTCGGGGTCAATCTCTGAAGCTATTGACAAATGGCTTAATTAAATAATAAGAAGACAAAATGAAAACAAAGAAATCTTTCCCATATATCGCGCTATATATCACGGCCATTGCCGCAGGTTCGTTGGTCAGTTTTTTGTTCAAATTTTTTACGGACAATCCGTATAACTTTTGGAATGTCGTAGTACCTTCCGCCATAGCCGTAGGAATAGTAGATGTGCTAAACAGACGAAAAAGAAGAAAAGCCTAAAGTAAAAGAATGCATATCATTCATCCCGATTGAATACTTCGGGGTGACTTTGAGATATCGCTGCTGAATACTGAAATTTCCCGGGTACCGGCCGACGGGCTCATCCGGGAATTTTCGGACGTATCGGGTAAATCAATCTGCATACCCGACCCAATAAGTATTGGAGCTACAAGTATTGGAGCTACATAAATTACGGACGGTACTTTTGTATGAAATTCCATTACTTTAATCGAGCTATACCGTTTCTCGTATCGTTCGTGTCGGCGCACGGAATGCTGAATGAGAATCACTATGTCAAACTGTTTGCCTTCGAACGGATATTCATCGTCATGTCGGCAAGCTTTGTGACGGTCAACAGGAAGAACCGACCGCAGAACCCGTACAGCGAAACACCGCGCGCGGCGGAGAAAACCCGGCTTACCGACCGCGCGTAAAAAAGCGGTTGTCCGGAAACCGGACAACCGCTTGCAAAAGATTCGGACCGACGACTACTCGACGATCGATACCCGGTCGAGCACCGCGTTGTCGAAAGGCACGCTCTGGCCCTTGCGGGGAACGATCTTCAGGCTCTTCGGGCTGACGCCGAACTTGTTCACGAGCGCATCGTAGACATTCTGGGCGCGCTGGTTGCTCAGGTACTCGTTACGCTGCGGAGTACCCGTCTGCGTATCGGCATAGCCGGTAATCTTGTACACATGGCCCGGGGAATCCTTGATCACCTGAGCGGCGTACTTCAGATTCACCATCTCCTTGTCCGTGATATTCGTCTGGCCAATGGTAAAGAATACGGCCAGCGGCTGCGCGCGGACGACCGTACGCGTAACGGTATCGGGCTCCGTGCTCTCGGCGATCCCGGCCTGCTCGGCGGCTACGGCGGCGGC
>ERZ780226.2089-NODE-2089-length-14334-cov-3.158905_pt1 | contig 14334 bp, 12 predicted proteins | sample MGYA00511165_ERZ780226 | MGnify/ENA primary metagenome ERZ780226 (study PRJEB29588, sample SAMEA2152373) | human gut metagenome | biome: human gut; feature: human-associated habitat; material: faeces | place: Denmark | collected 2008/2010 ...
AAGCCGGTCAGGAAAATGGCGCGGAGATTCAGGCGCTGCTTCTTGCGGAAACGGACGCGGAGCAAACGGTGCAGGAGTCGCCGCAAACCGCTTATCTTCAAACCATTACGGCGCCGGCAGACGGGGTCTTTGTCCAGGGTGTGGACGGGCTGGAGAATTTGCTGACCCCGGAGCAGCCGAAATTAACCGCTGCACTGCTGCCCATGAAAACGCCGCCGGAAACGGCAATGGGACGGCTGATTACCTCCGATACCTGGTACTTTTCCGCCTGGTGGGAGGATGCGCCGGAGGTTGGCGAAAGCGTTTTGGTAAATCTGCTGGGCGGCAGCTTTGGAACCTGCCGTTTTACCGTGGAGCAGGCGGAAAAACAGGGGACGGGATACCGGGTTTTATGCTCCTGCACCCAGCAGGTGGAAGCGGTGGCAATGGTGCGGCAGCTCAGCGTGAAAATCTTGTCAGAATAAAAAACAGGGGTGGAAATTTTCCGACTTCTGCGGTATACTATAAAAACAAATGCGGTATAACGCAGAAAAGGGGCAATGGAATTGGGTGAAATAGCGGATCGCGTAGCTCGAATCCGGGAGCAGATGGCAAAGGCGGCTGCTCAGGCTGGCAGAGATGAAAATGAGGTTCTCCTGCTCGCTGCCACCAAAATGAACGATGCCCAGCGGGTGCGTGAGGCAATTGCCGCCGGCGTTGATATCTGCGGTGAAAACCGGGTGCAGGAGCTCCAGGAAAAGAATGCCCAGGGCGCCTATGATGGCTGCCCGCTGCACTTTATCGGGCACCTGCAAAAGAACAAGGCAAAGTTCCTGGTGGGCACGGTGGAGCTGATCCATTCCGTGGATTCGCCGGAGCTGATGCACACCATCAACCGTCTGGCAGAGCAGCGCGGGCTGACCCAGGACATCCTGATTGAGGTCAACGTAGGCGGAGAAGCTGCCAAATCCGGCATCCCTCCGGAGGCTGCGGACGAGATGGCGGCAAAAATGGCGGAGTATCCCAATCTTCGGCTCCGCGGATTTATGACAATTCCACCGATTTCCACGGAAAATGGCGGAAATTTGCGATATTTTGCGAAAATGTATGAGCTTTATGTTGACATAAAGGCGAAAAAATACGATAATACTAACATAGACTGCCTATCTATGGGCATGAGTGACGACTTTGCCGACGCCATAAAAGAGGGTACTACAATGATCCGGGTTGGTACCGCTATTTTTGGGTCGAGACAATACGTAAAAAATTAATTTGGAGGACACAGCCATGAGTATTATGGACGAACTGAAGAAACTGACCCGGCCTTACGATGATGACGGTACAATGGTGGACGACGAGCTTGACGATATGGATACCGGTCTGGACGATGCTGCGTTTACCCGCAGTGCAGCACCTCAGAGCCAGCCTGCTCCTCAGCCCCAGCCTCAGCCCCAGCCCACCCAGACCCAGGCTGCCAGCCCCATTACCATGGGCGGCATGAGCATGGGCGGTATGAGCGGTCTGGGCAGTGAGCCCCAGCGCAGCTCCGTAAACCCCATGGGTCAGGGATATGGTCAGAGCCTTTCCAAGTGCCGCGTGGTACTGGTTGCACCTACCTCCCTGGATTTCGATAAAGCACGCTTTGCTGCAAACTGCTTCCGCGACGGCGCAGCAGTCATCCTGAACTGTGAGGAGCTGAAGCCCGAGGAAACCAACCGTTTGAAGGATTTCTTCACCGGCTGCGTATATTCTCTGGACGGCACCATGCGCAGAGCTGCCAAGGATGTGTTCATCATGGTACCCAAGGGCGTGGGTCTGGATGAAGACAGCCAGGACGATAGCGAAGACGAAGCCTAAACAAATAATGCGCTAAGGGCTGGGTGAAAACCGAGCCCTTTCGCTCTTAGTGAAAGGAGGTCGCCTATGTTTACCCCACAGGAGGTTCGGGAGCAGTCCGAGTCCTTTGAAAAAGCGGTATTTGGCGGCTACAGTGTCAGCGCGGTAGACGATTTCGTGGGGTCCCTGGCAGAGGACTATGCTGCTCTTTATAAAGAAAACGCCGTGCTCAAAAGCAAAATGAAGGTGCTGGTAGAGCGCCTGGAGGAGTATCGGAAGCAGGAGGACAGCCTGAACAAGGTGATGCTGGCTGCGCAGCAGAGTGCCGATGAGCTGGTGCAGGAGGCGGAGCGGAAATGCGCGAAAATGCTTTCCGACACCGAGGCGTCTCTGCGGGAGCGGAATGTGGATCTGAAGCGGGAGCTGGCAGCAGAGGCGGAGCGGGTGTCCCGGGCAAAAAAGACTGCCGCTGCATTTGTGGCGGAAATGGAAAATCAGATACATCAGTCCCTGAGCCAGCTGGAGCGAATCCGCCAGATGACCATCGTGCCCAAAGCGTCCGGCAAGACAGCAAAGCAGCCGGTGCCTGCGGAGCCGGAGCCAAAGCCTGCGCCGGCAGAAGAGCAGCCGGAACCGGAGAAAGCGGGTCCCGGCGAGATTACCCGTCAGATTGAGCTGAACCTCAGCAAGATTCTGGACGGAAGCGCAAATGCCCCGGCATCCTCCGACGATGTATCCGGAGATACCATGGTGATGAAGCCGCTGGGCTAATTCATAGAGAAAATCCTGCCATCGGGCAGAGAAGGGAATATAGATCAATGGCAAAAGATTATAACAAGACGATTCATCTGCCTCAGACGGATTTCCCCATGCGTGCCGGTCTTCCCAAGCGGGAGCCTGCACTGCTGAACGGAGAATATGAGGTAAGCACCTACCATAAGCTCATGGAGCACAACGCGGAGAAGCCCAGCTTTATCCTTCACGACGGTCCTCCTTACGCCAACGGCGATATTCATATCGGGACGGCGCTGAATAAGATTTTGAAGGACATGATTGTTCGCTATAAGAACATGACCGGCTATAAGGCACCGTATATCCCCGGCTGGGATACCCACGGTCTGCCCATCGAGTCTGCCATTCTGAAAAATAAGAAGATTAAGCGGGACGAGCTCACCGACGTGGAATTCCGGGATAAGTGCCGGGAGTATGCCCTGAGCTTTGTGGATCGCCAGCGGTCTGAGTTCCAGCGCCTGGGCGTCATCGGCGATTGGGACAACCCCTATCTGACCCTGAAGCCTGAGTTTGAAGCGGCACAGATTCGCGTGTTCGGCAAAATGGCGGAAAAGGGCTATATCTATAAGGGACTCAAGCCCGTATACTGGTGCTACACCGATGAGACGGCTCTGGCAGAGGCGGAGATTGAGTATCAGGACGATCCCTGTACCACCATTTTCGTCAAGTTTAGGGTCAAGGACGACAAGGGCAAGCTTGCTTCCCTCACCGACCTGAGCAATACCTATTTCGTGATTTGGACCACCACCGCGTGGACCCTGCCCGGCAACCGCGCCATCTCCGTAAACCCCGAGTTTACCTATGCGCTGATGAAGGCGGAAAACGGCGAAACCTATATCGTAGCCAAGGATCTTGCCGAAGCAGTTGCCAAGGCTGCCGGAATGGAACATTATGAGATCATTGCCGAGCTCCCCGGCTCCGAGCTGGAGCTGATGACCGCACAGCATCCTCTGCTGGATCAGGAGTCTGTGGTGCTTTGCGGCGACCATGTTACCCTGGATGCTGGTTCCGGCTGCGTACACACCGCTCCCGGCTTCGGTGCTGACGACTTTAACATCTGCCAGAAGTATGACAAGGCGGGTCTGACCCATATCGGCGTTCCGGTTCCCGTAAATGCCAAGGGCGTTATGACCGATGAGCGCTTTAACGGCGTGCATATCTCCAAGGCAAACGACTATGTGCTGCCTGCACTGGAAGAGTGCGGTGCGCTGCTTGCCAAGGAAGACATTGTTCACTCCTATCCCCATTGCTGGCGCTGCAAGAAGCCCATCATCTTCCGTGCTACCGAGCAGTGGTTCTGCTCCGTTGACGCCATCAAGCAGGCGGCTGTGGATTCCTGCGACGGCATCTCCTGGAAGCCTGAGTGGGGCAAGGAGCGCATGACCTCCATGATTACCGAGCGTTCTGACTGGTGCATCTCCCGTCAGCGCAAGTGGGGCGTGCCCATTCCGATTTTCTACTGCGATCAGTGCGGCGCGGACATTGTAACCCCCGAAACCATCGATCATATCGCAAACCTGTTCCATGACCACGGCTCCAACATCTGGTTTGAGAAGACTGCGGATGAGCTGGTGCCTGAGGGATTTGTGTGCCCCAAGTGCGGTCACAAGCACTTTTCCAAGGAGTCCGATATTATGGACGTTTGGTTCGATTCCGGCTCCACCCACGCTGCCGTGGTGGATCAGCGGGACGAGCTGCATTTCCCTGCGGACGTCTATCTGGAGGGCGGCGACCAGTATCGCGGCTGGTTCCAGTCTTCCATGCTGACCTCCATTGCCACCAAGGGCGTGGCACCCTATAAGCAGATTATCACCCATGGCTGGACCGTAGACGGCGAGGGGCGCGCCATGCATAAGTCCCTGGGCAATGCGGTGGCTCCCGATGAGGTCATCAAGGACTATGGCGCGGATATGCTCCGCCTGTGGGTTTCCTCTGCGGACTACACCCAGGACATGCGAATCTCCAAGGATATTCTGAAGCAGCTGTCTCAGGCTTACCTGAAGATTCGTAACACCGCCCGCTATATGCTGGGCAATCTCAGCGGCTTTAACCCCGACACCGATCAGGTGGATTACGCGGCACTGGCTCCTCTGGATCAGTGGGCGCTGGCGCGCTATAACGAGCTGATCCGCACGGTGCGGGCTGCCTATGACCGCTATGAGTTCCATGGTGTTTACCGCGCAATCTATAACTTCTGCGTGGTGGATATGTCCAACTTCTATCTGGATATCATCAAGGATCGCCTGTACTGCGGCGACGATGCAGACCGGGCTGCAGCCCAGACGGCACTGTATCAGATCCTCGATGGCATGACCCGGATGCTGGCACCCATGCTGGCGTTTACCTCCGAGGAAATCTGGGCGGCGATGCCCCATGCTGCGGGCAACGATGCTTCCTGCGTGCTGCTCAACGATATCCCCGCCTATAACGAGAAGCTGTGCCTGAGCCCCGAGCTGAGCGCTCAGTGGGATAAGGTCATTGCCCTCAGAACCGACGTCAACAAGGCGCTGGAGGCTGCCCGTGCCCAGAAGCTGGTGGGCAAGAGCCTGGATGCAGAGGTTACTCTGTATCTCACCGATGAGGGCAAACAGGCATTCGACGCCATGGGTCAGCATGACCTGGCTGCGGTGTGCATTGTTTCCAAGGTCACTGTGGCAGAGGGCGAAGGACAGGGCGTTGCCGGTGAGAACTTCCCCGGTGTGACCATTGCTGTGGCACCCGCTCAGGCGCCCAAGTGCAGCCGCTGCTGGACTCACAACGACCAGGTGGATGCCGAGACGGAGCTGTGCCCCAGATGCGCAGGCGTACTCAAGAAGATTCAGATCGGCTAATCATGCAACCCAAACGGGCAGAGAGCAATTCTCTGCCCGTTTTTGCATCTGGGAGGGATACGGATGAAACGATGGAACCCGGCGGCATTTTCGGATGAATATGCGGTTCGGGAACTGACCCCGGCAGATGTTCCGGCGGTGCTCAGACTTATGCAGGGAAATACGGTGTATTTTCAGTATTGCGGCGGAGACGCAGTCCCGTCGGGGGAGTCCATCCGGCGGGATATGTCTATCGTGCCCGGAAATAAGACCCTGGAGGATAAATACTATGTGGGCTTCTTCCGGGATGAGACGCTGCTGGCAATCATGGATTTGATTGACGGCTATCCCGAGGAGAACATCGCCTTTGTGGGATTTTTCATGATGAACGCAGCCATGCAGGGAACCGGCGAGGGGACAAAAATCATTTTCCGACTGTGTCAAACGCTGAAAGCGCTGGGAATTGGGCGCATTCGGCTGGGCATCGACAAGGGGAACCCTCAATCCACGCACTTCTGGAAGAAAAACGGCTTTCGTGTGATTCGCGAAGTGCCGCAGGCGCGGGGCACGATTCTGCTGGCAGAGCGCATTTTGACATGATGCGATAAAACGAAAAGCAGGGAAGAGGATTCCGCTTCAAATTCTCTGGAAGGTTCTGCATGGGATGTCCATTTTTTCGTATACTGGAGGTATAGCCGCCCACCAAAATGGTGACAAGCGGGGCAAGCTGTGGTACAATGTAAATAAAGTGCAGACCTTTTTGGATGAGGAGCAGAACTATGAAACATTTGCGCGAATTTGTGACCCTATTACAGATGGCGGATATTGACCTGAAGCAGGGCGAGCCCATGTGCCGGCACACCTCCTTTCAGATTGGCGGACCGGTGGCGGTAATGACATTTCCAAACTCACCGGAGCAGGTGGGGGAGATCCTGAAAATTGCCCGGCGGTATGAGATTACCCCAATGATTCTGGGGGCAGGCAGCAATATTCTTGCCCCGGACGAAGGACTGGATACCGTGGTGATCGAGCTGCGGACTGCCATGAATCGGGTGGAGGAACGGAGCAAGGGCGAGTTTGAAGCCCAGGCTGGCGCACCCATGGCGCGGCTTGCAACCTTCGCCATGGAACGGGGCTACACGGGGCTGGAATTTGCCCATGGAATCCCCGGAACGGTAGGCGGCGGCGTTTATATGAATGCGGGCGCTTATGGCGGCGAGATGTGCCAGGTGGTAACGGGTGTGACTGCCATGGACCGGGAAGGAAATGTTTTGGAGCTTCCGGCGGATACGCTGGACCTTTCCTATCGCCACAGCCGCTTTATGTCGGAGGACCTGGTGATTTTGTCCGTCCGGGTGAAGCTGGAAAAGGGAGATCGGGAGGAGATTCGTGCGAAAATGGCAGAGCTCATGAGCCGCCGCCGGGCATCTCAGCCTCTGGAGCTTCCCTCTGCGGGCAGCACCTTTAAGCGCCCGGCAACCGGCTATGCGGCTGCCATGATCGAAGCGGCAGGACTCAAGGGACTTCGGGTTGGCGATGCCCAGGTGTCGGAAAAGCACGCGGGCTTTGTGGTAAACCGGGGCAGAGCGACCTGCAAGGATGTACTTGGGGTGATGGCGCAGGTCCAGGATCGGGTGGAGCAGGACACCGGCGTTCGCCTGGAGCCTGAGGTAAGAATTCTGGAGGTGCAAAAACCATGCGCTTTTTGATTGTAACGGGTCAGTCCGGCGCGGGAAAAAGCCGGACGGCATCGACGCTGGAGGATTTGGGCTATTACTGCGTGGACAACCTGCCCCCGGAGCTCATTACCCAGTTTGCGGAGGTATGTCTGGCAACCACCGGACGGTATGACCGGGTGGCGCTGGTGAGCGATGTGCGTTCCGGGCAGAACTTTGACGGACTGCTCACCAGTCTCGATGCCCTAGACGCTATGGGCTGTAAGTATTCCATTGTCTATGTGGAGGCAGAGGACGAGGAGATCATCAAGCGCTATAAGGAAACCCGGCGCTCGCATCCCCTCAGCAAGGACGGTACGCCTTTGGCTGCCGCGGTGGTGAAGGAAAAGCAGCTTTTAAGCCGGGTGCGTGCTAGAGCGAATTTTATCATCAACACCACCTCCATGTCCACCGCACGGCTGCGCAGCGAGCTGATTCGTCTGTTTGAGGATCAGCCGGAGCGCGCAATGGTGGTCAATGTGCTGTCCTTTGGCTTTAAGTATGGCATTCCGCTGGACGCCGATCTGGTGCTGGATGTGCGCTTTTTGCCCAACCCCTACTATATTGCGGATTTGAGGCCCAAAAGCGGACTGACGCCGGAGATTCGGGACTTTATTTTCTCCTATCAGCAGACCCAGGACTATATGCAAAAGCTGGAGGACCTGCTGGCATACACCCTGCCCCTGTATTTTGAAGAGGGCAAGACGGGGCTTGTGATTGCGGTGGGCTGCACCGGCGGACGGCATCGGTCTGTGGCAGTGGCAAAGGAAATCGGTGATTTTGTAATGAAGCGTGGCTATCCCACTGTGGTGAACCACCGGGATATTGCCCGTGGATAATCGTAACGTTTCAGTGGAGGAGGAAATCCGCCTCTATGCCCCCGGCGGAGCGCCCAGAATTGTCGCCATCGGCGGCGGACATGGGCTGTCTACCATGCTCCGGGGCCTCAAGCGGTATTCCCGGGATATTACCGCCATTGTCACCATGGCGGATGACGGCGGCGGCAGCGGCATGCTGCGGCAGGATCTTGGGATGCTGCCGCCGGGAGACGCACGGGATTGCGTCCTTGCCCTTGCCAACACCGAGCCGGTGATGGAGCAGCTGATGACCTATCGGTTTCAGGAGGGCTCACTGGAGGGGCAGAATTTTGGCAATTTGCTGCTGGCTGCATTAAACGGCATCTGCGGCAGCTTTGCCGAAGCGGTTCGCCAGATGGGACAGGTGCTGGCGATTACCGGAAGAGTGCTGCCGGTAACGGAGGAAAATATTCACCTTCAGGCGCAGTTTGAGGATGGTTCCACGGTATTTGGAGAAAGCTCCATTTTCTATCACAAAAAAGCCACTCGAAAGCGCATTCAGCGGGTGGTGCTGACTCCGGAGCATCCCCAGGCGTTCCCGGAGAGTCTGAACGCCATTGCGCGGGCGGATTTGATCCTCATTGGTCCCGGCAGTCTCTATACCAGTATCATTCCCAATTTTCTGGTGTCAGGCATTACCGAGGCAGTGGAAAAGTCCGGGGCATACAAGCTGATGGTGATGAACCTTATGACCCAGGACGGAGAAACTGAGGGCTATACCGCTGCAGACCATCTGCGGGCGCTGCTGCGTCATGGCGCACCGGGGATGGTAGACGGCTGCCTTGCCAATTCCAGCCCCATTCCGGAGCATTTGCAGGAGGAGTATCTTCGTGAGGGCGCCGATGTTATGAAGATAGACCGAGAGCGGATTGCGGCGCAGGGGGTGCAGCTCTATACGGCGCCGCTGCTCAGCAGCCGGTGCGAATATGCCCGTCATGACCCCGGATTGCTGGCGCAGGCGATTATGAATGTCTTCAATCAGCAGGACAGAAAACGGAAGCGCCGGGGCAGCTACCGGTAAGAGATAGGAGCATGGATATGTCGTTTGCATCGGAGGTACGGGAGGAGCTGTGCCGGATTTTGCCGGATAAGCGCTGCTGCCGGCTGGCAGAGTGCTACGGAATATTGCTGTATTGCAATACGTTTTCCAAAAGCGAAATTAAGATCGTCACAGAAAGCCGGCAGTTTGCGGAGCTGCTGCCCCGACTGTTCCGCAGGAGCTTCGGACTGGATTTTGACCAATTTCCGTCTTTGGAGCAGCCCGGAAAGCTGTCGTTTGTGATCGACGATCCGGAGAAGCTGGAGTATATCTTCTCCGTATATGGGCAGGAACATCCAACGCTGGCGCTGCATGTCAACTTTGGGGTGCTGGAAGAGGACTGCTGCCGGCAGAGCTTTATGCGGGGGGCGTTTCTGGCTGGCGGCAGCGTTACCGATCCGGACAAGCGCTATCATTTGGAGCTGGTGACGTCTCACCAAAAAGTCAGCGACGAAACCTATCAGCTGCTGCTGGAGATGGGTTTTTCTCCTTTGGACGCCCAGCGAGGGGGCAGCCGGATCCTGTATTTTAAGCGCAGCGATACCATTGTGGATTTCCTTACGGCGTTGGGCGCACCGGTTTGCGCCATGAAGATCATTGAGGCAAAGATGGAAAAGGAGCTGCGCAATGATGTGAACCGCCGCTGTAACTGTGACACGGCAAATCTGGGCAAAGCGGTGGATGCAGCCCAGCAGCAGATTGCGGCAATTCGGCTGCTGCGGAAAAGCGGAAAGCTGGACGGGCTGCCGGAGAAGCTGAAAGCAGCGGCAAGGCTGCGGGAGGAAAACCCGGAAGCAACCCTCAGCGAGCTGGCAGCCATGGCGGAGCCACCGCTCAGCAAGCCTGCCATGAGTCATCGGATGCGGAAGCTGATTGAACTGAGTACGGAAGGATAGATTACTTATGCTGGAGAGATCCTGCGGCGCCGTGGTGTATACGGAGCGAGACGGACAGCGGCGCTATGTACTGGTAAAGGGCGGCTATGTGGGGCTGCCCAAGGGGCATATGGAAAAGGGCGAATCCGAGCGGGAAACGGCAGTGCGGGAGATTCAGGAGGAAACCTGCGTAAAAACCCAGATTGTGCCGGGATTTCGCCGGGTTGTGACCTATCATATGCCCAATGGAAATGATAAACGGGTGGTCTATTTCCTGGCGCGGTTTTCTCAGCAGCATGCGCATCAGAATCCGGAGGAATTTCTGAAGGTGATGGAGCTGGGGTATCACGATGCCCTCCATGCCCTGACCTTTGAAAACGACCGGGTGACCCTGCGCGCAGCCGAGCGGTTTATCCGCCGCAAGGAAATGAGCGCAGCAAAGACCCGCTGTGCAACAAGCTGATCCACTGGAAAGGAGCGCCCTTCATGGCATTTGCACACTTACATGTTCATACGGAGTACAGCCTGCTGGATGGCGCCTGCCGGATCAAAAAGCTCATGCGTCGGGTAAAGGAGCTGGGGCAGACTGCCATTGCCATTACCGACCACGGCGCTATGTACGGCGTCATTGATTTCTATAAGGCGGCGAAGGAAGCGGGCATCAAGCCGATTATCGGCTGCGAGGTCTATGTGGCGCCCAGAAGCCGGACGGACCGGGTCCATGGTATCGACAATGATAATCACCATCTGGTGCTGCTGTGCGAGAATATGACCGGCTATCAGAACCTGTGCTACATGGTATCTCAGGCGTACCTGGCCGGCTTTTACGGCAAGCCTCGGGTGGACCATGCCCTTTTGGAGCAGTATCACGAGGGGCTGATCGCACTTTCTGCCTGTCTGGCGGGTGAGATTCCTCAGAAGCTGATTCAGGAGGATTATGAGGGCGCGCTGGAGACGGCAAAGTGGATGGCGGAGGTGTTTGGTCCCGATCATTTTTATCTGGAGATGCAGGATCACGGCTTGGAATTGCAGCCAGGGGTCAATCGTGGACTTCGGCGCATTGCCAGAGAGACGGGGCTGCCCATGGTGGTGACCAACGACGCCCACCATATCCGGAAAGAGGACGCCGCCATGCAGGATGTGCTTATGTGCATTCAGATGCAGAAAACCGTGGATGATCCCAGCCGGATGAAGTTTGAGACCCAGGAGTTCTTTATTAAGAGCGAAGCGGAAATGGCGTCCCTGTTCCCGGGGGACGAGCAGGCGCTGGAGAATACCCAGAAAATTGCCGACCGCTGCAATGTGGAGTTCGAATTCGGCAACTATCATCTGCCGGATTTCTTCCCGCCGGAGGGCTATACCAACGACCAGTACTTTGAAAAGCTGTGCTGGGACGGCTTTGCGGTTCGCTATCCTCAGGGCGGCGAAAAGGAGAAAAAGCAGCTCCGCTATGAGATGGAAATGATCCGGAAGATGGGCTTTGTGAACTACTTCCTGATTGTGTCGGACTATGTGGACTATGCCAAGCGCAGCGGAATTCCTGTGGGACCCGGACGCGGCAGTGCAGCAGGCAGCATGGTGTCCTACTGCCTGTATATTACAGATATTGATCCGCTGAAATACAACCTGTATTTTGAACGGTTTTTGAACCCCGGACGTGTGACCATGCCGGATATCGATATCGACTTCTGCGTCAACCGGCGGCAGGAGGTCATTGACTATGTCACCCGGAAGTACGGCAAGGACAATGTGGCGCAGATTGTCACCTTTGGCACCATGAAGGCAAAGGGCGCGGTTCGGGATGTGGGCCGCGCATTGGGCATGAGCTACAGCGAGGTGGACCAGGTGGCGCGGCTGGTGCCTGGCACCCTGAATATTACCCTGGCAGATGCCCTGAAGCTGTCGCCCCAGCTCAAGGAGCGATATGATGGCGACGCTAAGGTGAAAAAGCTCATTGATACCGCCATGGGTGTTGAGGGCATGCCACGGAACACCTCTACCCATGCGGCAGCGGTGGTCATTACCAAGGAGCCGGTATATCACTATGTTCCTCTGAGCAAAAACGACGATACCGTTGTGATTCAATACACCATGACCACGGTGGAAGAGCTGGGACTTCTGAAAATGGACTTCCTGGGACTCCGAAATCTGACGGTCATTGACGATGCGGAGAAGCTCATCCATAAGCAGGAGCCGGAGTTCAATATCCATACGGTGCCGGACGGAGATGAAGCCACCTATCAGATGATTTCGGCGGGCAGAACCTCCGGCGTGTTCCAGATGGAGTCCACGGGCATGACCGGCGTTTGCGTGAGCCTGCATCCCCAGAGCATCGAGGATCTTACCGCTATTGTGTCGCTGTATCGTCCCGGACCCATGGACAGCATTCCAAAGTTTATTGCCAGCAAGCACAATCCCCAGTCGGTGAAGTATACCGATCCGGCGCTGGAGCCGATTTTGTCGGTTACCTATGGGGTTATGGTGTATCAGGAGCAGGTAATTGATATTTTCCGTACGCTGGGCGGCTACAGTCTCCCTCAGGCAGATAATATCCGCCGTGCAATTTCCAAGAAAAAGCAGGCGGTGATTGAGGCAGAGCGCCAGACCTTTGTTCATGGCGATCCGGAACGTGGAATTTGCGGTGCAGTGGCAAACGGTGTGCCTGAAAAGGCTGCCAACGAGATTTACGATCAGATTCTGGACTTTGCCAGCTATGCGTTTAACAAGGCGCATGCGGTGTGCTACGCCCAGGTGGCGTATGAAACGGCATATCTCAAGTGCCATTATCCCCGGGAGTATATGGCGGCGCTGATGACCTCCGTGCTGGACAGCACCACCAAGATTTCCGAGTATATCGGCGAATGCCGGGAGCTGGGCATTGCGGTGCTGCCGCCGGATGTGAACCAGTCGGACGATCAGTTTACCGTAACACCCGATGGCATCCGCTTTGGCTTGGGCGCTGTGAAGAATATCGGCATGGGCTTTGTGGCAAACCTCATGCGGGAGCGGCAGGAGAATGGACCGTTTACGTCGTTGGAGGATTTCTGCCAGCGGATGAGCGGCACCGATCTCAACAAGCGTACGGTGGAAAATCTCATCAAATGCGGCGCCATGGACTGCTTTGGGGCATTCCGGAGCCAGCAGCTCAAGGTCTATGAGATGGTGATGAGCGCCGTTGCCGATGCCAAAAAGAATAATGTGGACGGGCAGCTGGGGCTGTTCGATTTGGTGGAAACCCAGACTGTTACCCCGGTGTCGGTACCGCTGCCGGATATTCCGGAGCTCAGCGCAAGGGAAAAAATGCAGCTGGAAAAGGAAACCACCGGTCTGTATCTGTCCGGTCATCCCATGGACGAATACCGTCAAAGCGTGAAAAAAGCCGGCGCGGTGCCCATTGGTGAAATTCTGGAGTCCTTCTCCGGCGAGGAGCCGGGGCGTTATCAGGACGGACAGCTGGTGGCAGTGGCGGGCATTGTTACGAAGCTGAAAAGTAAAACCACCAAGAACGGCTCGCTGATGGCATATGTGACCCTGGAGGATGATACCGGCGCCATGGAAATGCTCTGCTTCTCCAGAGTGCTGGCGCAGTATGGCGGCTGCTTACAGGAAAACTTTGCGGTGCTGGCAAAGGGGCGGATTTCCGCTCGGGACGAAAAGGAGCCACAGCTGATGACTGACAGCGCCATTCCCCTGGAGGACGCAGCGCTGGGACTGTCGCCGGAAGCCCAGCCGGTGAAGGAGCAAAGACCGCGGCAGAGCGAATACCGGAAACCCGTCCAGTCCCTGGCACAGCCCGGGCAGACGCTGTATTTAAAGCTGGACAATATGGAGGGGCGGCAGTTCCGAAAGCTCAAGCCCATTCTCCATATGTTCCCGGGACGTACCAGAACCGTCCTGTTTTTCGCGGATACGAAAAAGCGCATGGGCACCACCTGTTTGGTGGATGAAATGCTGCTGGACGAGCTGCGGGAGCTGCTGGGACGGGACTGCGTGGTGCTGAAATAACTGCGGTATTACCGAAAACGTCTCCGGAACTCCGGAGACGTTTTTGTAAAACCCAATTGGAGGAAAGAAGGTGCTGCTTCTGCCGCTGTTTCTGCCAGCACAGCAGGTGTTTTGGGCGGCGACCATTTCGGATTTGGCAGGCGCACTGGTGACGCTTCTCCTGTTCTTCGGGCGGATTGCACCGGGTTTAAAGCGGGAGCTTTCCACATAATCGAGTTAAAACAAGGGAGACGACTCAGCAGAGCCGTCTCCTTGCTAGATATATTTGATTATTCGTACAGGGGGAATCTTGCAGTCAGGGCATCCACCCGGGCAGTGATTTCGTCCTTCTTGGTATCGAAATGGTAGATGCAGTCGGCGATGCAATCGGCAATTTCCTTCATCTCGGCAGGACCCATGCCGCGGGTGGTGACAGCCGGGGTGCCC
>ERZ780226.2091-NODE-2091-length-14327-cov-4.113509_pt1 | contig 14327 bp, 6 predicted proteins | sample MGYA00511165_ERZ780226 | MGnify/ENA primary metagenome ERZ780226 (study PRJEB29588, sample SAMEA2152373) | human gut metagenome | biome: human gut; feature: human-associated habitat; material: faeces | place: Denmark | collected 2008/2010 ...
CCGGACGAGCCGCCGAAGTTGCGGTTGAACGCCGTCATGTACTGGGCATAGCCCGTATCGCCTTTGCCGAAGTAACCATAATCACCGTTTGACATTGTTTTGTCTTCCTCAGAAATATATTTTTTCCCTTCTGAGGTTCATTTTATCGAAAGCGATGTCCAACAAGCATCTCTTTCAAAGCATTTTATGCAAAAATCTTTGAAAGCCATGGAAATAACGGTTTCTTAAAAGTGATACCAAAGAACTTCTGCGCCTCCTCCAGATTCATCATCAGGCAGTCTCTGGACTTACGTACTTCCAATGTCTCTGGCAATTCTTTCAAAATTCTGTCGGCCTCATATGTCGCACCCGCATTATAGCAGAGTTCATTTGTTCGGGGATAAATTTCAAATGAATCCTTGCTGGTTTTCCATGCATTTTGAATTGTTTTTATTGCGTAGCTTCCCGTTACTTTCTCGCTGAAATAATCCTCAAGACTCAAAACTCGAATATATTCTGGCAGCGTTTCCGGCCCATACTCTTTGAAAACATTCATAAGGACCTGTGACGATGCTTTCAGAATATCAGGCGCTTCATCCTGTTCATCATCTTTCATCAATTCCAGCAATTCCGGAACAATTTCAAGCATCTGTCGCAGATATTCCCGATAAAGTGCCGTCCCAACCTCCCGCTGAACCGTACGCACAATATTGCTGCTCATCACTTCTGTGTTGGTCAGTCCTGCCTGAACACGACAGATCACTGTCCGGCGAATCACTTCCGGTGCAACAGCTTTGACATCTTCATTTGCACTGATCACAACAGCCGGATAGTTTACCAAATGCTCTGCAATCCCAAAATCATCATTCTTGATTGTTTCGATCGCATGTTGACTGAATCTTGTATTTGTCAGATCGTCCACAATAATCGGTGCTCCATGCACCGTTTGTTTAAGGCTATCAATGCTTGATCGCGTAAAATCAGGTGCAGAAATCTTTGTCTTTTGGCCGATCATCATTTTTAGAAGCGTTTCCAGAAAACTTGTTTTTCCTGCTTTGCTTTGTCCATAAACAAGCCCGAACACCGGATAAGGTAATGTGTTCTGATTATATCGAACTGCCATATCCCTCATACAGGCCATAAATGGAGAGCAGAAGAACCAGTTTGCAAATTCATAGTATCGGAACTGCATTCCAACATGATTTCCATGGAATTTTTCATATCCATCCATATAACGCAGGAACAATTCCACATCTTTCTCAACTTCGGCCTTCGGAGGGTTCAAATCGAGTTTTTGTTCATTTAATGTCACGTACTTTTCATCCGGCTCAACATCAAGCTGCGGGTACTCACTGCGTTGTTCTTTTTCCAATGTTTTTGCCTCAACCACATGCTTTCGGATGATTTTGATTTTATCTGGCGACAGCAGAATTTTTCCTTTTTTATCCGGTTTCGGGACGCATGGTTTGAATTTTGCTGCAAGTCCCTTTACATCAAGCGCAAAGCGCACTTCCTCTTTCTGATTTTCTGAGACAGGCTGAATCACAACAGCCTTTTTTACTCGAACCGTCTTTGCAATCGGAAGTTCTTCCAGATTTTCACCGTCATCGGCACACAAAAGCGAATCTTTTCCAATTTCGTCCGTGCTTTTTTCTTTTAACGTCTGGTAACACTCCATATACCAGTCAAATGCTTCATCTCCATCCATATAGCAGATATTCTCGCGCTGCCTTCCTTCAAATGCGGCTGCTGACATATTTGCCGAACCCATTATCACGCGTTTTCTACCATCCTTGGCTGAAAGCAAATAGATCTTTTCATGAGAAAGAATATCCCTTGCAACGAAAAGATGCAACGTTCCATTTTCCACACGCTCGGCAAGCTTTTTATACGCTTTATTTCTCATTCGTTCAATCAGCTTGCACTGGTACGCCATCACACTTTGCATGGAGTAATCCATAACATCTTCGCAACCGAAAATAATCTCTGCCTGTTCAAACCGATCCAAAAGTTCACACACAAAACCAATACCGGAAGAATAGGTGATTGCGCAAAGATTATTATATCCGAAAAAAAGCTCCTGCCATGTCAGAGACTCGCATGACTCATAATTCAGTTTAACAACATCCAAGTGCTTTGAGTCTTTTACACCGTTCAAGTTTTCCATAGTTTGCTGCTCATCGAAAAAGGACAAATTCTCCATTCAGATTCATTCCTTTCATTGGTTTTTTCAGCACAATTCAGTTTGAATGCTGCTCTTATTCACATTTTACACCTATATGTGTACTATAATCCTCCCTTTTTAGTCACTTTGGGAATCGTGCATAATATTTTTCAAGGCTCTTGTCGCAGACATCCACAATATGCAGCCAATCTTCCCGTGTCAGTTTGCGGAAGATGATGGGATTCACTTCAACGGTCTCTACATCTTTGCAACGCATCAAAAAACGCATGTCTTCAAAACGCTTGAAAGGATTGGACAGAATGTTCTTCTCCACATCCTTCTTAGTGTAGCCACCCTTTTGGTAGATACTGTTGGGCTTTTCCGCAATCATCCCATGCGCCTTGCGGTCTTCATAAAAGTCAATGAAGTAATCCACCACATCCGGCAGGGCAACTCTGCCATTGCTGTCCATGTACTCATAAATTGCTTTGAGCAGGACCGGCTTATAGGAAAAGCTCATATCCATCGTTTCAATGAATTTCATGAACTTATCTGCCATATTCTGCGGCGTGATGAGATCCCAGCCGTACTGCTTGGCAATGTTTCGGACACTTTCCTCGCGGAAATAGTGGAACATCCGCTTGTCACCAAACGGGACAGAAAGATCCGGCTTGATTTTTCCATCCTTGATATAACGATCTACCGTTTCGGATTGCACATCTACCATCCGAACAAACTCAATCTGCGAGATCATATCCTTGACGCTGTTCTGCCAATTGAACAAGTCGATGATTTCGTAGTCGTCTACATCAATCGGCACATCCAGCCACGCTTCCGGCTTTTCTCCCTTGAACAGCATGTCCTGATCCAGCTTCCGCTTGTTCTCCGGCGCCAGCACATACGCCATGGGCTGATATTTTGCAATGTCCAGCACCCGGTGCAGGCTATAGGGCATATTGAACATATTAGCATTGTCCACAAAGTCAACCACCAGCAGATCCTCTTTGCCCGGGCAGCGGCGTGTACCACGACCAAGCTGCTGCAAATAAATCGTTTTGGACATGGTCGGGCGCGCCATAAACAGCACCGTGGTATGCGGGCTGTCCCAGCCTTCGTTCAGAAGGTCGCAGGCGCAGAGAACATTGGTCGATCCGGTTTCATAGTCCTTCAGAATCTTTTCCCAAACCTCCACACGATCCCGCCCGGAAACTGCTTCCGCCTTCACACCGTTGTCCCGCAGCAACTTTGCAATTTCGGCTGCATGGTCTACGCTGGCACAGAAAATTACTGTCTTTTTGCCGTTGACGTACTTTAAACAGGTGTCAACGATCAACTGATTGCGTTCCGGGATGAACAGCTTGCTTTCCAGATCCTGCGAATTGTATTTGATGCCGTTGATCCGCACATCGGTCAGGTCATGGTGCAGCAGCGCAATGGTTTTGCCGTCCTCTCGCATCTTCTGCAGGTTCTCGGTGGCTTCCTGCTGGTAATCCCGAAGTTCGATGGTCTGTTCCATCTGCACCGGCAGGTCTGCTTCAAATGCCTTGAACATGGGGCTGGTGCCCAGAAATGTAATCAGCTCGTCTTTGACCTTTTCCGGTTGCTTTTCCAACTGGCTGTAGATCCAACGGTAGACCTTCCAGTTGTCATAGATCAGGCTGTTCTGTTTCAGGAGGTCATCAGCATACTTATTTTCGGACACCTTGCTGGGGTTATGGTAGGTTTCTCCGTCTATTTCGATTGCTATCTTAGATTCAGGAGATTCCAGCGCAAAATCGATATAGCGGTGCCGACCGTAAATATCCACGCAGGGGTATTGAACCTGCAGATTTTCAGTCTTTTCTGGGCCGAACGCCTCACAGAACAGCTGAACAAACAGTTCTTCCGCACGGCTGTTGACACTGGTTGCTTTTAATAGCTCCATGATGGCCCTCCTAAAATTCAGATACGCCCTGTTTTAGTGAATTATAATAGTGCTCCACCAAAATCCTGAATTACAAGATCACTGTCTCGGCCAGAAACAGTCTTTCCTGTAGCTTTCTCAATTTCATTCAAAATGGCAGTCGAACGTTTGATAAAGAAATCATCAAATCGATCTGCGCGGATATCTCCTGTATCGATTAGATGAGTCCTAAGATAGCCATCCAATACACTCGGTGAAACCTGACCTTTCTTTTCAATTTTAGTCAAGTACTGGCTTGGCGCCACTCCACCAATTTCACGGTTAGTAGAATACGTGATAGGTGTCTTGTTCACGACAGAATTCCATTTTGCGCGCGGCAGCCCTTTTTTCTCGCAATAATCTCGCGGGAAGATATGGTGAATGTCTATACTCTCCGCTTTATAAACCGTAAAGTCCATTTCACGACCACTGATAAAATCTTTGCATTGATTTTTCAAGATCCGTGCCATAATGCCTTTATAGGCTGCGCTCAATCTTGACTGCAAAGATAACAGACGCACTGGATTAAAATAAAACTCCTGCACCGTTTTAGGCGTTTTGCTGGCGTCTTCTAGCCACGCCATCACTCCCACTACATCATATACGTAGCGCGTTTCATTTGCACTTCCATACATTTCACCAAAAACGCCGCACCAGTACCATTGCTTTATTTTGTCTTTTACGCTTGTTGTTTTAATGCGATTATGCTCTGCCAGCAGTGTACAAAGAACTGCAAGCGGAATCAATTGCGTTGTATACGGTAAGTCCTTGCTGGAAAAGATCCGTTCTTCCTGCAAAATTTTTTCTGCTTCTACAAATCCATCTGTCAAATCATCTGCATACCGCTGATACTCTGCCAGCGTCAGATTCAAGACATCTTTCTTCTTACAACTTACGGTTCCTCCTTTTTTATACGAAGACAGTAATGTGCAAGCTGTAAGGAAGTCCGTTGCAGAGGTCACCGAAAGAATCTCATCATTAAAATATTTATTCTTTCTCTCTTCCCAGTCCTTACGCAGTTCGAAATTATCCATTGCAAAAATCGCAGTGACTAATTCAAAAACTGTAAGTGATACTCCACCAGTATTTACATTCTCAAAGACCTGGCAAACTGCCTCCTTGGGTGTATCTTTATCCAATGTAATCACTGGAATTGTATACTGTCCCAAAGGAACAATTACTTTAGACAGAAAATCCATATACAACTTTGCCGCATTCGGATCATACTGATGATATTGCATATAATCCATCTGCCACTTGCTGTATTTACTGGGATCTAAAATAATGTTCAGAGGAAACATGTTCTGTGCATACTCCTGCGAAACAGAAGAAAGATCCAACTCAATTTTTCTGCCAAAATCTGAAGTTATTTTTCGATCTTTCGGAACAGAGACAACAGAATCTACTCGATCAATCGTACTGTTAACCGCTTTGACCATATCAATATAATAAAATCGCTCTATTTCCTGTCCTTTGTCTGTCTTTGTCCTAACAGCCTTCTCACTAAAAAGCGAAGAGTAAACGGATGTCAATCGTTGCTGTCCATCAAGAATCAGCTCATCTGGTGTTACTTTGTCTGCAGAAGGTGCCCCTTCAACGACTCGTGATTTGAAATGAATACTCTCATTACCGTATTCCAGAAACATTGCCGCGCCAACAGGATAGCCATTTGTGATACTTGCAATCAGTGCTTTTATTCTACTGTCGTCCCATACCCATCCCCTTTGAAAGTCAGGAAGTTGCGTTTTTCCAGTATGGATCGTAGACATCAGGTCTGTGATTTTTCTATCATTCGTTTTCATAGAGCACGCCTTTCTTCACTCCACACCAAGCGCTTTAAACACCGCATCCTCTGCGCTGCTGTAGAAGATCAAATTAAAACTTCCCACTAATTCGGGAGGTACAGTTCCAAGATCTGCAGCGCTTGTAATCGGCAGCAGAACTTTCTTCGCTCCACTATCAAGGCAAACCTGCAAGCTGTTCGCAAGCTCATCTACCTTTAGAATTGTACCACTGATACTAATTTCACCTAGAACAGCAAGGGTACTGACTGTTGGCCGTCCAAGCGCAATACTGCACAGCGCAATCAGCGTAGGCAATGCTAATTTTCCTGTCATGCCAATACCTTGCAGATCCTGATAATTGATGATGTAGTCTTTAGATGCAGTGCTGATGCCTCCGCTGATGCGTTTTCCATTTGCTTTTAGGAAATTGAACGCCGTATTCGTTGACTCTTTGCAGTCACGGTCACTGCCAAGACCTGTGCGCTCAAACTTTCCGCTACCAGGCAACATCTGACTTTCCAAACGGAATACACCAATCATGCCACTTTTTCCGCGAGATACTGTGTAGACCTGTCCTGGATTGCACATACCATCTGGAATCAACTTGCCACCGCCCTGTTCAGGAACCGACACATAATGCTCCGACATGTCTTCCAAGTCGATATAGGAGAAATTCACATCGTAGAATTCCATCCCGCCCAGCTTTTTCAACTGTTCTTTTACGCGGCGACGCATCTCCAATGAAATCTGCAGAACTTCTTCCAGTTCAGATTTATCAAACACTCCATCTGGGTACATCAGTTTTAGATAACCATCCACCATACGCCGTACAGCAATGGTATCACGCTGATTCAAATTTTTGCCCAATCGGAAATAATGATCCAGCGCATCACCATACTGTTCTTTCCGCAGTTCCCGGATAAACTCAGCCAGATAATCGCTGATGAAACCATAGTCATTCGTAAAATGTTCGGGTCGAAATTTCGGGATCTCCCAGCCGGGCAAATAGCAATGGATACGATCCAGAAATGCAGTGTCCGTTCCCATTTCGGGAGGGAACGGATCAAACAGGCTAGAAGTTTTTAATAGAATATCTACACTCTGGTTGATATTGCCCACAAAGACCATTGAAGCTGAAGCGACCTTTTCTTCTTTACCACGGGCAAAAGACCCAGATGCCATATAATCCTTCATGATCTGGATGCCGTCTTTATCCTTGGACTTGATTCCGGCAACCTCATCAAAAGCCACACAGTCCCAAAGACCAACCAAGCCAACCGATTTGCGCCCCATATTGTAGAACAGGTTTGCAACGGTCGTCTGTCCACCAGAAATCAAAATGCTGTTGGGCGAGATTTCTTTATAAAGATGCGATTTTCCCGTACTGCGGGGACCAAGTTCACAGAGGTTGAAATTGTTCTCCACCAGTGGAATCATTCGTGTGAGCAGGAGCCATTTTTCTCTTTCCGTGAATTCGTCCGGTTCCATGCCGATAGAACGCAGAAGGATATCCAGCCACTCATCCTTTGTAAAAGCTTTACGGCCACGCTTTAATTCGTCGATATCGATATGCGGCATCTGGATCGGTGTTAGTTTACGGATGCTGATTGGAGTAAGGTCCTTCTGCTTTTTCTGGCTGGACTGCAACGGTTCACCGCCCAGATCAACAAGGCCAAAATTATTGTCACCCTCTACTTCATAATCCAGCTGTACAATGCACCAGATGCCTCCGCAGAGCAGCCGATCATATTTTTCCGGATATTCATCCGAAATGGGCACCTTGTCCAATCCCAAATTAGAGAAACTGGCAAAGAAGCAGTTCTTCTTAATGTCAAGATTGACCGTGATCATATCAATAACAGTATGGCTTCCCTTTTTTCGCAGCTGTGACAGAATTTTCTGTGCCTCATCCGGACGAACAAAGTTGTCCGCCAGAATGTGCTTTACATTCTGCACGCCTTTTTCAATAATAGCTTCGTCATCCGAACTACAGTACTGGCCTAATAAAAACTCTAGCACATAAACCGGGACATTCGCACCTTCTTTGATCTTTTTAGTCAGATCCTTGCGAACGATCTTTCCATCAAAATTCTGCCGTAATTTTTCCTTGATTTCGTCTCGACAGCAGCTATTTTCCGCATTCGGCTCCATTTATAGTCCTCCTGCTCCCATCAGTTAAAAAAATCGAATTCATCAATCGCAAATGCAATATCGATCTGGAACTGTTCCCGCTGCTGCATCTGCTGACCCTGCTCATCCGCAATCACCAGATAATAGGTTGCTGTATTGCTGAACTTCATCGATTTGAGGTTGAAGTTGCAATGGAACGTACGATCTGCGCCGTTCTCACTGGTTTTGTCCGCAATGATCTTCTGGGTATCGCTGATAGGCTTTCCGTATTCATCCGTAAACCACACCAGATAAGTAGCAGCCTCACGGTTTGCACTTACCGCATCTTTCTGGTAGAAATCCAGTGAAAAGATCATATTGCTGATCTTCCGACTGGAAGAAAGCAAACTCACTGTTACGGGGAGTGTATCATACTTCTGCTTATTGCGCCGATATTCCATAGAGCCGTTGCGCAGATAATGATATTCGATCACCGGAACCGTCATTTCCTGCAGGCTGATACCGCCATGCACAAAATTCAGCCCGCCACCATTCATCTTGATGCGAATACCTTCCCGTGGAGCAAATCCAGTGTATTCCGTTTTTCCGTCCAGGAATTTTACAGGAAGCAAATACTGCGGATCCGCCTCCTTCCGCATGATTGCATAGCGTCTGCCATATTCCACTTCCATATCATGGAAGCTGGTTTTATCCACTTTGTCATCCTCGGTCAGCGGACTGTAAGTGTACAGGAAGCCATGATCTGCCGTAATCAGAATGTTCGCCCCGCCGAAGTCATTGACGATAATGCGCACCATATTCTTCAGTTCACTGATAGCCCTATCGCATGCCGGGAACACAGAGGTGTCCGAAGTATGGCTTGCTTCGTCAATGGTATCATGGTAGATATAGACTACATCCATACCCTTGACCAGTGCCGCACGCTCTGCACGTTTCATCCCGATGATGTTCTTATACTGCAACGCCACGCTGGCCGGATTTACACCTTTCAGGACCTTATCCCGGTTCGTGCTTGCGGTAGACTGCCCATCGGCCAGAACATTCAATACCTCATTTTTCAGTTCAGCCGTCAACGCCTTATGTGGGAGCAGTGCCGCCATGCCAAATTTCGTGATAGACGGGAAGATGCCCTGCATACTGCCGAGTTTCACATTGCTCTGCGTTTCTCTGCGCAGTTCATCTGCCAGTGATGCCGCCACCTCGTAACGCATAGCATCCGAGATGATCACGAACACGCGGCTGTCTGCCGGACGGATGTGCTCATTGTAGAAATCCGACTGCTGCGGAATTTCCAATACGCGGCCATGCTCTGCCATCTCATCAGCACATACATCCGACCAGTTTTTGCCGAGGCCTCCCAGAAACCAGTAGGAGTACAGTCCCTCTACCTTATCTACAACATGCTTGAACAGGTCGTCCAGTTTGATATTGGAGGTTTCCAGACTTCTCTGGAAGCTCAGATGGAACAGTCGATAATAGGTGTCCATCCTGTAATAGTCCTCCGCATATTCTTTCCAGACCTGCTTTGCGTCCGGAGTATGGAACCCTGCGGAGTGCTCTTTGAAGAACTCTTGCATGTTGGCCACTTGCAGCAGACCCTCGTAGAAGTTGCGGAAGTACTCGTACCAGACACAGGTGCGGCGTTTTTCCACCGTCTTTGTGATCACATCCACATCAATAATATGGTCACTGATCTCCGTCATCAGCTTGCTCAGGACAACCTCGTTGATGCACGGGAAACACTCCGTTGCCGCCAGATCATCAACCGTCAGTTTTTCCAGCCTCTGCGGCAGATGTGCTTCATCTTCCACATAGCGGGCCACGTCATAAAGCTGCTGCAGATCACCACTGTGCAGCCACTCCGACACCAGCTCGTAGCAGTACGCCTGATGCGGAATGGAAAGGAACTTCTCAAGCCCTGCCAGAAATTCCGGGCGCAGTGTGCGCGTAGAAGCTGTCAACAGAAGATGAATTGCCAGCTGCCCAAGATCCGGCTCTTCCTCTGCATAGCCACAGCCCTGCCGAACCATTGCCCAGAAAGCTTCTTCTGCACTATAATCCACAAAACTCTGATAGATTGGATTCTGCGCTTTATCCAACCCGCCACGAAGTACGTTCAGCAAGATTTCATTGGGCTGTGCTTTTTTCATACCGCAGAGCGCCGCCATCACGGCCATGTGCAGCTGTGCCGGAGTGGCAGGTATCTTATCCTGTGCCATGATTTTGGCACGACGAGCCTGTGCACCAAAAAACTTCCGGTAGTGCTTCACCAGCTTGCGCATAGAGGGATTGTCCAAGATATCCAGTTCCTGCATCCAGTTGGAAACAGCATCCGTCCGGTAGCTTTCGCTGTATAGTTCAATATCCAACAGCCAGTCATCCTCCTGCCGCTCGTAGGAAATGGGGCAGTAGACAACATAGTTGCTCGTCAGGTCATCCACCGACAGCATTTTTTTGACCGCAAAGGTATTGCTGCCGGTCAGTGCGACCAGCTTAGCATTTTCAAGCCGGATCTCATCCAGCTTGTCCGCATACTCCTTTTCTTCATCGTGCCAGAAGATGATCCGGCGCTCATAAAATTCCGGCAGCGGTGCCGCGAACCGGCGGTTGAGGTCTAGTACGATTTTATCTGTTTCCATTGTTATAATCCTGTAATTTGTTAATAGCGAACTGGGATTTTCGACTTGTTAATTTGAAAGTTTTCAACTCGATATGGAAGAGATTTCACAAATTGTATAACACCGTTTTTCTTTAGTTCAAAGTTCAAACATGGGGCAATTCCAATGGATGCTACATTCCAAAAAGTTGCTTTCAAGTCTAAGTCGTCAGTTCCCCAAATTGGAACTTTTATATATGGTGTCAATACGCCATCTACTGCCCGAAAATTATACATTTGCACATTTGATCCATTTTCCGTTGTATAGGAAAGAATCTTTATATTTTCTGTAGGGACAACTGCGACATATCGATATTCTTCTTCGGTTGAAAAACTTTCGTGTTTAAAGAACAGTGAATTTAACGAAACCCATGTTTCAAATTCGCCTCGAATCTTTTCATCCAACTTGTCAGAGTATTCATATTGTATCCACGACTCATAAATGTGATTAACGGCTTCTTTAATTTGATAATATTTTTCATCATCTTCGTAAATCACAGAGCCATACTCTATCGCAATTCCCTGTTCTCTATTTATCCAAGTGTCTTGAAGCGCCAGAGTATCAAGTCCAATATTATAGCCATTATAGCTTCCGTTTTTAGCATAGTATTTCCACATACTGAGACTATCAGAATCTTTCGATGCCGACAAGACAAAATACCGACAGGCCTTTCCTTTATAGGCTTTGTCAATTGTGCCAAATCGGTAGTCCTCATATGCATTCACTCGAATATCAGAAAGGACTCTAATGAATCTTTCTTCGTAATCTTTTTTGCATCGTGCCCAGAAACGATTCAAGTCTTCGTTTATATTTTTCCGTTCACTTGCGTCATTTAGAAACTCCGCATCCGTAAAAAAGATTTCACGATTTTTCAGGATTCCCATAAGCCCTTCTGGTGAAGTGTAATGATACGCAGCACATGTATCGCCAATAAAAGCACGCTTATAAGAAATTCTATTTGACAAAACGGTTTTTGTAACATGTTTGGTATGTAGGGAAAGGCTTATTTCTTCTGTTTTTCTCATTTTATTTTCGCCAGCACGTCCTTAAAGATCTCATAATTATGCTTCACACCATCGTCCAGATCAATCTTAATCATCTGATCCGCCAGCGCGTGAACTTTTTCCTCATACTGATGCAGCTCAGTGTCCTGCGCCTGCACTTTGTTCAGTTGCTTCGTCAGCTTGACACGCTCGCTGGTGCTGGTGGCAGCGGCCACCTGTTTTTCCAAACCTTCGATGGCAGTACGGTAGCGCGCCTGCTGCTCGTGGACATAATCGGTACGGATGCGCGCAATGGTATCCGGCTGGTAGCGGTGCAGGTAAATCAGGCACTTGAAGCCATTTTTCTTACCGCTGTCAAACAGCCAGTAGATGGGGCGCTTCTGATAAATCTTGCAGTGGTCGGCATAGAAATCGTTCAGGAAGTAGTTGCGAATGACCTCTTTCGGCTGCCCCTTGCCGCCCAGTGCGTTTGCAATAAAGCGCAGATTATCCTCCAGCGAGCTATCACCGTATACCACCCGCACAAACTCCACAAAACGGCCCACCATGTCATCTTCAAAGTATTCGTCGTCACAGATGGGAATAATACCGTCTGCATCCGGCTTATAAATATTGTATTTGCTATCATCCCATGTACCGCCTGCATACGCAAGGCCATCAAATGTGGGAGAGTAGCGGCCAAACATACAGCCCACAGCGTAGGAGATAAAGGAGCGCACATCCCGGCAAAGGTCCGCTTTGCGCACGGTCACATCCTTATCTTCTACTTCCGGGGTCAATTCATCCTGCAAGCCGTAAATATCAATAAAAATGCGGTTCAGTTCTTCCTCGTTGGCTTTCAGCTTCTCAAAGCGTTCTTCACATTCGCCAGCCCAGATGTCATAGCACTCAGCAAGGTAAATGTTTCCAATATCCATCATGTTGGGGTACTTGGTAATGGCCTTGATAAAGGGGTGGCGGGTAAAGTCCCAAGATGTTTCAAAGGAGTCCCAATCCGTTTTCGACGTTCGAATATTCTCTTCCACCAAGTTATCAACATTTTCCACTTTATCAATCAAAAGTGGAAGGCTTTTGATATTTCCTGCCTGATAGTTCAATGTTGGATTAAGTATTCCTAAAATCTCAAAGCATACGCAAGAGGAAAGAAATCCCAGTGTGTACAAATTATCTTTTTTTGAAAAGAGCGTTGATCCAGCCACATCAAAGAAACAGCCAGTTGGCAGGTATCTAACGCCAAATTTAGAAGAACTGATGAACGACCAAGTTAGACCTTCTTTACAGTAAAAATCATGTGCGCCATTTTCTCTATGCCCACTCATAGTATTCATATACTGGCGACCTTTTGCGTCAAACCAAAGAACCTCCTGAAGGTTTCCGTACCATAGCCTAAATTCGCCGCCCTTGTTATATGGAAAATATTTACCCGAACTTTTTTCCAAATCATTTATTGAGTTAAGGGAAAAGTCAATTTTATTATGAAATACTTCCCACCATTCACGCACAAAGATCTCATTTTTCCCTGTTCCCATACCGATTTTGACATCAGAGCAATCGTTTAGCAGGGTTCCATTTTCATACGCCAACAGAATCTTCTCACTCGTCCAATATGCCACCGGGCTTCCCGGAATTTTTGCAAAGTTATCCGTGCTTTGTTCATAGTAGAACCCGCAGTCATGGTTCGTCATAGCTTCCAGCATTTTCTGACGCTGGACTTCCATGCCACCACGGAAGTCAACTAAGCGGAGATAGCAGCCTTTTTTATTTACATAACGATTGCTGAATGTAAAAGTACAGACAGGTACAGTGGCCTCCTCAAATGCAGAATACTCAAATTGAATCAGTGTTTCAAGTGTCGCTTGCTGGTAGAGGTATTGACGCAGTTTCTCATAACTCTGGATAAACATCCACACATAAGGCGTAAAAAGCCCACAGTAGCCCTCCGGTTTTGCCATGCTGGAGCATTTTACAATAAAGGCAGAGAAGAAATCGCTCTTGTAGTCCGTATAATTTTGCTTGATGAACTCGTTTAGTTTGGGGTTCATGTTCGATGCACCCATATAGGGCGGATTGGTGACGACCACATCGTATTTCTGCGCCAGCGTCTGCGCCACCTGCACCAATGGGAGTAAATTTTTGCGAATACTCTCTCGATGGAACGAGGACTCGTCTGCCACCTCATCAAACCGGGCATAGAGGGCATTCCAGTCCTGCGGGGTGATGGTGAGGATGGAGCCGTACTCCTTGGCATCGTGCAGCTGGGTGAGGATAGTGTGCATAGCATCCGTCAATGACGGTTTGCCGTTACAGAAATACTCCACATCCGGCTTTTCGATGCGGTTGCTTTCCTCAATGGCATACACATGAGGCTGGGTGGTGTGGCTGAAAAAGCGGCGGTCGTATCGGCGAGCCTTCATCATCACCGCAAAATAGGCCAGCTGGGCGGCGCGGTCGTCAATATCCAGACCATAGAGGTTGTTCTGCAAAATGCTGCCCACGGCATCGCGGGGCGTGTAGCCGTAGTTCTCGTAGATCTGCATCAGTACATCGAACAGATACGCCAGAATATGGCCGCTGCCGCAGCAAGGGTCGATGACCTTGATCTGTTCCGGGGTCAGGTCGGCATACTGTTTGCTAATCTCGGACAGTTGGGCCTGTACCTGCGGCTCC
>ERZ780226.2095-NODE-2095-length-14307-cov-6.952147_pt1 | contig 14307 bp, 13 predicted proteins | sample MGYA00511165_ERZ780226 | MGnify/ENA primary metagenome ERZ780226 (study PRJEB29588, sample SAMEA2152373) | human gut metagenome | biome: human gut; feature: human-associated habitat; material: faeces | place: Denmark | collected 2008/2010 ...
CCAAATTGGAACATTAACAGAAACATTAGATGCTATTGAATTAGCAAAGAAAAACGGATATACAGCTGTTGTATCACACAGAAGTGGTGAAACAGAAGATACAACAATTGCTGATTTAGCTGTTGGATTAGATTTAGGACAAATTAAGACTGGATCAATGTCTAGAACAGATAGAATTTGTAAATATAATCAATTAATGAGAATTGAAGAAGAGCTTTAATATTAAAATTTTAATAAGTCTATAATTTGATGTATAGACTTATTTTTTGTTGATTTTTTCTTTTATTTATGATAGAGTATTACTAGATTTAAGAGGAGGCATATTATGGAGGTTGCTTTATTAATAGTTTCAATTTTAATAATTATTTTAGTACTTTTACAAAGTGGCAAAGCAGAATCAGCATCTCAAATAATACAAGGAGGAAGTTCTGATTTGTTTGCTAACAGAAAAGAAAGAGGATTTGAACTATTTATAACTAGACTTACTTATGTACTTGGGTTTTCTTTCTTTATATTATGTTTAATAATATCAATATAGTTAAAATAGAAATAGACTTAAGTAATTAAGTCTATTTTGTATAATAGGGAGGAATTATGAAAGAAAGAATAATAGAACTACTAAATGAAAATACTTCTCTTACAATTATGGAAATTAATGATAAATTACTTTTAAATACTATAGAGGAATATCAAAGATTAGAAAATACTCTAGATGAATTAGTTAGTGAGGGTATTTTATACTATAGTGAGAGAAAGAATAAGTATTTATTATTAGAAAATAGTCATTTAGTAAAAGGGGATTTAATTTTAAATGATAAAGGTTTTGGTTTTATTGAGATTGATAAAGATGCTAAAGATGTTTATGTTAATGAAAAAAATATAAATGGTGCACAAGATGGTGATACAGTATTATTTGAATATTTAAATAAAGATCCATTAAAACCTGAAGGTAAAATTATTAGAGTAATTAAAAGAAACTATGATCCTTTAGTAGGAGAAGTTATCTTAATAGATGGTGATTATTTTGTTAAACCCGATAAGAAAGGTAAGAATATATATATACCAAGAGATTATTTAAATGGTGCTGTCGAAGGCCATAAGGTAGTTGTAGAACCTTTAAAAGAAGGCAATAGAGTAGGTAAAATTACTAAGATTATAGGTCATAAAAATGACGTTGGTGTAGATATTTTATCTTTTGTCTATGAATATAATTTTAATCCTGAGTTTCCTAAAGAAGTAATAGATGAGTTAGAGAGTATACCACAGTTTTTAAGCAGTAATGATATAAATGAAGGTTTAACTAGTGGTAGAAGAGACTTAAGAGATGAAATAATATTTACTATTGATGGAGCTGATACTAAAGATATAGATGATGCTGTATCTGTAGAGAAAATTAGTGATAATGAATATATACTTGGTGTTCATATTGCCGATGTTTCCTATTATGTAAAAGAAGGTACTAAGATAGATGAAGAAGCATATTTTAGAGGTACTTCAGTATATCTAGTGGATAGAGTACTTCCAATGCTACCTCACAAATTATCCAATGGTATATGTTCACTTAACGAAAATGAAGATAGATTCGCTATGAGCTGTATTATGCATATTGATAGTAAAGGTAATGTTACTAAGTATGAAATTACCCCTTCAATAATAAGAAGCAGAAAGAAAATGACGTATGATAATGTTAATCTTATTCTTGAAGATAATATTATTCCTGATGGATATGAAGAGTTTGCTGATACTTTAATAGTGATGGAAGAACTATCTAAAATACTTAGAAAGAAAATGATTAATAGAGGTTATATTGAATTTGAATCTGATGAGGCTAAGATCATTGTAGATGATGCTTGTCATCCTATAGATATTAAGGCTAGAGAGCAAAGAACTGGTGAACAGTTAATAGAAAACTTTATGATTGTGGCAAATGAGACAGTCGCAGGTTCAATCTTTTATAAGAATTTACCTGGTATATATAGAGTACATGATAAACCTAATGAAAAGAGAATAGAAGAATTTATTAAGTTTCTAAGTTTACATGGATATACTCCAGTAGGTAAAAGTAAGATAGAGACTCCTAAAGATTTGCAAAAGATATTAAATAGTTTGGAGAATGTACCAGAAGTTAAAGTATTACATGATATGGCTATTCGTAGTCAAGCTAAGGCTATCTACTCGGATGTTAATATAGGACACTTTGGACTTGGAAGTAAGTGCTATAGTCACTTTACTTCTCCAATAAGAAGATATCCTGACTTAATACTTCATAGATTAATTAGAGAATATAACTACAATTATAGTGAAGATATAATAAATAAGAATAAAGAATATTTGCCAGTAGCTACTGAACATTTAAGCATTAGAGAGCAAGAAGCTCAGAACTGTGAAAGAGATGTAGATAAGATGAAGAAAGCTGAATATATGATGGATCATATTGGTGAAGTATATGAAGGCATAATAAGTGGTGTACAAGAGTTTGGCTTCTTTGTGGAACTTGATAACACAGTTGAAGGATTAGTAAGAGTAGAGGATATTAAGGGTGATTACTTTATATATAATCCTGATTTAATGGCATTATTAGGCAAGAGGAGTAAGAGAAAATATGCTTTTGGTGATAAAGTGGTAGTAAAAGTTGTTAGTGCCGATAAAGATAAGAGTACTATTGACTTTGAAATATATGAAGAGGGAAAAAATAAAAAGAATAAGAAAAATGATACTAAAAAGTAAAAGGAGTAGAAAATGGAAAGTAAAATAATAGAACTTTTAAGTATCAAGAAGAATAATAATTTAGGGGCTAAAGAGATAGCGGGTATCTTAGGTGAAGATAAGGAAGAAGTACATAATACTTTGAGATTACTAGGAAAAGAAGGAATAGTATATAAGAATAATAATGATAAATATATACTTGTTTCTAATACTAGTTTAAAGAAAGGTACCATTAAGATTACTAGTAGAAAAGGTGCAATTGTAGTACTTGATAATGGCACTGAGTATGATGTTGTCTATAAAGATAAAGGAAAACTAGCTCATAATGACACAGTACTAGTAGAGCCTTATAATCAAAGAGGTATGGCTAAAGTAGTTAAAATAATCGATAGGAAGTATTACGACTATGTAGCAGAAGTAGTAAAAGATGGTAAAAATTATGTCGCAAGATGTGATGGCAAGTTAGATATATTTTTAAAAGAAATATATCCGCTTGGAACAAGATTACTAATAAGTGGCGAATATAATACTATTAAAGAGGTGATAGGACATAAAGACGATCCAGGAGCAGTAGAAAAGGAAGTACTTGCTTTAAATGGATTTCCTATTAGTTTTAGTGATAAATATCTTGAGGAAGTTAGTAAAATTGAAATGTCTTTGAGTGAAGACGAAATTAATGAAGCTAAAAGAAATGGTTTGAAAGATCAAAGAGGTATAACTTCAGTTACTATTGATGGCGATGATACTAAAGACTTTGATGATGCTGTTAGTTATCACAATAATACTATATATGTTCAAATTGCTGATCCTAATAGATATATTAAAGATAGAAGTGCTATGTGGGATGAAACTTTAGCAAGAGGCATTTCAGTATACTTTCCAGGATGTGCTAGTCCTATGATGCATGAAAATCTATCTAATGGTATTTGCTCATTAGTACCTGGAGAAGATAGATATGCAGTATCTGCAAGTATTAAAATAGATAATTCTGGCAAGGTACTTAACTATAAATTTAATGAAGCAGTAATCAATAATAGAAAGAGAATGACTTATGGAGAAGTTAATAAGTATCTAGAGGATAATATTATACTTGAAGGTTATGAAGATTATATAGATATGTTAGATGATTTATATGATTCTGCGATGAAAGTTAAGAGAAAGATGCTTAATGAAGGCTTCTTAGAGTTTACTTCTGATGAAGTTAAGTTCTTCTTTGAAAATAATAATATTATTGATATTAAAGAAAGACATCAAGGTAAGGCTGAAGAGTTAATAGAATTTTTAATGTTACTTCATAATATGTGTATGACTGATTATTTTATGAAGAATAATTTACCATTTATATCTAGATTTCATGACAAACCTAATGATGAAAAGATATGTACTTGGATTAATTTGCTTAAGAAAAAAGGATATAAGATTAATATCAATAAGAAGAAAGATTTTACCGCTGAAGATATTAGACAGGTACAGGAAGTATATAAAGATGCCAAAGAGAAAGTTATATATGATAAGATGGCTATTATGGGACAGTCTAAAGCTAAGTATTCATCATATAATGTTGGACATTTTGCTTTAGGAATGGGTGCTTATTCTACGGGTACTTCTCCAATTAGAAGAATAGCGGATACTATTAATCAAAGAATATTAAATGATGCTATTACTAAAGGTGTAGATTATGCTAGAAGAAAGTGGGAGAAAATAACTCCTCTTATAGCTAAGATAGCTACCTCTTCAGAACTTAGAGCTATTAAAGCTGAGAGAAAATTAGATGATATTAGAAAAGCTGAATTTATGAAACAATATGAAAAACAATACTTTGATGTTATGGTCGCAGGTATTTATGATAATTATTTATTAGTGTTATATCCTGATAAAATGGTATATGGTAAAGTATTCTTTAATAGAAGTTATTACCATGTTAATAAAGATGGCTGTTCTATATATAGTGATAAGGGGGAAAAAATATTTATAGGGGATACTTTTAATGCTAAGTTGTTAAATGTTAATACAATGACTGGTGAAGTGGTATTCTTTAAAGATACTAAGGTAATAAAGGAGTTTTATGGTAATGAAGAAAAGAAGGGTAAAAAGAAGGTTAAAAGTAGATAGATTAATTCTTGTCATTGTACTTGGTATAGGACTAGCTCTTGGTACTTATTTTGGTATTAGATATTTACTTAAGAGTAATAATGATAAGCCTATTAATAAACCTAGTGAAGAAGAAAAAGAAAAAGTATATACTGCAAGTGTTATAACAGCAGGAGATAATTTAATTCATTCTAGTTTATATCAAGATGCTAATAAGAATGCTAATTATAGTGGCTATGATTTTAAACCAATGTATGAACTAATCAAACCAATTGTTAGTAATTATGACATAAAATATTATAATCAAGAAACAATACTAGGAGGAACAGAACTAGGATTAAAGAGTTATCCAGTATTTAATTCTCCATATGAAGTAGGAGATGCAATGATAGATGCAGGATTTAATTTAGTAAGTTTAGCCACTAATCATACTCTTGATAGTGGTGAGAGGGCAGTACTTAATTCGAGAAACTATTGGAATAGTAAATCTAATGTTCTAGCGGTAGGATCATACTCTAGTACTGAAGAGAGAAATGAAGTACATGTAGAAGAAGCTAACGGTATTACTTATACTATGCTTAATTATACTTATGGTACTAATGGTATTAGAGTTCCCAGCGGTAAAGAATACCTAGTTAATGTATGGCCTACAGATACTGATAATATTAATAATCCTGATGTTGATACTAAGTATCAAGAATATAAAAATACAGTAAAAGAAGATATAGATAGAGTAAGAGATAAAGTAGATGTTCTAATCGTGGCAATGCACTGGGGTGTTGAATATACTCATGAACCTACACGATATGAAAAAGATATGGCTCAGTTCTTAAGTGATAATGGCGTAGATGTGATAATTGGTACACATCCGCATGTTATTCAGCCAGTTACTTATATCAATGATACCTTAGTTATATATTCTTTAGGTAACTTAATATCCGCTCAATACCAAAATCAAGATACTTGTACTAATTATAAATGTATGGTTGGTGCTATGACTGGTTTTAAGATTACTAAAACTGTTAAAGGTAATGATAAAGCCATTAAAATTAGTGATGTTAGTACTGAACTTATTTATACTTATTATAAGAATTGGAGAAACTTTAAAGTAGTACCATTCTCTAATGAAAAGATTAAAGATTATTTACCAAGTTATATGAAAACTTATGAAACTTATAAGACAGTTATACAAAAGTATGATAGCAATATGTATGTGGTTCCAGCATATGAATAGTAAATAATATATTAGGAAGACTATGTCTTCCTTTTAAAGAATAAAACGTACTGAAAGATTTTACAAAATATAGAAAAATCTTTCAGTAGGAATGTGAGGTTATATGAGTAGAAAAAGAAGATTAAATAAGAAAAAATTATTAAGTTTTATATTTATTATAGTCTTAATAGTTTTACTTAGTGGTATTATTATATATAAATTTGGTAATAAGAATAATAATGTTAAAGAAGATATTAAAGAAGAAGTAAAAGAAAATGATAAGATATCTCTTATTATGGTTGGAGATAATCTTATTCATGATAAGATATATAAAGAAGCAAGAAAGAATGCTAATTATAATGGTTATGATTTTAAACCTATGTATGAAAATATCAAAAAGATAGTTAGTAATTATGATATTGGCTATTACAACCAAGAAACAATACTTGGTGGAAGTGATATTGGCGTAAGTAGTTATCCTGCTTTTAATTCACCATACGAAGTAGGAAATGATATGATTGATGCTGGATTTAATTTAGTAAGTTTAGCCACTAATCATACTCTTGATAGAGGTGAAAAGGCAGTACTTAGTTCAAGAAATTATTGGAATAATAAATCTAATGTTCTGGCGGTAGGATCATACTCTAGTACTGAAGAGAGAAATGAAGTACATATACTTAAGAAGAATAATATTACTTATACAATGCTTAATTATACTTATGGTACTAATGGTATTAAGGTTCCCAGTGGTAAGGAATATTTAGTTAATGTATGGCCTTGTACTGGTAATAATCCTGATACTGATACTAAATATCAAGAATATAAAAATATAGTAAAAGAAGATATAAATAGAGTAAGAGATAAAGTAGATGTTTTAATTGTGGCTATGCATTGGGGTACTGAATATGAATTTACCCCAAATAAATATCAGGAAGATATGGCTAAATTTTTAAGTGATAATGGAGTAGATATTATTATTGGTACACATCCTCATGTAATACAACCTATTACTTATATTAATAATACTTTAGTTATATATTCTCTGGGTAATTTTATATCTGCTCACGAAGTTGTTAATACTGCTAATAGAGTAGGACTTATGGTTAGTTTAGATATAGAGAAGGATAGTACTACTAGTAAGATATCTATTAATAATTTAGAGAGTGAACTATTATATACTTATTATACTAGTAATTATACTGATTTTAAGGTAATACCTTTTTCTATGATTGATTCTAATTATTTATCTAATTATAAAGAAGTATATACTAAATATAGAGATATAGTTAAATCTATTGATAATAATATTAAAGTAAAAGAATTAAATAATGCCTCTTAAGCCTAAGGTCTTAAGAGGAACAAGGAAGCCTTATTGTCTTCCTTGTTTTAGTTTATAAATCAAAAAACAATTTATTTGACATTAAACGGCACAATGATCAATACCTTTTACCAATTAAAAGGACTAAACAAAGTCCTTTTTTCATACTATTTTATAGGTGAGTATATGAAAAAAATATTTGTAGTATTATGTTGTTTATTTATGTTATTAATTCCTAGAGTAAAAGCAAGTACTAGTAGTGCATCTTCCTATATATTAATGGATGAAACTACAGGAAGAGTATTATTATCTAAAGATATGCATAGTAAAAGATTAATAGCCTCAATTACTAAGATAATGACTGCTACTATAGCAATAGAAAGTGGTAAACTAGATGATATAGTAACTGTAGATGAATCTGTTTTAAAGGCCTATGGCTCTGGTATCTATATAGAAGTAGGGGAAGAAATAAAATTAAAAGATTTAGTATATGGATTAATGCTTCGTAGCGGTAATGATGCCGCGGCAATGATTGCAAACTATGTCAGTGGTAGTGATGAAGAGTTTGTAAATTTAATGAATAACAAGGCCAAAGAACTAGGTATGAAGAATACTATCTTTTATAATCCCAGCGGACTTCCTACACCTCATGGTAACTATTCTTCAGTCTATGACATGGCTCTTCTTACTAGATATGCAATGAAAAATGATGCCTATAGAGAAATAGTTGGTACTAAGAAATATAAGGTAACTACTAATAAGAAGACTTATGTCTGGAATAATAAGAATAAATTACTTAGATATGACTATATAACCGGAGGTAAAACAGGTTATACTGAAGAGTCAGGTAGAACACTAGTTAGTACAGCAGATATTGATAATATGAAATTAATTGTGGTAACAATAAGAGACTCTGATGATTGGAATACTCATATAGAGTTATATAATTATGCTAAAGACAAATATTATCCCTATAAAGTATTAAATAAAAATAAATTTAAAGTATATGGAGATACTTATTATAAAGATAGTACCTTCTATATAAAGAATGATTTATATATACCCCTATTAAAGAGTGAGACAAAATCTCTTACTAGTCATATAGTTTTAGAAAAGAAGAAAGATTACCATAGCTATGAAAAGATAGGTAAGAATAGAATTCTACTAGGAGATACTCTTCTTTATGAAGAAGATATCTATATAATAAAGAATAATGCTAAATATAAGAAAGAAAGTATCTTTACTAAAATAAAGAAGTGGTTTAATGATTAACTATATATGGGGAGTATTTATATTACTAGGAGTAATAATTAGTATTATAAAAGGAGACAATAATCTTACTAATAATTTAATAACATCAGGTACTAAAGGAATAGATATAATTATTAATTTAGTACCTCTTATGTGTTTGTGGCTTGGTACTATGAAAATAGCGGACTCTTCTGGACTACTAAATATTATATCTAATAAATTATCTAAGATTATTAGAGTAGTATTTCCTGAGATACCTAAGGGAGATCCCGCTATTGCATATATATCATCAAATATAGTTATGAATATGCTTGGACTAGGTAATGCTGCTACTCCCTTTGGTATAAAGGCTATGACTAGATTAAAAGAGTTAAATAATAATAGTGATATTGCTTCACGTAGTATGATAACATTTTTAGTAATTAATACTTCTTCAGTAACTATAATTCCTACTACTGTAATATCACTCAGAATAGCCTCAGGATCAAATAACCCTACTGAAATAATGACAGCCTGTATCATTACTACTTTTTTATCATCATTTATTGGTTTATTAATAGATAGATTATTCTATTTTATTTGGAGAAGACATTATGTTTAATTATTTAATACCAATAATAGTTATCATAATACTAATTTATGGTCTATATAAAAAAGTAGATATATTTGATACTTTCTTACTAGGAGTAAAAGAAGGATTAAAGAGTAGTATTAACTTATTTCCTACCATGTTTGCTATGATAATAGCCATTAATTTACTTACTAATAGTGGTTTTATTTTAGATTTATCTAATACATTAAAACCTTTATTTAATAAGATATCTTTTCCAGTAGAGGTATTATCTTTAGCTATATTAAGACCAATATCTGGTAGTGCTTCTCTAAGTATGTTAAGTGAAATATTAAATAACTATGGACCTGATTCATTTATAGGAAGAGTAGCCTCAGTAATGCAAGGCAGTACCGATACAACCATATATATAATAAGTTTGTATTTTGCTAGTATAGGAGTAAAAAAAATAAAATATTCTCTAATAGTAGGTCTACTTTCAGATTTAATAAGTATAATTTTATCAGTAGTTATTGTAACACTTATATTTGGTAATTGATAAATATAAAATAATATGGTATTATACTACTTACCGGAGGAAAATATGGAAACTATACTAGATACTAAAAGTTTAAAAATATATAGTGAAATAATAGATAAATATACCATCTATTATACTCTTGAGAGAACGTCATATCCATATTATGTACTAACTAAAATGGAAGTATATAAGGATAATGCTCTCATGTTAAAAGTTAATACTAATATAAATAAATATGATGGTCATACCGTAGGAGCAGAGTATCAAAGTTTAATTATTACAACTCCAAATTCAGAGAGAATTATAAAATTAAATCTTAAAAATACTTTTATAGAGGACACTCTATCAGGAACTAAAGAAGAAATATCCTACTGTGAAGAAAATATCTTTAAAGAGAATATTTATACCTACTTTCGCAGTAAAAATAATAGATTTAATATACCAATAAATGAGTCAAAAAAGAGAAGATTATTACCAATATTTAGAAAGAATAAAACTAGCTAGATATTAACTACTAGTTAATAAATAGGAATTTTACAATTCCTATTTTTTCCTTATTTTATAAGTGTTTATAAATTTACGTTTGACAAGTACTATTAATTTATGATAAGATATAAAACGTCCGCTAAAAAAATAATGAGGTGTAGAAGTGAAAAAACATAAAATGGAAATTGCAGCGCTGACTCTTATCTTAGGAGTTTTATGTTATGCATTTTACGATAGCAATATTAAGGGGAGCGAACAAGAAATTGTTCTTACTAATGAATTATTCACCATGAGTGAGATTAAGAATAAAGAAGACATTACCATGGAAATGTTATCTATTCCTGGTGAAGAGTTAAAGAAAGAACAAGATAAAAAGAAAGAAGAAGAAAATAAAGAAGAAGTAAAAGAACAAAAGGCTGATGAAAAATTAATTAGTTTAGAGAATAGTGCATATAGTGTGACTTTAGCGGTAGAAGAAGAAACTATTCCTTATAACGAAATAATTTCTAATCAGGTTGTAAACTATGCTCTTCAGTTCGTTGGAAATCCTTATGTTTATGGAGGTAATTCATTAACTAGTGGAACTGATTGTTCAGGATTTACTAAATTAGTATTTGCAAATTATGGAGTATATCTTCCTAGAAGTGCTCCAGAGCAGGCTTATGCTGGAAGACATATAAGTCTTGAGGATATTATGCCTGGTGATATAATAGTGTCTGGATATGATGGAGTAGTATGCCATGCCGCATTATATATTGGCGATGGAAAATTAGTACATGCACTAAATTCAAACGTTGGAATAGTAGTAACAAGTTTGTATATAATGCCTATTATAGATGTCAGAAGAGTTATCTAATTTGACAAGAATAGCGAAATCTGCTATAATAGAGAACGTCTTTTCAAAAAGACGGAAAGAAGTGAATGAAATGAAACCAAGTAAGCTCTTAGGAGTGTTAATGGCTTCAATATTAACTTTAGGAATTACTAGTGCCATAGTGTACTATGATAACATTAATAAAAAGAATGAGATTGTATTAGCGGAGTCCTTAATGGATCCTGCTACTATGAATGATAAAATGGTTGATAATGAGATTACTTCTACTCCTGAAGTAGAAGTAAAGGAAGAAAGAATAGAAGTATATGAAGGTATGACTTATGATGAGTTAGTTGAAAAGTTAAATAGAACTTTATCTTCTGATTTAACAAACATGGGTTATGCTTATGCTACATATTCACTAGAACTTGGAGTAGACCCTTATCTAGCGGTGGCTATATCAATGCACGAGACAGGATGTACTTGGAATTGTTCTTATCTTTTAAAGGCATGTAATAATGTCGGAGGACAAAAAGGTGAAGGATGTGGTAGTTATAGAGCCTATGATACTCTTGAAGAAGGTATATATGGTTTTATAGCAAACATTAAAAATAAATATGTCGACTATGGTCTATATACTGCGGAAGAAATGAATCCTAAGTATGCTGAAGACCCTATGTGGGCATCTAAAGTTAATAATTATATTGAAAAAATAAGAAATAACTAGGAGTTTACTTCTAGTTATTTTATTTATTCCCTCTAAGTCATAGTCTTAGAGGGTATTTTGAGCCTGTAGTCTCAAAATAAAGTCTATTATATATAAGCCGTATCTATATACTGAATATAATTTAATATAAAATTAGCAATTACTATTGACAATTGCTAATTTAGTGCTATAATTATATATGTAAGATTTAGGAGATGTATACAATGAAAAAAAGAGAATTTAAGACAGAAAGTAAAAGAGTATTAGACCTAATGATAAATAGTATTTATACTAATAAAGAAATATTCTTAAGAGAATTAATTTCTAATGCTAGTGATGCTTTAGATAAATTATATTATCTATCATTAACTAATAAAGATATAAAAGTTAAGAAGAATGATTTGGAAATTAAGATAGACTTAGATAAAGAAGCCAGAACACTTACTATTACTGATAATGGCTGTGGTATGACTGAAGATGAACTAGAAAATAATCTTGGTGTAATCGCAGAGTCAGGTTCACTTCATTTTAAAGAAGAAAATGATGGTAAAGATGATGTTAATATCATTGGTCAGTTTGGTGTAGGTTTCTACTCAGCCTTTATGGTAAGTGATAAAGTAGTTGTAGAATCTAAGTCATATAAAGATGAAGATTCACATATTTGGGAAAGTACTGGCGTAGATGGCTATACTATTTCTAAAGGTAAGAAAGAAACTACTGGTACTAAGATAACTTTATATCTAAAGAAAGATACTGAAGATTATAATTATAGTGATTTCTTAACTGAATATAAGATTAGAAGTATTATTAAGAAATATTCTGACTATATTAGTTATCCTATTAAAATGATGGTAGAGAATACTAGAAAGAAAGAAGATTCTGATGAATATGAAACATATACTGAAGAGGCTACTTTAAATAGTATGGTACCATTATGGAAGAAAGATAAAAAGAATATTAAGACTGAAGAATATAATAACTTTTATCAAGATAGATTCCATGATTATGAAGAACCTTTAAAAGTATTACATTTCAATATGGAAGGAAATGTTAATTTTACAGCATTACTATTTATACCAAGTCATGCTCCATATGACTTCTATAGCAAGGAATATGAAAAAGGTTTAGCCCTATATACTAATGGTGTATTAATAATGGATAAATGTAGTGATTTATTACCAGACTACTTTAGTTTTGTCAAGGGAGTTATTGATACTGAAGATATTCCTCTTAATATATCAAGAGAAACACTTCAAGATAATAAGAATATTAAGTTAATTGCTAAAAGCATTGAGTCAAAGATAAAGAAAGAATTATTATCTATGTTAAGTGATGAAAGAGATAAATATGAAGAGTTCTATAAAGCCTTTGGTATGGGTCTAAAATTTGGTATTTATAATGACTATGGAATAAATAAAGATAAGTTATCTGATTTAGTTATGTTCTATTCTTCTAAAGATAAGAAATTAACTACTTTAAAAGAATATACTGAAAGAATGAAAGAGGGTCAAGAATCTATTTATTATGCTTGCGGTGAATCAGTAGATAAAATAGATATGATGCCTCAAGTAGAAAGTGTTAAAGATAAGTACGAGGCATTATATTTAACTGAATATGTTGATGAGTTTACTATTATAACATTAGCAGAATACAATAGTAAGAAATTTGTTAATGTATCTAGTGAAAATACTGATATTTCTACTGAAGAAGAAAAGAAGCATATAAATGAAATAAATGATAATAATAAAGATATGTTATCTAGTATGAAAGACTTATTAGGAGATTCTGTTAAAGAAGTAAAATTTACTAGTAAGTTAAAGAATCATCCAGTATGTTTAACTACTGAAGGAGAAGTATCTACTTCAATGGAAAAAGTAATTAACTCTATGCCTACTGGTGAAAAGATTAGGGCTAGTGAAGTATTAGAGATAAATTCTAATCATAAAATAGCGGATAAATTAAAAGAGTTATATAAAGATAACAAAGAAGAATTTGAGAAATACACAAAGGTTATTTACTTTGAAGCAAGATTAATTGAAGGATTACCTATCGATAATCCTACTGAAATGAGTAATCTTATGTGTGATATAATGGCAGATAAATAAAAATTAAGAAAGGAATGTGATTATTATGTTGCCAAGTAGATTATTTTTTGATGATAGTTTCTTCAAAGGAGAAGAAACAGTAAAGTGTGATGTTTTTGAGAAAGATGGTAAAATCTTTGTTGAGATGGAAGCACCAGGATATACAAAAGATGATATAAGCTTATCTATCGATAAAGGTGAATTATCAGTTACTTTCGAAAAAGAAAATGAGAAAGAAGAAAATAAAAAATACTTACATCGTGAAAGAAAGAGTTATAGCAAAGTAACTAGAACCTTCTATCTAGGAGATGTAAGCGAAGATAAGATAGATGCTAGTTTCAAGAATGGTGTTCTAGTAGTTAGTGCTCCTAAAAAGAAAGAAATTGAAACTAAGAAGACTATTAGTATAAAAGATCATGAATAATGGTCTTTTATTTTTGTGAAAAAAGTACTTGAATAACAATAAAGATAATGCTATAATTATATTGTTGTTACTGCCCTGTAGCCAAGCGGTAAGGCATCAGACTCTGACTCTGACATGCGTTAG
>ERZ780226.2096-NODE-2096-length-14304-cov-3.051583_pt1 | contig 14304 bp, 10 predicted proteins | sample MGYA00511165_ERZ780226 | MGnify/ENA primary metagenome ERZ780226 (study PRJEB29588, sample SAMEA2152373) | human gut metagenome | biome: human gut; feature: human-associated habitat; material: faeces | place: Denmark | collected 2008/2010 ...
TACCCACCTTGAATTATCATCTTCAAGTCTGCATTTTGGTGGATATTCAAGAAGTGCTACCTGCGACATGATTAATAAGAGTTGAGATAGTTATAAACTCTGTAAACTTATGGAATTGACTTACTTCTATAAGGCTGAAATGCCAAACTGCCAAGATTGGACTTTAGATGTGTCTAAGCTCAATATTTCATTGATTTGGGGCAGAACTATTCAGACCACTATAAAGATGTATCTTAATAATCCTGTCCCAATTCATTAGAAGCTCAAACAGTCATAAGTCTGTAAGATTTCTTCCTGCCTTAATCCCAAGTATCTTTTAGTAATGGCAACAGAACTATGGTTGAACAGTTCCATCAGCTTTACTAATGCCAACTCTGCGTTATCACTGTTCATATTATAGACCTGTCTGCCAAATGTCTTTCTAAGAGAATGGCAGCTAAAGTTCTTAATCTTTAACCTGTACTTCTTCTTCACCTCTTTAAGAATGATATTGATTCTCTGTACTGTGAAGATAGTGCCTTTCTGACTTATAAGAATTGGCGCATTTATTCCAACAGGATTTATATGCCCGTAGCACTCTTTAATATGCTGCTGTAATTGGGGGTTCAGTCTGATAGTTCTTACTTTGCCTGTCTTCTTCTCAATTACTGTAAACTCGTCAGTACCTAATATCTGCTTCCATCTTAGAGATAGAATATCAGATATTCTTAATCCTGTGAAGCATCCCAAAGCTATAAGAAGTGAGATTTTATAATTCTCGTCTTTGGCTAACTTCCTTATGAGGTTCATTGCATCAGACCAAACAAGATAGTCTGCCGTTGTGCTTGAATATTTAAGTGACATAATGTTCTGTTTTATAAGTTAATGAATAGAAGTGAATATTAATTCTGAGTTGGATTTACTAACTCACTGATTACTAAAGGAACATTCACTAATAGCAGAAGTGAATATGATAAGGACACCCAACTTGGAAATTGAGTGCCCTTTACCTTATTATAATTCTCCCTCGTCAGCAAAGCTGTAATATCCTGCATCAGTAAGTATGAGGTGGTCTAAAACTGTAATTCTCATTAGTCTTGCAGCTTCTTTGACCTGCTTAGTAATCTCCATATCCTGCCTACTTGGTTTCAGATTACCACTTGGATGATTATGCGCAAGGATAATGGCTACTGAATTGGTGAGCAATGCGGCTTGTAGAATCACTCTTATATCAGCACAAGTTTCAGTAATTCCACCCTCTGAAATGAGCGTGTAACCTAAGACTTGCTTGGCTTGGTTTAAGAACAGGACTTTAAAATATTCCTTGTAACAGATAGTTCCCTCCTTATAGGTAGGAAGCAAGTATCTATAAGCATCCTCTGAACTGACTACCTTATGCACTTTCTTGAATTTGGGTTTGTAAGACAGTTCCACTTCTCCTACTGTATAATCTATATTCATAATTCGATGTTTTTAATAGGTTGGTAGAAATAAAGAAAGGACAACTAACTTAATAGCTGCCCTTTCCTCTCTCAATCAATAAAGCTCATTTAATCAATGAACCATTTGTAACGCTCATCCCCATGTAAAGCCGCATTGATTCCAACTGCCATTTCAGTGGCATTCAAAGAACGGTCTAAGAATGAATCAATATAGCTTGACTTGTTAGCTCCTGTAAGCAAGTTATAGAACTTCCACATATTAAGCTCACTTCCAAAGCTGCCAAAATTATCATCGTGAATGTATGCTTTGGCTACGCTGTTAATCTGTGTATCTGTAAGCAACATTCTTGGCAGTGCCTTTTGATAGCCTGTTGGCAAGCATTGGTAAAGTCGCATCTTGCCTATAATCTGTGCGAATTGGTGTTCACTCATGGAAGTGTTGCCCAACTGTTGCATCAAATGCAAATGTTTGGCAGGATTGTAGTTGTTGAACAGTTCCAATGCTGCACGATAGAGTTCTGTTGTGTTGCTCACTCTTAAATCATCCTTGTAGCCATTGGTAAAGATGCACATATTGCAACAGACTTGGTTCTTGAAGCCAATAGCCAATCTGAACAGCTCTGGAACTTTCTTGCTGTACAGGTTCATCTGATTATAAGCCCTCACACCTACGATTGAAAGATTGAGCTTATTTCCCCCAACCGTTTCATAAATGGTAGGAACATCAATGCTGAATGCTGCCCTCTCGTAGTAGATAGTCTTGTCAGATTCCAATAGTTGGTTGGCTGGCTTATGGATAGCTTCAGGGATTCTGCCTTTGATAATGTGGCTTACTCTTATATCTGCCTGTTCCACTCTCTCACCACTAAAGAATGATTGGGCTGCATCCTGTATGGTTTCCACAAATGCGGCATGGTTAATGGTAAGTTCATTGTCTTTGGAGAACACAGGAGTAATGCACTCATGCTTTAGATGCTGCAAAGTCGCTTCCTGTGTGTTGGCTTCAATGAAATGTTTGGCAGGTCTTACAGGTTCGTCCACAATAATTGTAGCTTCTTCTGCATATTCACCCAAATTCATTCTCTCACGGTTCTGTGCCATAGCTGGCATGATAACTAAATTTCTCATAATGATAAACTGTTTAAATGATTATTGATTGATTTAATTCTGGAATTGGTAAAACCCATATCGTTTTGGATTGCTCCGTTACGATTTGAACTTTACTACAATTCGCTGAATTACTTTTAAGTGATATTACAATTAGACTATATTACCATTATGTCTGTATTGTGTATCGCTTTAGGAAGTCCATGAATGATGTGAGGTGAATAGTAAAATTTATAATGCTTGAGGGGGTGGGTAGGTGTCTGACCAATTCCGTTTTTATTCTGCTTGGTGAGAGGGGGTATAAATTAGGGGTATGGTATCGCGTGCAACATTTTGGAGATTTGGGTTATAAAGTCCATTCTTCACCTTATATATTGTCACATTATAAGATTAAATCTGGCAGTTCTTCCTTGTCCTTTGCCTCCTGCTTCCTGCCTACCAATCCACTTGATAATGATTTCATAAGAGCGTGCATATCCTTAACTCCCTTAAAGTTATTCTCCTTGTACTTCTTATAAATCATGCACTCCCTTGAAATGGGGTTTCCTCTGCTCTCGTTAAATGCTATCATGTGTTCAAAGTCAGCTTTCACTTCCTCCACATATTTATCTTTGGGTAGGTCTATAAGCAAACCTTTAGCCTTTAATATGATTGTATCTCCAACTTCATCCAATAAGTCCATATCCCTTAGTTGCTCTATATAGTTGGAGATAGTACCATGTCCCATGTGGATTAGTTCTTTCATTCTCCTTACAGGTAAAGTAATGGTATGGCTGTGTGGCTCTGCTGCACTGAACAATTTAAGGATGAATCCTCTTAGCTTTAAATCCAATGTTTTGTTGTATGAATCGTAAAACTCCCTGTTGATTCTTCTGTAATGCCCAAAGCTGACAGGAAAGAATATATAATCAGTCCAAGTTCTATCTTTCTTACCACTGTCTTTATTCTGTATGCTGACTTCTCCTGTGGCTCTTAACTTGTCATTGAATGATTTGGAACTCTTACCACCTTTATAGTTGGCAGGTTTATCACCAACAAATGATGCAAGTTGGTCTATTGTAGTGTCAGTGGTCAATGTATATTTGTCTGCTGTCAATAGTAACACGTATGTCCTGTAAACATCAGCACAACCTAACTTCTGAATCAGATTGTTGCTCATTACTGTATATTCCTTGAATGGTAGCTTCATAAGGCAATCGCTCAATATGTTTGATTAAAATGATTTGGTTGGTCTTTAATAAGAATCTCATTTTAGAAGAACTTAATCTGTTGGATTTCCTAAGTTCGCTCAGCTTGTCATAAAACTTGTTGTTATAAATCCACATATCATTGGTTTTAGTCACTCCCAGCTTACAGATTACCTGTGCGGTGTCCGTTAGGACATTGCATGGGTCTTATTGGAATGTAGCGTAGGAGTGTAGAGAGGGGGTGTTTAGACACGCAGTAAAAAGTGAATAAGCACACCTCCTAAATTAGACAATATGAATCTCTCTGCTCCAATTTTTATCTTGTCAGTAAGCCAACTTCTGCAATGAGATATAATAAGTAGAAACCTTTCCATTCTTCTTTCTTCTTGTCTTTAGATAATTATTAAGGTTAGCCCACAATCCAATGTGAACCCTGTTATCTTTTACTCCTTGTTTAAGAGCCTTAGCCCTTATCTGTTCATAGGTAAATTCTTCCATTTTAGATATTCTGAATAGTTTGTAGTCCGCTTATCTGTGTGGTGGGATTATCTGTCTATGGTACTGTAAAGGTAATAATTCCACGAGTGGGGAACTAATGATAAGACCACACATTTAAGAATCAGACTTTAGACTATTCAGAATGTCTAAGAACTATATTGGAGAATGGGGTTACTTCTTTCTTAGCAACCCAAAAGGCGTTCCAATTATATCTTCTGCTTCTTCAACTTCTGCATAAGGTATATCTTCAGTAGCTTCATCTGTCATTTCTTCTTTGGTACTTGACGGCTGCATAACAATAGTAGTCTTATTTACCTGTTTAGCGTTATTTCTTTCTTTAATCTCCTTAAATTGTGATATAACCAGATTTTCGTCCAAATTACTATTAGAATTGAACATGGCAGTTTTATCATTAGCAGTTATTGATTGGAATATCTTGTATGCTTCATCAACGCTGGAAGTTGTAATTTTAATGTTATTGAACTCAGTAATTAAGTATCTCTTGGCTATATCCGCATCTTTAAACCCTTTATCCTTGCAAATTTTGATGAACTTGTTTCCTACTTCCATGTTATGTGCAGGGATGATTGGCTTCTTGGTCTTCTTGCCTTTCTCCTTTTTACCAGAACATAACAATGAGAAGTCGCTCTTGGATATGGCATTATTGCTGCCACAGAAGATAAGGTTTAATGTTGATATGGAATAACCGTTGGGATTGCTCTCACTTTTTATAAGTTCATTATATCGTTTTAAGAACTCATTCTCTGGATTGATGTTGGCTGCACCACGCACATAGTCTGGAGTACCCCATTCTTTCTTGGTGATATTAATATCATTTATGTACTCAGCGATAGTTTCATCCTGCAACTCTACAATAATGGCTGGTACTACTATTTCATTTTGTTTGTTATCCCTTGCCCATTCATTATAAAGGCTTGCAGCGACAGTTCTGTGCTGTCCGTCCACGACAAGGAAGTAGTTGGCTGCTTCTGATGGGGCAATCTCTTTACCGTTAATGTCAACTAAAACAATATCTCCTGTTTTGATTGCTTCCTCAGCTTTGATTACCTGCACCATTTCAGCCTTTCTGTAACCCTTGACTTTCATTATGGCTAAAATCTTCTCTACATTATTTAGGTTGATAGTTCTATTAATGCCTTGTGCGAACGCTACATTTCTTACTTCATTATTAGCTACAACCTTAACATCTAAATAAATCTTCTTCATTGTTCTTTAAATTTTAATTGTTAATAATGTTCTGTGTAACCGTCAAACCTATGCGCACTTGGCTTTTTGATTACGCTGCAAAGGTCGGAACTTTGGAGAAGATTAAGAGAGAGTAAAATTTAAGGGGATTTGCTTCTCTCTTAACTTGTCTGCCTTGCAAGTCCTGTTCCTTTGATGCTGCAAAGATGGAAAGAAGTCATGAGGATTAGAGAGAGTAAAATTTAAGGGAGATGTTACTCTCCCTTAAATGAATATGCTCTTAATAGATTCTATTTTTGACATTTGTCAATTTGCTCTTATTACTTAGATAGCCTTTTAATGTGCGCTCATCCAGATTAAACTCCTCATTTGGGGAGATTCCTGTCAGATAGATAAGCCTTGATATTAGGAATGTAACATTGTAGGAAACTTCATTGCTCCTGCTTCTTCGTTTTTGTGTTGTCATGATTCCATTAGGGAATGGCTGTAACATGGACTTGAACAGCAGGGTGAAATAGCGTATTTGGCTACTATTGGATTCTGTATTGTTTGTTTCTTTTAAGGGTACTTCGCACATTGCTATCATATCTTCCAATTCCATATCGCAGAATGATTGGAAGCTCTTTTCACATAAGGACAACAAGTAACCAATGGTATTGGGATGCTGTATAGTCTGCACTTCTTTACCATTTATTTGAATGGATAATGTGATGTCTTTACTGAATTGTATTTGGTCTGTCAGTGGATTCTCTCCAACTGCCTTATATTGAGATAACAGTCTGATAAAACTATTCAGTTCACCTATGGGTGACGGGGCAAGTTCTTGGGCATTGAAACATTGCCCTTGTGTGTAATCCCAAATAAAGAGGAGAAGAAACCAAAATTTGTCTGAATCTATTTCCAAACCTGCAAGGGTTGGTTGTATCTCTTTGTTCTTCTTATATTCTTCATAGGTTAGTGGCATTTTAATAAGCCTGTTATTGTATCGTTCCTTAAAGGTGGGTAAGGCTTCACTTCCCTCCAATGCTCCTCCCTTGACTTTTTTAGGCAGGGCAGGGTGTATCAGCATGGCAAGTTCCCAAACATAATCTAATAGTGTATCTTCCTCCTTTGCGTCAGTAATAGGGTAAACTGCATCTATATTGGTAAATTTGTCTATTGGGTTCATTACTTATAATCTATTTGGTTCAACAACTATATAGGTGATTTATTGGTTCTCATAATAATGTCTGTTCTCTGGAGTATTAAACATCTTTACAAAATCTGTAATAGAATATTCCTTAGTAAGAGTTTCCAATGAAAATTCTAAAGACGTAGGGGCTTTCATTGTCATTATGCAGCCCAATCGTTTCTTTGTATCAACCCAAACACTCTGTGAGGGATAGAATATCGTATAGTATTGATAGCCTTTTGACTTGTAGCCAATGTAAACCTCCTGTCCTGTCTTGAAAGTTACCACAACCAAAGAATATGCAGAATCTTCACCATATATAATCATGTGGTCAATAACCTTGTGAATCAATTCGTAGCGTTCCATATCATCAGTAATGCTATCTACAAGAACTTTCTCGTTGGACAATGAATTGATAGCCTTAATCTTGTCCTCACAGGACAGGATAAGTTTGTTCAGTCTGTCTTTCTCATATTGGTATTTCTTTGATTCTTTATCTAAAGACGCTGCTTCTCTTATCTTGTTGATATATAAGTCAGGCATATTGGGCATTTCACGCTTGATGTCAATCGCTGCATTTACTATGGCATTGGCTTGTGCTGTCAAATCGTTCAACTTTTCTTCTATGCCCATGAGCAGCTTCTTGTGGGCTTCAATCTCCTGCCTTAACGGTTCTTCCTGCTCTTGGGCTTTGCCTGTGGCTAATTCCTGTGAGAACAGCAGCTTTACCAACTCCCAAACAATCTTCTCTATCCTTGTAGCTTTGATAGCCTTACTGAAACAGTCTGGCTTGTTCTTGGATTTCTTGTGCTTGTCATGGCAGACGTATAAATCCCTGCCACCCTCATAGGTATATTTAATCTTACAGTAAGGACAATAAATCAGCCCTCTTAGTAATTGGAAGTGTTTGACACCTGTGCTCTTGCTTCTGAATGCCCTCCCTTTCATCTTCTCCCTTGACAGGTCATATAATTCTGCTGAAACAATGGCAGGGGTGTTGACAATGGCGACATCAATAGGTCTCTTATATCTCTTGCCTTTCTTGGGTTCAGTACCTTTAAGCATATATTCAGCTTTACCCTTATAGACAGGATTAGACAGCATGGTATTGATTGTTCCCATAGTCCATATTTTGGTCTTGCTCCTTGTTGGTATGTTCTCTGCATTCAGAATGAGGGCTATCCTCGCACTTGAATAACCGTTGGCAGAGAGTTCTATAACCCGTCTGACAGTCTTGGCTTCTTCCTCATTTATGCTTAGCTTCTTCGTTTCTGTGCTGTAATCATAGCCATAGGGAGCTTTGTATGTGTAGCTGTTCCCCTCATTGATTATCTTGTTTCTCTTGGAGGATATGCTTCTTGACTTAAGGGTAGCCACTTCCTGCTCTGCAATCATGGCGATTATGCCAATGATGAATTTGGTGTTCCTGTCTTCCTCTCCTTTCTCGTCCAATGTCCTAAGATTCTCTTTCTTGGCATAAACGCATATTCCTTTCTTTGTGAAATATTCAATCTGCTGCTGGAGATAGAGAGACCTCCTGCTAAGTCTTGACAATTCCCAAACCAAGACTATATCAATATCGTCTTTTGTCAGTTCCTTTAACTTGGCAAACTCTGGTCTGTCATCATTAAAACCGCTTTCCTTTTCTTCAAAGACATGGGTTATCTCTATGCCCATATATTGGGCATATTCCTTTAATTCGTTGGTCTGCCTCTTGTAATCTTGGTCTAAGGTAGAAACACGTGAATAAATTGCACCTCTCATATTCTTGATTATTAAGTTGGTGCAAAGATAGCAATAATAGTTGTACCTGCAAATGTGTTGTCACTACATTTGTTCTATATCACAAATATTAGAATTATGCAAGATATAACAAACGGACGTTGCGGTTGGTGCGGAACAGACGAATTGTATGTGAAATACCATGACCAAGAGTGGGGAAAGTTAGTTACCGATGACAAGACGCTGTTTGAGTTTCTTGTATTGGAAAGTGCCCAAGCAGGACTAAGCTGGATAACGATTCTTAGAAAAAGAGAGGGGTATCGTAAAGCTTTCTATAATTTTGATGCCGAACTGGTAGCACAAATGACCGATGAAGACATTGAGCGGCTAATGCAATTTGAAGGAATTGTAAAAAACCGTCTGAAAATCAAATCGACAATCACGAATGCAAGACTATTCCTTGCCGTACAAAAGGAATTCGGCAGTTTTTATAATTATACCCTGTCATTCTTTCCCGACAAAAAGCCGATTATCAACACATTCCGGTCATTGAGCGAGATTCCGGTATCCTCTCCCGAATCCGATGCCATGAGTAAAGATATGAAAAAACGAGGTTTCAAGTTCTTCGGAACTACGATTTGCTACGCCCATTTGCAAGCTTCAGGTTTTATCAACGATCATTTGACAGACTGTATTTGCCGGAAAGTTCCACAACAGAATTATTAACTCTGTTAACACTATCATCACCTTTTATCGGAAACCTCAATATGTCTTTTCCTCCTTTTCTTTTCGAGAAAAATAGCAACGATATGACAGCCGGGATTGAATTCAAGACTATAAGGGTATCTGTAATTCAATAGTTTCATGCATATATCTTGACTGAGCCGAAAAGAAAGAGATGTTCTGTTCCCAGATTGCATAACAAGACATTTTTGGGCTTTGTGAGAGCAGTTGCTCTCACCTTTTGGGGCATCTCTCACCTCATCTCTCACCCTTTAAACGCTTTATTCATCGGGGGAAAGTGATAAAAGATGAGAGCATGAGAGATAAAATGTGTTTTTTGCATTGATAGGAGTAGTCCCGAAAGTTAACGGCATAACTTTCGGAAACAATGGAAGAAACTTCCTAAACTTATGCTGTCAGTTTGTAAAAACCTCCCGTCGTGAAAGGGAAAATGTTCCGAGGAAAGACAACCTGTTTTATACGAATGTTCATGCGGCACTTCATGAACGTTCACGTAGGACTATATATACGTCCGCGTGAGGTTACACATATATATGTGGGAATCATCAATTTTTTGTTCATGTACAAAAACACAAGTTCCTATGCAAAAAAGATAAGGATGTTTTTTAAAAACATAAGTTCATTTTAAAAAAAGAACAAGACCTTTTTAAAAAACGAACTTATGTTATTTACCAACTTTTGCAAGCTAAATAACTTCTCTGCCAATCATCAAGATACACCTTCACCGGAAATCAAACTTCAGCCTGACAGGCACACTTAATTGTAACCGGCATTTTGCCCGAACTCTTCTTTATTGATAATGGCATCCAGTTGAGTCTGAGGAATAGGACGTAGCAAATGATGCTCTTTTATATTCACTTTCGCATCCGGATTGTATGCTTTTACTCTTTCCAGCAGCTTACCGGTACGCTTCAAATCGAACCAACGTTGCTGCTCTCCTCCCAACTCACGGGCCCGTTCATCCAAAATAAAATCCAATGTCAACTGTTCCGGCTTTATCTTCATGGCGGCTTCCTTGCCGGGAATAGCTGCTCTTCTCCTTACCTCATTGATATAAGATGTTCCAGAGGCATTATCGTTCAAGAATAATTCAGCCTCGGCAGCTATCAGATACAACTCAGCAAGACGAATGACCACACCATGTCTCACACTTCCCGTATAATTCACTGACTCACGAGACGGATCAAGGAATTTTTTGAAAGTCACATTCTGAACCCTATTCTTGACAGAGCCATCGGCATTGTAAACAAAATCCTTGTCTATGGTGATATAATCGTGTTTAGCTTCCTCTGCATCGGACACACTATATTTAGTAAAGAAAATAGCCGTATCTCCCGGTGAGATATAAGTACTGTTCGTATTGTTACAAATCCATGCCTGCTGGAACACATCATCATAACGGGCATCCATCTTTTCATCGAACAGGTTCAGATAATACAGCGTAGGCATATATCTGTTGAAACTGCGACCATATTCTATGGAGCGCGTAACAGGTTTCTTACCGTCTTTATCGAGTACCTGATCATAACACATCACCCACAACAGATGTGAAGGGTTATTACCCGGTGTCCTCCAAATGATGGGGTTCCCGTCAGGACCTTCTTCAATGGAAGTTCCGAATATCTCACTCTTTGTGTACATACAAACAAACACATTCTCTTTTACATCATTACATTTATAAATATCACAAAGGTCCGAATAATCTTCTGCCAAGCTATAATCATAATTGTTAATAACATTACGAGCATATTTCAACGCTTCCTCATAATTTTTATTATACAGATAAACGCGTGCCAGAAACGCTTCTGCCGCACCTTTGGTAGCACGCCCGTAATCGGAAGTGGAAACCGGTAATTTAGCCAACGCCTCTTTTAAATCGGCTATAATCTGAGTATAAAAATCCTCTTCGGACGAACGGTAAACGTAACCTGACGGCTCGGTCGTTAAATAAACACCTCCCCATGTCTCTACAATATGCCATAGATAAAGAGCCCGCAAGAAATAGGCTTCCCCCATACGGATATCTTTAACCGAAGCTGAAAGTTCAGAGCTAGGCAAACGGTTCAAGGCAGTGTTACAAGTATTCAATGCCGAATACAAACGTTCCCACTCTTTAGTTATCGCATTGCTGGAACCTTGTAATGACGAGTTATAATCGGAAAGCTCAGCTTCGGCACAACCATTTCCCCGGGTAAATATATCCGTTCCCAACTCTGTCATTGATGTGGCATATTCCTGTCCATACCAAAAACGCAACGGTGTGTAACATGAGTTAATCAGAGCTTCCGCACCCGATTCGGTTTTATAAAAAGTATCAGCGGTCAATCCGCTGGGATTTTCCTCTGTCAGGAAATCATTACATGAGCTCAAGGTTGCCGCCATACAGCTGAGCAAACACCATTTATATAATTTATTCATACCTGTTCGCTTGTTTAGAAATCAACATTAATACCAAATACTGCTTGTTTTGTCATCGGATAGCTCAAGGAGCCTCCTCGTTCGGGATCATAATTGTCTAAATGACTGAAAGTAAAGAAATTCTTTAATGAACAATAGATACGGATATTAGAAGCATGAATCTTCCCGATCCATGATTTAGGCAACTGATATCCCAAAGTGATTTCTTTAATCTTCAAATACGAACCATCCACGTATCCCAATGCATCTAATTTGGAAGAATCCGAATAACTTTTTTCCGGACGGGGAAATTCGTTAGTAGGATTCTCCGGAGTCCAATAGTTTACTTTAATACCCGGATCTCCCTGAATACGGTATGAGCCGTAACCGTTGGCTTCCGAATGTAACATTTGCCCTTGTCTCCAATACATGAAAACGCGCAAATCAAAGTTCTTGTATTTGAATGTATTGTTCAACCCCATTACGAAATCGGGAGTTTCCGAGCCCAAGATGATACGGTCATTATCATTGTCTATTGAACCATCCTTATTCTGGTCCTTTATTTTTATACGTCCCGGCTTCTCACCATACTTAGCCGCCTCCTCAGCTTCGTCAAGTTGCCAGATACCGATTTTCTCCAATCCATAATGTGTCTTGATGGAATGCCCTACAAACCAACCGTTACTGATATCACGGTCAGTTCCATCTGCCAGCTCAGTAATTTTCTCTCTGTTCAAAGTAAATGTATAATCGGTATTCCAAGAGAAATCCTTTTGATTGAAATTTTGGGTATTAATAACTAATTCCACACCTTTATTCTCAGTTTTTCCTACATTATCCCATGCCAAAGAATATCCGGTAGAACTAGGTACTTTCTTCTGCATCAACAAATCTGATGTCTTTTGTTGATAAATATCCAATGAACCACTGATACGGTTATTGAAGAAACCGAAGTCAATACCGATATTAGCCGTTGCTGTTTTTTCCCAGCCCAGATTATAATTCGGTGTCAAAGCTGGATAGTAGCCATAGGCTCCGTTTTCCGTATTATTTATGAGATAAGCATACATGGTCTTTCCCAATCCTCCCTGAGTCTGATAGGCAGAAACAGCACTGTTTCCCGAAATACCATAACTCAGCCGAAGTTTCAAATTGGAAAGTTGTTCTACGTTCTTCAAAAAATTCTCTTCATTCATACGCCAAGCCAAAGCCACAGATGGGAAGACCCCCCACTGATGATCTTTTGCCAATACAGATGAACCATCCTGACGCAAAGTCACAGTCATCAGGTATTTCTCATTGAATTTGTAGTTGATACGCCCAAAGAAAGATGCCATAGTGGTTTGTACATAACTGCTGGATATCTGCTGACTATCCTGCAAACCACCCAAATTATAAAACAACATAGTGGATGAAATAAGGTTATGCCCCGCACCCTTATATTCCTCGGCCACATTTTTATATAATGCGTTACCAGCCATCAGACTCAGATTATGTTTTCCTAATGTGAACGAATAAGCCAATGTATTTTCCCACGACCAATTGACGTCACTATGATTGGTAGCATCCGCCAACGAATAATTTCCCGCTCCGTCTAACGTATATGTATCAGCAAAATGTCCTGTACGGATATCTTTCTTGTCAAAGCCAAAAGTAGAAGTCATTGTCAAGTCCTTGATAATGTTCCAGGTAGCCCCTACATTCCCCACCAAATGGCTGGTCAGCCGGTTATTTTTATAGGCTCCGGGAACTTCTTCGGCTATGGGGCTAATGGTCTGCCCATCATTAAAAGGAAGCACATTGATAGAACCATCTTCATTATATACATCTCCATAGGGAGCGTAATAAATAGAACGGTTGAAAGGATCACGTCGGATATTCTGATCCAAATAGGTATATACCACATTGGCATTCAGTTTCAAGTTATCAGTGAGCTTATGCGATAAGGATAAGGTTGCATTATAACGGTCCATATCATCCATCTTCACCAAACCGTCTTCGGACATATATTCAAAAGCCAGATTGAATGTTGTTTTCTCCGTACCATTTGAAATATTGACAGAATGGGACATCTGGCTACCCGTTTGCATCAGCATATCCACCCAGTCTACATTTTGATTGGATTTTACCGCATCATAAGCAGAACCAAAAATTTTGGCATCATCTTCAGGACCTCCCCACTGGCCGTCCGTACGATAAGCCTCTCTCTTGAAGTCGGCCCATTCGGACAAATTCATTCTATCGGGATAAGCAGCTACGGAATTGATGGAATAATAACCGTTATATGAAACCTTGGTCTTGCCTACAGCCCCTTTCTTTGTAGTGATCAAGATAACTCCGTTAGCACCGCGAGAACCATAAATAGCGGTGGAGGAAGCATCCTTCAGAATTTCCATGGATTCTATGACATTGGGATTGATATCAATATCTGTCCCATAGGGCACTCCGTCTACAATAATCAGCGGAGCATTCGAAGCGTTCAATGACCGATTACCGCGAATGGAAAAGGACAAGCCCGAACCTGTCTGACCACTTGATTTAGTCATATCCAGTCCAGCCACTTTCCCTTGCAGGCTTTCCAAAGCATTCGTCGTAGGAACAGCAATAATGTCCGCTTGCTTGATGGAGGTCATAGAACCGGTCAAGTCCCGTTTCTTTACAGTACCATAACCAATGACTACCACTTCATCCAATTCTTCCGTATCTTCTTTCAAAATTACCTTTACCGGAGTTCCCGGCTTAATGACAGCCTCTTGTGAAAGCATACCGATATAACTGATTTCCAAAACCGCATTCGGATTTACAGATAAGGCAAAGCGCCCATTTATATCGGAAATTATGCCGTTAAATG
>ERZ780226.2099-NODE-2099-length-14289-cov-7.050864_pt1 | contig 14289 bp, 10 predicted proteins | sample MGYA00511165_ERZ780226 | MGnify/ENA primary metagenome ERZ780226 (study PRJEB29588, sample SAMEA2152373) | human gut metagenome | biome: human gut; feature: human-associated habitat; material: faeces | place: Denmark | collected 2008/2010 ...
TAATAATAAAGATAAAGATATCTTAGATTTAGTAGAACTTAACCATGATGAATGTTTAGAACTATTTAATGAATATAAAGAAAAGAACAAAGAGATATATTAAGGAGGATATATATATGGAAAAAGTCTATATATTTGGACATAGAAATCCTGATACTGATAGTGTTACTGCCGCTATTACACTATCTTATTTAAAAAATAGATTAGGTATGAATACTGTACCAGCAGTACTTAGTTCAATTAACTTAGAATCTAAGTTTGCTCTTAATTATTTTGGAGTAGAAGAGCCTATATTTTTAAATGATGTTAATATCAAAATAAAAGATTTACAATATACTAAAAATTATACTGTTAAAGAAAATGATTCTATATATGAGGCATATTATAGAATGAATAAAGCAGGTATTAGTAAGATACCCGCTATTGACAAGGATAAAAACTTACTTGGTATTCTTAGTATGAAGGATATTGCTAAAGATCAGTTTTCATTTAACTATAGTTATGTTAATGCTACTTATGATAATATTTGTGAAGTTATTAAAGGTAAAAGCATACTTAGATTTGATGATAATATAGATGGTAATCTACTAGTAGCATCCTACAAGAGTACTACTTTTATCGAAGAAATTAATTTGGATAAAGATAGTATCTTAATTGTAGGTGATAGACATAGTATAATAGAGTATGCTGTTAATGCTGGTATTAAATTAATTGTGATTACTGGTAATAATGAGATAAAGAGAGAACATATTGATATAGCAAGAAAAAATAATGTTAATATTATTATTACTCCTTATAATACATTAGAAACTACTAAAATATTTAATTTATGTAATAATGTTACTACTATTCTTAATACTGAAAAGGTTTTATGTGTTAATGAAAATGATTCTATTAATGATTTTATTAAACTTGCTAACAAAACTAGATATAGTTATTATCCTGTGCTTGATAGAAAAAATAGATGTAAGGGTATTATAAGACTATCTGATGTTGGCTTTTCTCATAAAAAGAGTGTTATTTTAGTAGATCATAATTCTTATGAACAATCTGCGATTGGTCTTGAAGATGCTAATATACTTGAAATTATTGATCATCACAATATTGGTACTATTGGTACTAATATGCCTATTAGTTTTAGAAATATGCCTGTAGGTAGTACTAATACTATTATTTATTATTTATATAAAGAACATAGAATTTCTATTCCTAAAAAGATGGCTGGTCTTATGTTATCTGGTATATTATCTGATACACTAATTCTTACTAGTCCTACTACTACGGATAAAGATGTTGTAGCAGTTAAAGATCTTAGTAGAATAGCTAAAGTTAATTATAAAGATTATGGTTATAAAATGATTAAGGCTGGTTCTTCTCTTGAAGGTATGACTATGGAACAGGTACTTTATAAAGATTATAAGAACTATGTAATTAAAGGTAATAAAGTTGGTTTAGGTCAAGTTATTACTACTGATATTAATGATGTTCTTAATAAGAAGAACGAATACATAGATTTACTTAATACTATTAGTGAAAAGAATAATTACTTGTTTGTATGTTTATTTGTTACTAATATATTAGAAAATGGTACTTATGTACTTTATAGCGATAGAGCAAAAGATATTTTAGAATCTGCTTTTAACATTGATAATATTGAAGAGGGCAAGTTCTTAAAAGGTATTGTATCTAGAAAACTTCAAATACTTCCAAAGCTTATGAATGATATGGAGTAATTGACTTTTGAATACATTTGTTGTATTATATAGGTGTATTTTGACGAAAGATAGGGTGTTTAATGGTAATGAAAAATATTATAAATATTAATGAGTATAACGATTTAATCAACGAGTCAAATATAATAAGAAATGAAATAGAAGAAATAGATAAAGATATTATTAGTTCTAATAATGGAATTAAAACTGCAGGTAAAAACATTAATGGTGCTTTAATTGCCGCTGGGGCTAGTATTGCCACTTGTATAGTTACTTTGGCACTTAAAACTCCAATTTTAGTATCTTTTATATCTGGTGGAATGGCTGCTGTGTCATTTAATTGGGCTCTTACTGCTACTAGTTACATAAATATTGAAAAAAAAAGAATATTAGAATGTAATAATAAAAAAATGTCACTTATAGATAAGCAAGTTGAATTAAAAAAGAGAATATTAAGTATTGAAAAAAATAGAGAAAATAATTTTAACTTAACTGAAATAAGCAAAAATACAGCGTTTAATGTTAAAACTAAAGCAGGGGTTAAGGTTAAAAAAAGAAGTATTAATGATAACAAGTAATTATATTTGTTAACTGATATTTATTAAGCATATTTACTATTGTATTATTAATTATTCATTAAATAGTATTGATAAAAAAGTCAATATTATTTATTTGAAAACATTAATATATTAATAAGTATGCTTTTTATTTAATTTTTTGTTTCTTATTTTTAGGAAATCTGCTATAATATAGGAGAAAGAGGTGTTATAATGATTATATTATCAGTAAATGCTGGTAGTTCATCTTTAAAATTTACTGGATTTGAAATGCCTAGTGAAGATGTTCTAATCAGTGGTGTATTTGAAAGAATAGGAATTGATAATAGTTTTTATACTATTAAAGTAAATGGTGAAAAGATTAAGAAAGAGGTAGAATTACCTAATCATAAAGTTGCTTTTGAAATTTTAATTAAAGAACTTATGGACAATAAGATTGTTGAATCTTTGGATGAAATTAAAGGTGTAGGTCATAGAATCGTACAAGGTGGTGCTTATTTTGATAAGACTGTAATCGCTGATGATGATGCTGTTAGTAAAATTGATGAACTAGCTAGTTTAGCTCCTTTACATAATCCTGCCGCTATTGTGGGTATTAATGCCGCTAAAGAAGTTATGCCTAATGCTGTTCAGACTGTTGTATTTGATACAGCCTTCCATCAAACTATGGCTCCTTGTGAATATATGTATGCAGTACCTTATGCTTGGTATAAAGAATATGGTATTAGAAAATATGGTGCTCATGGTACTAGTCATAAATATGTTTCTCAAAGAATGAATGAAATTCTTGGTAGAAATGATACTAAACTTATTACTTGTCATATTGGTAATGGTGCTTCAATTAGTGCTGTTAAAGATGGTAAGTGTGTTGATACTTCAATGGGTCTTACTCCTAATGCTGGATTAATTATGGGTTCAAGATGTGGTGATATGGATGCTACTGTTGTTACTTATGCTATGGAAAAGACTGGTATGACTCCTAAAGAGATGGATATTGTACTTAATAAACAAAGTGGCTTACTTGGAATAAGTGGTGTATCTAGTGATTCAAGAGACATTGAAGAAGGTATTAAAAATGGTAATGAAAGATGTATTTTAGCACAAGAAATGTATGTAAAGAGAATAGTTGAATATATTGCTAAATACTATGTTCTTCTTGGTGGATGTGATGCTATCGTATTTACTGCTGGTGTTGGAGAAAACTCTATTAGTACTAGAAAAGAAATTCTTAATAAGCTTGCAGTACTTGGTATTAAAGTAGATGAAGAGGCTAACAATGTTAGAGGCGAAGAAAGAAAGATTACTACTGATGACTCTGCTGTTCCTGCTTACATCATTCCTACTAATGAAGAGTTAATGATTGCTAAAGACACTTATTCATTAGTATTACAAGGATAATATGAATATATATAAGCAAATATTTAAAGTAATTAAAAAATATGATACCATTGTTATAGCAAGACATATTGGTGCTGATCCTGATGCTTTAGGTTCTCAGTTTGCACTTAAGGAAATAATCTTAAAGACTTTTCCTAATAAAAAAGTATATGCTGTTGGTAATCCTGCAAGTAGATTTAAGTTTTTTGGAAATAATGAAAAGATAGATAACATCGATACTACTAAAGGGCTACTTATCGTTTTGGATACTCCAGATATTAAGAGAATTGATGGTGTTAGTCTTAATAATTTTGAATATGTTATTAAAATGGATCACCATCCAATTATTGATAAGTATGCTAATATTGAATTAATTGATGAAGACTCTTGTAGTACTAGTCAATTAATACTTGAATTTATATTTAATAATAAAATTGAAATAAACAAGGAAATAGGAGAAAAATTATACTTAGGAATTGTTGGTGATACTGATAGATTCTTACATGATTATACATCTTCGAAAACATTTAGTTTGGTTACTAGATTACTTGAAGAAACTAATATAGATTTTACTTCTTTATATAAAGTCTTATATCAAAGACCTATTTCTGAGATTAGATTTGAAGGATATATTTACCAGAATTTAATTCTTACTGAAAATGGTGTTGCTTATATTAAAATTATTGATAGAAAGTTAAAGGAATTTGGTGTAGATAGTGCTGCTGCTGGTAACATGATTAATGATTTAAAGTTTGTTAATGAAATTATTGTTTGGGTATTTCTTACCGAGGATATTAAAAGTAATTTAATCAGGGCAAATATAAGATCTGTTGGTCCTTATATAAATGATGTTGCTACTAAATTTGGTGGTGGTGGTCATAAATATGCTTCTGGAGTAAAACTTAAGACTTGGGATGATTCTGATAAATTAATTAATGAACTTGATGAGTTAGTTAAGAATTATAAGAATTAAGCTATTTATTACATTGTTATAATTTTATCATAGTTAATAATTAAAGTTAAACTTATGTTTGACTTTTTTTTATTGTTGTGATAAAATATTAACTCGCTGAAGGGGAAGAGACTGCAAAGTAATTTTAAGGAGGTTTTTATGGATAAAATAATTAATGAAATTAGTAATATTAAAGTATTGAATTTAAAAGAATATAATAATCTTATTAGTAGATATGGTATTAATGATGTTAATCTAGCATTTAAGCAAATACTAAATCTTAGTACTAAAAAACAAGAATTACTGAAATTATATAGTATTGCTTTTATCGTTATTGATATAACTAGTCAAAATAAAAGAAATAACATTTATGGTTTCTTATGTAATAAATATGGTCAAGATGTAGTAGATAAGTTTATATCAGAATATGAAATATCAATTCTATCTTTTATTGATGATGATAAAATTAATGAATTACTCAATGCCGCGATTGACTTTGAAGAAACAAGAGAAAACTTAAATAACGAAGAAAAAAGTAATGATGAAAACATTGATAACAATAACTTTTATACTGATAGTGACTCTGTCAAGGTGTATTTAAGGGAAATTGGTAGTTTACCTTTATTAAAAGCTGAAGAAGAAAAAGCTATAGCAATTGCCGCTAAAAAAGGGGATGAAAAAGCCAGAAAAAAATTAATTGAATCTAATTTGAGACTTGTCGTTTCTATAGCTAAGCATTTTGTATATCATGGACTTTCTCTTTTGGATTTAATACAAGAAGGAAATCTTGGTCTTATGAAAGCTGTAGAAAAATTTGATCCTTATAAAGGATTTAAATTTAGTACTTATGCCACTTGGTGGATTAGGCAAGCTATTACTAGAGCACTTGCCGATCATGCTAATACTATAAGAATTCCTGTTCATGCCCATGAACTTATTGGAAAAATTAATAGAACAAAAAAAATCTTAACGATGACTAATTCTGGTGAACCTAGTGATGAAGAGGTGGCAAAGTATCTAAATATTGATGTAGCAAAAATTGAAGAAGCTAAGTTAATAATGGAAAAAACAAATTTGATCTCTTTAGATACTCCTATTAAATCTGATGGAGATAGAGATGATTCTGTTATTGGAGATTTTATTCCTAGTACTGATGATGATCCGGAGGAAATTGCTTATAAAATGGCACTTGAAGAAACTATCAAAGAAGTTTTAGCTACTTTAAATCCTAGGGAACAAAAAGTTTTAGAGTTAAGATTTGGACTTAATGACAATAGAATTTTTACACTAGATGAAATTGGCCAAATGCTTGGCGTTACTAGAGAAAGAATTAGGCAAATTGAAAATAAAGCTATAAGAAAAATAAAAGTTCCTATTAGGAGAAAAAAGTTAGATCCTTTTATTAAATAATTAGATATAAGTACAAGTTGCTTATATCTTTTTTACTCTAATAGTTTTCAAAATGCTACAAAAGTGTTATAATTATTAGGAAAAGAGGGATAGAGGATATGTTAAAAATAGAAAATCTAGAAGTTACTACAGATAATAAGAAAATATTAAAAAATTTTAATATGGTAATTAATGATGGTGAAATTCACGTTATAATGGGACCAAATGGTACTGGTAAATCGACATTATCACGAGTAATTATGGGTGATCCTAATTATAAAATCATTAATGGTAGTATAGAATTTAATGGCGATAATTTAAATTCTTTTTCTACTGATGAAAGAGCTAAGAAGGGAATATTTCTTGCTATGCAATATCCTATGGAAATAGAAGGAGTATCAAACCAAGACTTTCTAAGAACTGCAATTAGTAGTATTAATAATAAAAGAATAGGATTATATGATTTTATATTAAAATGTGAAAAAGGTGCTGAAGAATTATCTATGAATAAGGATTTAATTCATCGTAGTTTAAATGTTGGCTTTTCAGGTGGTGAAAAGAAGAAGAATGAAGTATTACAAATAAAACTTCTTATGCCTAAATTTATTATTTTAGATGAACTTGATTCTGGACTTGATGTAGATAGCCTTAGAATTACTAGTGAAAATATAAAGAAATATAAAGCGGAAAATCCTAGTACTTCTATTTTAATTATCACACATCACCCTAAAATATTAGAATACTTGCATCCTGATTATGTTCATATAATGAATAATGGTAAAATTATTAAAACTGGTAATTATGATTTAGCAATGGAAGTAGAAAAAAATGGATACAATTATTTTAAAGATAGTAATAATGATATAACTAAAGAGGTAACTAATGAATAAAATAAATGTAGTAGATAATAAGATTATTCCTTTTGATAATACTGATGTTATATTAAATAATAATATTATTACCTTTACTAATAACGGAGACTATTATTTAGAATATATTACTTCTGATAATGTTAATATTACTATAAACGTAGAAGATAATGTATGTGTACAGTTATTTGAATATTCTAATAATAACGACATTAATACTAATATTACATATAATTTAGGAAAGAATTCTTCATTAATAATTAGTAAGTTTTATTATAATGATAATACTAACGAAGAAATTAATATTTATTTAAATAAAAAGAATGCTAATATTAAATATAATTTTTCTAGTATTAGTAATAATGATAATTTTTATAAAATTAATGTTTATCATTTAGATAATAATACTAGTAGTGATGTATTTAATAGAATTGTAGCTAAAGAAAATAGTTCTAATTACTTTGATATTAATAGTTATGTTGATAATGGTATTAAGGACTGCTACTTAAATCAAAGTACAAAGATTGTTACTTTAGGTGATTCTGATAATAGAGTTAATCCTAATATGTTTATTAGTGAAGAAGATGTTACCGCTATTCATAGTTCTACTATTGGTAGTATTAATGAAGAAGATTTATTCTATTTGATGAGTAGAGGTATATCATATAATGATTCTGTTAAATTAATTATTAAAGGTATGATACTTTCTAATATTAATCCTGATATGGAAAATATGGAAAGAATACTTAATATTTTAGATTCGATTGGAGGTGAATAAATGCATAGAGATGATTTTGCAATGCTTTCTAATAATATTGTTTACTTTGATAATGGTGCTACTACTTTAAAACCTAAATGTGTTAGAGATGCTATTTGTAAATACTATGATGAATATACTGCTAATGCACATAGAGGAGACTATAAAACTAGTGCTATTGTTGATAATTTATATGAAAGTACAAGAGAAGAAATTAAAAATTTTATAAATGCTAAAGAAAACTCAGAAATCGTTTTTACTAGTGGTACTACTAATGGAATGAATATGATAGTTACAGGCTTTTTTAGGAATTATCTTAAGAAAGATGATGAAGTATTAATTACACTTAGTGAACATGCTTCAAATATTCTTCCGTGGTTTATTTTACAAAAAGAAATTGGTATCAAAATTAAATATATTCCTTTAAATGAAAATCATGAAGTTACTATTGATAATTTTAAAAAGAGTATTACTAATAAGACTAAAGTTGTATCACTTGCTTATGTTACTAATGTTGTAGGAGATGAAAGACCTATTAAAGAAATTAGTAAGATAGCTCACGATAATAATATTTTAGTAGTAGTAGATGCTGCTCAGGGTATTCCTCATAAGAAGATTGATGTTCAAAAAGATGATATAGATTTTATGGCTTTTTCAGGGCATAAGATGTATGGACCTACTGGAGTTGGAGTTTTATATGCTAAATTTGATTTACTTGATAAGATTACTCCTATGAACTATGGTGGTGGTATGAATGCCATATTTACTAAAGATGGTTATGTTGAACTTAGAGAAATTCCTACTAGACTAGAAGGAGGTACTCCTAATATAGAGGGAGTATTAGGTCTTAGTGCTGCTATCAAATATTTAAATAATATAGGTATGGATAAAATTAATAAATATGAAAAAGATCTTAGAAGATACTTAATTAATGAACTTAATAAATTAGACTTTATTGAAGTATATAATAAAGATGTTGATACTAATATTGTAGCATTTAATATTAAAGGAGTATTTGCTCAAGATGCTGCTATTTACTTAGATAAATATAATATATGTGTTAGAGCAGGTAATCATTGTGCTAAAATTCTTGATAATGTATTTAATATTAGTAATACTGTTAGAATTAGTTTAAGTTTCTATAATAATAAGGAAGAAATTGATTTACTTATTAATGTACTTAAGAATAGTAGTAATATATGGAAGGAAATATTATAATGGATAGAGATTTAAAAAGAAGTATTATTTTAGATAATTATCAGAATCCTAATATGAAACATACTAGTAATGAAGATTATGTTAAGATTAATACAAGAAATGTTAGTTGTATTGATAATTTAGATATTTATTTAAAGATAGAAGATAATATTATTAGAGATATTTCTTTTGAAGGTGAAGCTTGTGTTATTAGTATATCTTCTACTAATATTTTAGCTAATATGCTAGTAGGTAAATCTAAGGAAGAAGGTATTTATTTAATTGATAATTATCTTAAGATGATTAATGAAGAAGAATATGATAAAGATGTACTTAAAGATTTACTTGTTTTTGATGATACTAGTAAGCAACCATCAAGAATTAAATGTGCTACTTTATCCGCTAATGGTATAAAAGATTATTTAGAAGAAGAAAATCACTCATAGTTAAATGGGTGATTTTTTATGTATCAACAATATCTGTTGATAATTTATAAATAGGTTAATTTAGAGACTTTTTTAGAAAGGCTCTAAATTATTATAGAAAGACCTAGGCTTTCTATAATACGGAAGAGACTACAGGCTCTGAAGTTAAAAAAGTTTGTAAAAAGAATGTAAATATGTTTAATTTACTTCTTTTTTTTAGTATAATATTATTTAGGAAGTTTAGGTGATATTATGCAGGATAAAATGGAAAGATTGCTTAATCAAATAGGCATGAACAAAGATTATTTAGAGAATGCTAGTATTAATAAGATTATAGTGTATGAGAAAAATAATTTATGGGAGTTTATTATTAGTAATGATAAAGTTTTACCTGTATATATATATGATGAATTATGTAATAAAATAATGAATACTTTTAAAACTATTAAAGATATTAATGTTGTTATTACTACGAATAATAATAGTAATGAATATTTAGAAGATTATTTTGATAAATTAATAGATTTATTTAGTGATGAGAGTATTAAATATAAAACTTTTATTGATAGAAAGTTAAATATTGATAATGATAATTATATATTTGATGTTTATAATAAAGCAGAGCTTGCTTATATGACTGAAAAGAAAGAATATTTGAATGAAATGCTTAATAGATATGGATTTAATGGTAATTTTGTTTTAAATCTATGTGAGAATAAAGAGAATGATATTCTTAATCAAATTGAAAAAGATAAAACAGTTAATATACCTAGTATGGTGTCTCCTAGAAAGGAAAGTGTTCCTGATAAAGTAGAAGAAAAAAAATACTTTAGACCAAAGAGAGATACTAGTATTACTCCTATTAAGGATTTAATGTATGAAGTAGATAATATTACTATTAATGGGATGATATTTGGTATGGATATGTTTGAATCTAAGAGTGGATATAAGATTATTACTCTTAAGGTTACTGATAATAGTGATAGTATTTATGTTAAGATGTTTACTAAAGATAATGATGAATATGCTAGAATTAAAGATTTACTTAAGGTTGGTTCTTGGTATAACTTTTATGGTAAAGTAGCTATGGATAAGTATTCTAACGAACTTACTTTTACTACTAGATATAAAGATGTTGATAAGACAGAGAGTCCTGAAAAAGAAAAGGTAGTAGATAATGCTCCTGTTAAGAGAGTTGAACTTCATGCTCATACAATGATGAGTCAGATGGATGGTATTACTAATGTTGATTTAAATAAACATACTTGTGAACTTGTTAGTAAGTGTATTGATATGGGTTACAGAGGGGTTGCTATTACCGATCATAGTGGTTGTCAAGCTTTTCCTATTGCTTATGATATTATTAAAAGTTATAATAAAAAGATAGAAGATCCTAGTAAACATTTTAAGGGATTATATGGTACTGAACTTACTGTTGTTGATGATACTGTTAATATTGTTGTTAGACCTGATGATAGAATTCTTAAGGATCTTACTTATGTTGTTTTTGATACAGAGACTACTGGTTTTAATGCTGGTGGGGCTGATCAAATGATTGAAATAGGTGCTGTTAAGATTAAAGATGGTGCTATTATTGATAGATTTGATGAATTAATTGATCCAGGAAGACATATTCCTGATAAGATTACAGAACTTACTTGTATTACTGATGATATGGTAAAAGGTAAAGACAATGAAGAGAATGTTACAAAGAGATTTTTAGAATGGGCAGGAGATAATCCAATGGTTGCTCATAATGCTAAGTTTGATATTTCGTTTATTTCTAGTGCTATGAAAAAATATAATCTTGGTGAATTTAATAGTACTGTTATTGATACTTTGGAGTTATCTAGAGCGTTAGATACTGGCTATTCTAGACATAGTTTATCTGCATTAGTTAAAAGATATAATGTTCCTTGGGATGAAGACGCCCATCATAGAGCTGATTATGATGCTGAAGGTACTGCTTTAGTCTTCTACAAGATGCTTGGTAAATTATTTACACAGAACTTTGAGAAGATACGTGATTTAGAGAAACTTATTCCAAAAGATGAAATATATAAATTTGGTAGAACTTATCATTTTAATGCTATTGCTCTTAATAAGACAGGACTTAAGAATCTATTTAAGATTATTTCTCTTGCTAATACTACTTATTTATATAAGACCCCAAGAATTCTTAGAAGTAAACTTAATGAACTAAGAGAAGGTCTTATTATTGGTAGTGGCTGCTACGAAAGTGAAGTTTTTATTGAGGGGAGAAGTAAAGAAGGAGAAGAACTTACTAATATTATTAATTTCTATGATTATGTTGAAGTACAGCCTCCGGAAGTATATGACCATTTGATTCAGACTAGTGATTTTAAAGATGTTAATGAAATTAAGGAACATATTAAGAAGATTATTACTGCTACTCATGAGGCTGGTAAGATTATTGTGGCTACTGGGGATGTTCATCATTTTAGTAAAGAAGATAAGATATATAGAGAGATTATTGTTAATCAGAAGGTACCTGGTGGTGGTAGACATCCTCTTGCTAAGAGTAGTATTAAGAGTATTCCTTCACAGCACTTTAGAACTACTGAGGAAATGCTTAATGATTTTGCTTTTCTAGGGGAAGAACTTGCTTATGATATTGTTGTTACTAATACTAATAAGGTTCTTGATATGGTAGAAGAGATTGAAGTTATTATTGATACTGGTGGTATTCCTTTTTCACCTAGAGTTAAGAGTGATGATGGTAAGTCTTATTTGGATTGTCCTAGAGTGGTTACTGACTTAGTATTTGATAGGGCTAAAGAATGGTATGGTGATGATTTGCCTCATAATATTGAAGAGAGAATATCTAAGGAATTATATGGTGATATTGTCTACAAATGCTGGAAAGAAATTATTAGTGAAGATAATCCTAATATTAGTGATGATGAACTAGATTCTAAGTTATTTGAAAATTTACATAATACTTTAGTTAACGGATTTGATGAGGTTATGATGCTTGTTAGTGATTATGTTAAAAAACATTGGAGTGAAGAAGATGGTGAAATGACTGATAAAGCGCTAGATAAAAAAATTAAAAAGTCTCTAGGTGGTGTTATTGGTGGGGGATTTGATCCTATTTACTTGATTGCTCAAAGACTTGTTAAACACTCTAATGATGAAGGATTCTTGGTTGGTTCAAGAGGTAGTGTTGGTTCTTCATTTGTGGCGACGATGATGGGTATTACTGAGGTTAATCCTCTTCCTGCTCATTATAGATGCCTTAAATGTAAAAATAGTATTTTTAAAGATGATAACGGTAATGATTTAGGTGCTACTTATTCTAGTGGATTTGATTTGCCTGATAAGATTTGTCCTAATTGTGGTGAGCATATGTATAAAGATGGACAAGATATGCCATTTGCTACTTTCCTTGGGTTTAATGCTGATAAGGTTCCTGATATTGATCTTAACTTTTCGGATTTGAATCAAGCATCTGCTCATGAATATACTAAAGTTTTATTTGGTGTTGATAATGTTTATAGGGCTGGTACGATTGGTACTGTTGCGGAAAAAACAGCCTTTGGTTTTGTTAAGGGATACTTTGAAGATAAGGGTATTATGAATAAGAGAACTTGTGAAATTGAGAGACTAGCGATGGGGTGTACTGGTGTTAAGAGAACAACTGGTCAGCATCCTGGTGGTATTGTTGTTGTTCCTGATTATATGGATGTATCTGACTTTACACCTTTCCAATTTCCTGCTGAAGATCCTACTAGTGCATGGAGAACGACACACTTTGATTATCATGCTATTGACCAAGATTTACTTAAACTTGATATATTAGGTCATTCTGATCCTACGCAGCTTAGATTAATTCAAGAATTATCTGGTACGGATATTCTTAAGGTTCCTCTTGATGATAAAGATACGATGAGTATATTTACTTCTACTAAGGTACTTGGTGTTACTAATGAACAGATTATGTGTGATACTGGTACTCTTGGTATTCCAGAGTTTGGTACTCCCTTTACTATTTCTATGGTAGCGGAAACTAAACCTACTACTTTTGCGGAACTTATTAAGATATCTGGATTATCTCATGGTACTGATGTATGGCTTGGTAATGCGCAAGAACTTATTAAAAATAATATTGTTCCTTTTAAAGATGTTATTGGATGTCGTGATGATATAATGGTTTATCTGATGTATCATGGTGTTGAACCTATTAAGGCATTTAAAATAATGGAATTTGTACGTAAGGGTAAGGCTAGTAAAGATCCAGAAACTTGGGCTAAGCATAAAGAAACTATGGAAAAGGCTGGTATTGAATCTTGGTTTATTGATAGTTGTCATAAGATTAAGTACATGTTCCCTAAAGCACATGCTGCTGCTTATGTTATTAGTGCTTTTAGAATTGCTTGGTATAAGGTACATATGCCTGTATACTTCTATGCTAGTTGGTATACTACTAAGGCTACTGATTTTAATATTGAGGCTATGATTAGAGGATATGATAGTATTAAGAATGCTATTATTGAAATTGAGAATAAGGGATTTGATGCTTCTAATAAAGAGAATGGTATATCTGAATCTTTAAAGGTTGCTTTAGAGATGGCTGCAAGAGGTATTAAGGTTGCTCCTTATAATTTATATAAGAGTAAGGGTTCTATCTTTACAGTAGAAGATGATAAGACTATTATTCCTCCATTTAGAGCTATTGATGGTCTTGGTGATGTTGTTGCTAAGAATATTGAAAAAGAGGCTGCGAGAGCTCCATTTATTAGTATTGAGGATTTTCAAACTAGATGTAAGGTATCTCAAACTTTAATTGATAAGATGAGAACGATGGGTATATTTGAAGATATGCCTGAGACTAGTCAACTTAGTTTATTTTAGAAAATATTTCCCGGGAAATAATTTGGGAAATATTTTTTTCAGTTCGAGCTTGTAATCTCTCACTGTTAAATAAAGCCTGTAGTCTTTATTTAAAGTGTTTTTTGTTTTTTATATAAAAATACACAAAAATTTAAATAATTTGTGCATTTTTTATTTTAATTAAATATTGATAGTTTTCT
>ERZ780226.2106-NODE-2106-length-14278-cov-3.221472_pt1 | contig 14278 bp, 12 predicted proteins | sample MGYA00511165_ERZ780226 | MGnify/ENA primary metagenome ERZ780226 (study PRJEB29588, sample SAMEA2152373) | human gut metagenome | biome: human gut; feature: human-associated habitat; material: faeces | place: Denmark | collected 2008/2010 ...
GGGGGCTTCGTGCTCCCGCCACGCTCGTAGATGGCAAGCCTGCCTGCCGCGCGTCCGCCAAAAGGGCGCGTCTGTTCGACCGGAAGAAAGACTGGGAACCGTCATGCAAGACCACAAGGTAATCGTATTCGGAAGCCTCAACATGGACCTCTCCATCGAGTGCCCCCGCGTGCCGCTGATCGGCGAGACGATGCTCGGCAGCAACTTCTTCACCAACCCCGGCGGCAAGGGAGCCAACCAGGCAGTTGCTGCCGCCAAGCTCGGGGCTACGGTGCACATGCTCGGTGCCGTGGGCGACGACGCCTTTGGCGACCAGATGATCGCCTCGCTGGCCGAAGCGGGCGTCAACTGCGAGCGCATCGCACGCGTCGCCGGCTGTCCCACCGGCGTCGCGATGATCGAGCGCATCGCGGGCGATAACTGCATCGTCGTGGATTCGGGCGCGAACATGCGCCCCACCGCGCAGTTCGTCCGCGAGGGGCTCGAGGAGGTCGCGCAGCCCGGAGACATCTTCCTGACGCAGCTCGAATGCGATTTCGAGGAGACCATGGCATCGCTTCGCATGGCGCATGACGCGGGGCTCACCACGGTCATCAACCCGGCGCCGGCACGCGAGCTGCCGCTCGACATCTACCCCTATCTCGACATGGTCGTCGTGAACGAGACCGAGTGCGAGGAGCTCACGGGCATCTACCCGTCCGATGACGCGAGCTGCCGCCTTGCCATGGAAAAGTTCCTCGCGCGGGGCGTGCGCTGCAGCGTGATCACGCTGGGCGAGCGCGGATCTGCCCTGCTCACCGCCGGTCCCAACGAGATGCTCAGGTCCGTTCCGCCGCAGGTCACGGCCATAGACACGACCTGCGCGGGCGACACCTACATCGGCGCCCTCGTGGCCGCGCGCGCCAACGGCACCGCCGCGCAAGACGCCATGCGCCTCGCAACCCGCGCCTCCGCGCTGGCGACAACCCGCGTGGGCGCGCAACAGTCCATTCCGACGCTTGCCGAGGCAAACTCCCTCGAATAGGTGCGCGAGCGCGAGCACCCCCCTGCGCGAGAACCGTGGCACTGCCACACTTCCCGCGCGTGCTGCGGTAAATCCGTGGCACTGCCACACTTCCCATGCGTCTTGCGGCAAATCTCTGGCACTGCCACACTTCCCGCGCGAAGGGAGGGAGCGCGAGAGTTGCCGGTGCCTCAGTACTGGTAGATGGCAGAGCCCATGTCGTCTTCGTATTCGTGGGTAAGGAAGTTGCGCATGCGGAACCTGACGCAGCTGGTCCACACGGTCACTTCCCAGCCCAGCGAACCGTACTGGTTGATGTCGCCGTTGCCCGAGGTGTCGCCATCCGGGTCGAGAACGCAGTACGCGATTGAGCCGGTGCCCACGTACAGCGGACCCTCGTGCTCGAGCTGCACCGTATCGGGCATCGCGTGCGTGTGCCCCGTAAAAAAGACGACGTTGTCGTGCTTGCGCAGGTGGTTGTGCAGGTTCTCGTTATCCTCGTCCGAGAGCGACCACTCGTGCCCAAAGTCGCCTGGCTCGGTGTTGAGCACCGTCTGGTACAGCGGCTCGTGCATCAGCACGAACGAGATGACCCCGTCATGCTCGTCTTGCCCGGCAAGCTTGTCCATCCACTCGATCTGATCGTCGGAAATCCCGAAGTGCGCCCAGTTGCCGTCCGGGTAGCGGTCGGGCCCCATCACGATGAGATGCACGCCGTTGATCGTGCGGTCGTAGTACGGATGGACTTGGTCGGAGATGCCAGCCTGTTCCCTGAACTGGTCGGTCAGGTTGGAGACGGGCTGCGCTCCCTCGGTCGAGTCGTACTGGTCGTGGTTGCCGATGACCAGCGTGAAGTCGTCAGGATATTTGAACCCCGATGCCTCCGCCAGCTCGTGGAACTTGTTGAACTCGTCGAGCTTGCCATTGTTGGTGATGTCGCCCACCACGATGATGCTGTCGTTGTCGGGGCAGTTCGCGGCGATGTCCTGGAACATGTTTTGCACGCGGTCGACGTAGGGCTGATAGTCGAGGTCGAGGTGCGTGTCGCTCACGACGACGAACTTTGCCAGCGCTTCGCTCTCATCCGGAGCAGAATCGACCTTCTGCGCGCGGTTGAGCGGACCTTTGAACCTGGGTTTGCCCTTCCCGCGATGTCCCTTGCCCTTATGGCCGTCGTCTTCGGAGCCACTGCACCCGGCAATGCCACCCACGAGAAACGCGCCGGCGGCTGCCCCCGTGAGCTTCACGAACGTTCTACGTGCGATGATGTCGGACACGGTATCCTCCCCCTGGTGTGAAAATCATTTACGCCATTGTAGCGCGGGTGCCTGCGGCGAGCCTTCGAGGCGGACGGACGACCCCGCTCCAGGCGCAAGGGGGCGCGGCGCCCCGCACGTGGGGCATTTGCGCTCCCCTGTCGGAATCGCGACCCCGCACCTAGGGCACGTCCCTACCGCCACCTTGCCCCCCATGACCGCGCACTTGCCACAACGCGTACAGAACATGCAGCCCATCCGTCCGCTGCCTCCCCTTCATCGACAACTCGCAACAACGCGAGAAGGCGAGCCGGCTGCACCTGCAACCGGCCCGCCTCTCATGCACTCTCGAACAGCCTGCGGTTCTATTTCGCCTGCTGCATCTGCTTGCGTGCAACGCCGCGCTTGGGCATTGCGAAGGCGATTACAGCGGCGATGGCCATCGTGATGCCGACGATGAGGAAGGAGTTCCCAACCACGCCGGTCATGTCGATGACGACACCTGCGAGCCACGGCCCGAGGTAGCGGCCGACGATGTTGATCGTGCCCACGACTCCCGTGCCCGTGGCGCGGATCTCATCGTCGTAGTACTCGCCTGCGCAGGTCATGATGACCGTGATGACGCCCGTGCATGCCGTGTTGCCCGCGACAAAGAAGTAGAGCACGGCCAGGTTCATCGCAGCACCGCTGGTCAGGTAGAAGAAGTACCCGAACCCGAACACCGCGTTGAGCGCGACCATGAACGCGATGAGCGACTTGCGCTCGACGCGGTCGGAGACCTGTCCGAGAATCAGCTCGGTAATAATGCAGCACACGCCCGCAATCGAGATGGACAGCGACGCTTGGGCAAGGTCGAAGCCGACAGCCTGGACCGTCGCAACGTAGTACTGGGTCGCTGCCATGTAGCCGATCTGATAGATGATGTAGAAGATGCCGAAGTGCCAGGTTATGGGCATCTTGAGGACGCGTGCGATGGCACTGCCGCCGTTGCCCTTCGCCTTGTTGGCCCGCTCAGCTTCGACCTTGGGCTCGGGAGCTGCCTGAACGCCCTCGGGCGCGCCATACGGCGCAAGGCCGAGTTCTTCGGGGCCTTCGCGGAACGTAATAGCAATGAAGATTGCGATTATCGCGTAGATGATGCCGAAGATCACGTACGACATGGCCCACCCGAGGCTGCCGATGATCATCGGGGCGACAATGCCCAAGACGAGGGCGGAAAAGTTAGCGCCTGGGGTGATGAGCGACATGCCCATGCCGCGCTTGTGCGGCGCGAACCAACGCGAGACGATCTTCGGAAGAATCGCCATGAGCAGGCCTGCCGTGCCACAGCCGGCGATTGCCCAGGTCACAATTGCGACGCCGAGCCCCATCGGCGCGAAGAAGCCGAACAAGATGGCGCCAACGGCAGCCAGCGAGCACGCGGCGACGATCGCCTTGCGCGTGCCGATCTTATCGGCGAGCATGCCCCACGCAAACGAAAGGCCCGCGTAGAAGACCATGTAAACCGAGGTTATTAGTCCGATTTCCGAATACGAGGCACCGAGCGCCTGCCGGATCGACTCGAGCGAAATCGCCGGTAGGCGCTGGGCGCTCAGCACGATGAACTGGGTGAGAAAACCACCCAGGCAGATGACGAACGCATAGTGCAAGCCACTGCGCTTTTTGGGCGCGGCGTCTTCGACGGTTTGAAGCATTGTTCCTCCTTGGATACTTGGGTATGCGGGCACTCGTCGCCCGCGTCGCGGCAAAGACCGGTAGCAGCGCCGGCGCCTCGTAAAGGCCCTACCCCCTGTGAGCCGAAGAGCCGGGGACGAACCGCGCAATCAGGGAGCTGCGTCGCTCAGCGCGAGACGCCTTTTTCTCCTCGGCATTGCGCTGCTTGGCAGCCAAGGCAGCACGGTTGAACTCCTCATGCGCCCTCTTCGCCTCGTCGGAGGCCTCGAGCTGCGCGCACTCCCTGATCCGGTCCTGATCGGCTATGATCTTCTCCGCACGCTTCCTGTCTTCCACGGGCACGTAGATGTCAACGCCGTAGTTCTTGTCCTTGCTCTGGGGAATCGCCATGAAGGCGATGGGATGGTTCGTCTTCATGGTCCCCAGGTCCTTGCCGTAAAGCGGAATCCCCTCTTTGCGAAACAGGTAGGCCATGCCCTGGTATTGCCACATCATCTTGACGTTGGTCAGGTAGCACCAGGTCATCTTCTTGAACTGTTCGATGTCGGTGACCGTCGTCCAGCCTTTCCTCTGCTGCGGCAGCATGGGACCTCCCGTTGCGTGATTTCAGTTACAATTAAACTGACTCGCTTGCAACACTGCGTTAACAGGCAGAGTCGGTGCTGGAGCCGAGTGCATCTTGGCGGGTTCGCTCGACTCCAGCGGCTTGTTTTTGGGCTTCACGCCGCTAGGGCATGAAGCAGGTGACCTTCTTTCCGCCCAGCTCGACCATGCGCTCTCCGATCTTGTCGACCGGCAGGATCTCGATAACCTTTGCCAGGCAGTGCATCTCGCACGGGGCGACCTTGCCTTGCGCTCGACGCTCGGCACACAGGTCGCACAGGCGCGACGGAACCGGGACGTAATCCCACTCCCATGCGCCGCCGAGCTTCTTGGGACCGATCTGCTGAACCTTGATGCCCCATTCGTCGGCGTTCAGGCCCTTTTCCTTCAGGCACGACACCTCGCAGGTGTCGCAGCCGGTGCAGAGCCCGTAGTTGATGAGCATTCCATATTCCATTGCGAGCACCTCCTACTCGTGATCCAGGCCTGAGACCTTGCGAATCTTGCAGATACCGTTTTTGTACGGCGCGCCGTAGCCCGTGACCGATACGCTCTCGTGCGGAATCAGGTTGTTGGCGTTTGCCTTGAAGACCCCGTACAGGTTGGGCGCCTCGGGGTCCTGTTCCGGGAACCACCACGCGTGCTCGACGTGGATGAACTTCTCGTTGACCTCCTCGGTCAGGTGCGCCTTTTGGGTCATGGAACCCTGCGGGCTCGTCACTTCGACCCAGTCGCCCTCTTCGATCCCGTAGCGCGCGGCAACGGCGGGGTTGATCGTGACCAGCGGCCACGGGTGCAGCCTGCGCATCGTGGTGCCCGCCTGACGGTGCTCGGAGTGGAACATCGAGATGTGGCGCCCGCCCGTCGTGTAGTACAGCGGGAACTCGTCTGCCAGCTCGGGATGCGACAGGTGGCTGAACTCAGGCTCCTCGTAGTACGGAACCGGCTTTTCGCCAAACGCGTCGAGAATCGGCGAGTACAGCTCGATGCGGCCGGTCGTCGTCTGGAAGCCGGGCTGCCCGTCGTCGCGGATGAGGCCCTTCTCGTACTTGCGGTACTCGTAGCCCGACATCTTTGCGGGGACGGCCTTGACCTCGTCGAGCCCGTAGCCGTAGTTCTCCTTGAGCTTGGCGTCGAAGAACTTGTCCGGGGTTTCCATGCCCTCCCACAGCTCGGGGCGCATCCTCCGTCCCATGTCGATGAGGATCTCGAGGTCGGACTTGGTGTTCGGGTTGACGATTGCCTCGTTCATCGCGCCGATGAAGTGCTGGTTGCGCCCGTAGTTGGGAGTGACCAGTCCCTCATGCTCGGCAAACGTGGAAAGCGGGAGCACCAGGTCGCACAGGCCCATGATGGTCGGCGTCATGAAGATGTCCTGCGCCACGATGAAGTCGAGGTCTTGCATCGCCTTGTACCAGCGCTGCGGCTGGTCTGCCATGCAGGCGAGCGGGTTGTTGCCGATGATCCAGCACATCTTGAGCGGGTAATACTCGGGACGGTCAGCCCACTTGCCCTCGAGCCAGTTGAGCAGGGTGTCGCCCTGGACGCCACCCATGGCAGCGCCTGCATTGAACAGGGCGTACTTGCCGTCGGGGTCGACGATGTGCTTGGCGGCCATCTCTGGGTCGAGCACGTCCATCATGTCATAGCGCCACTTGCCGATGAAGCTCGTCGGTTTGGTGATGGTCACGCCACCAGGGACGTCGATGTAGCCGCAGATGGAGCACAGCGCGAGGAAGCACTGGGCCGCTTGCGTGGAGGCCTTGGACTGGTCGAGCGCGACGCCCCACGTCGCCGTGGAGGGCGCATTGGTCGCGAAGGCGCGTGCGGCGCCGACGAGCTGCTCGGGGTCGACCCAGGCAACTTCCTGGACCTTCTCGGGAGTCCACTCCTCGACCGCCTCGGCAAGTTCCTCGAAGCCGTAGCACCATTTGTCGACGAACTCCTTGTCGTAGAGCCCCTCTTTGATGATGACGCGCAGAAGTCCCATGCCCACAGCGGCATCGGTGCCGGGGCGCAACTGTAGGTGGTATTCGGCATGCGCGCCCAGCCAAGTCAGGCGCGGGTCGATGGTGATGATCTTGGAGCCGCGCTTCATCAGGTCGATGATGCTGTGGCCAAAGAAACCGTCGGGGCTCGAGTACAACGGGTCTTTGCCCCACACGATGATGTACTTGGGAACCTCATAGCCCGGATGGTCGTAGCGGTCCTCCCAGTACTGTGCCCAGTCTATCTCGGGCACGCCCGCGCCCAGCAAATAGTTTGTGATTGTCGCGCGCGGCCCGTAGCATGCCTCGCCCGAGAAGGCGTAGGTGGAAGCACCGTTGGGCGTGTTGCAGATTGCGGGACCGTACACCGGGGCATACAGCGTGGACTCGCGGCCCGTGCCGGTCAGCGTGAAGATGGACTCGGCTCCGTACTTGTCCCACATCTCGTGGATCTTGTCCTCGAGGATGTCGTACGCCTCGTCCCATGAGATCTTCTTCCAGGTGTTCTTGCCTCGCTCGGAGCGGTCGCGCACCATCGGCGACTGCAGGCGCTCTTCGCTGTAGACAATCTCGTCCAACGCGAGGCACCTGGGGCACACGCGACCGTTGGTGACGGGGTTTTCGGGATCGCCCTCGACCTTGATGAGCTTGTTGTCCTTGACGTGCAAGATCAGCCCACACCCGACGGGATGGTCTCCCGGGGGCGACCACGCGCACGTGCGAACCTTCATCACACCGTCCTCTTCAGTGACATACGGTTGATCCGCCAGAGTCATCTGAAGCTCCTTTCCCTCTCTTGCCTTGCCTGCCCTGTTGCGCACATCGCGGAAGGCGGTGGCACAGGGCGTTACGGGTGAAAGGCTAGGGACAAGACATGCGAGGGGTAAGCCACCAAACGGGTTGTTTTTCGAGATTTTCAGCGGTTCTAACGGGTGCCCCGAGAAGGAGGTGCTCCCACCCGAACCGGGTTGGTTACTACGTTGACCTGCTGTTTTTGTGGTTGGAGCGCAACGTCGTCAGCTGAGGGCATCTTCTAGCAAGTCGATGAGCTCCTGGCGCGAGTGCACGCCGCACTTGGCGTACAGATTCTTGATGTGGCCTTTCGCGGTGTTGTAGGAAATCCCGAGTTCGTCGGCGATATAGGTCGCGGTTCTGCCGCGGCCGAGTAACGACAGCACCTCGCGCTCGCGCGCCGTGAGCCCGCAGCGCTCGGCAAGCCCATTGCACGCCGCATCCCATGCGAGCTCGGGCGAAGGCGCCTCGGGACTTGCAACGGTGACGGTTTCCTCGCGAAACGTCTTGTCCAGCGCATCGCTGATCGTGCGCTCATCCAAGACGAAGATGCCCATCACCAAGATGACGACGGCAAACGCGACGCCGATTGCGTTGCTGAAGGCGCCCACGCCGGGAAGCACCGCCATGACGACAACCGCAATCGCCTGCCCGAACGTCGTGCCGATGGCAGATGCCCCGCGCCCGAGCCCGAACACGCGCACCGGACTCATGTCCGTCTGGCCCGCGATGTTCGAGAACACACACCACAGCGCGAGGATGAAGACATTGTATGCAGAATTGACCACGACGACCTGCAGTTGCAGCAGCGTCTGTCCCATCAAAGGGGCGAGCAGCATGCCCAGTGCGGCGACGATAATCACCGGGTAGTAAATCTTGCTGATGTCGAAGCGCCTGATGTTGGCGAACACGGCAAACGCGGAGCACAGCAGCGCGAGCACCACCATAGTCACGAAGATGCCCGTATGCGACGAGCCCTTCAGAACATCCGCAGGAATCGTGAGGGTCGACACGCCCTTCGAGATGCCGATCGCCATCGAAAACACGGTAACGAACAGGATGCAGCGCGCGAAGAACCCGCGAGGAAGCATGCCGGCGGGAACCTTGTCCTCCTCCTCTTGCGCCGGTGGGTCTTCTCTCCTGAGCAGCGCCAAGACCATGGAAAGCAAGGGCATCAAGGACAGAAACAGCAGCGAGAGCCACCCGTCTATAGCCGCGCACGTAAAGTACACGAGGTCGGCAAGGATGCCCGACGCGAAAGTGGTGAACAGGACGTTCTTGCTGTCGAGCGTGCTGTACATGTACCCCAGCCGCAGGCAGAGAAACGCCGTTCCGACGCCCGTCCCCACACTTGCAAGCGCAAACGGTACATGCCCGACGGCAACACCGGACCCTCCCGCAACGACTGCGGTGCACAGGGATGCCACCACGCTCATGATGGGCACGAGCGGGCCGTGCACGATATGGGGCTCGACACGCCCGTGCAAAAGACCGCAGGCGATGAGCACAACGGAAAGCGGCACGCCCGAATACAGGTAGAGCAGCACGTTCGCGTCGAAGACCGCAGGAGAGAAAGACACGTCCGCCACGCCGGTGCCGCCCATCATGAGCAAGATCCACGCGCCGTAGAACCCCAGCGAGTAATACTTGAGCTGCGGACGCTGCTCGTCGATCGCCGAAAGCGTGTGCCGTGCGGTCTGTCCAATTGTCTGTCGAGTCATTCCGTTGCCCCGCCGCCTGTGTTGATTGCGCCTGCTGGCGCGTTACAGCGCGCCTTTCCCGGTATGTTCGATTCACCGCATTCTAGAGCACACCCCCGCACTTGCAAATGGTGCCGTCCCTTGTGCACATGTCCACACCCGCACCCGCTCTCATTGTGAAGAGCTGCTGAAAGCGGCCGCAAGAGGTTCAATTCCTTGGCAAATGAGGGTAGAATGCACAGGTTTTTAGACTGGTTTTCTGCGCGTGCCGGGATGTGCGCCGCAGTATTTTCAAACCCCGGGGAGGGTCCATAGTGTTCGAGGCACTCGCGAGCGTGCTCAACCTCATCATGCAGCCGTGCTACCAGCTCACCGGCAACTGGTGGGTTTCCATCTTCCTGTTTACCGTCATCTGCAAGATCATCCTGATGCCGCTTTCGCTGTGGTGTCAGAAGAACTCCATCGTCATGGTCACGGTAATGCCCGCCATCAACCGCCTCAAGGTGCAGTATTACGGCGACAAAGAAACCATCGGCGAAAAGCAAAGCGAGCTGTTCAAGGAGAAGAAGTACCACCCGATGCTCTCGCTCGTGCCGCTTGCCGTGCAGGTGCTCATCCTGTTCGGCCTGGTCGACGTCATCCACGGCGTCACCGACGGCGGGGCGCCCCGTACCGAGTTCCTCGGCATGGTCCCCACCGTCGACGGCGGCCTGTCGTGGATCATGCCCGTGCTCGCCGGCCTTTCCGCCGTGGCGCTCGGCTTTGCGCAAAACGCCATCAACCCGCTCCAAAAGGAGCAGACCAGCGCCGAGAAGAACTTCACCAACGGCCTGTCCATCGCGTTGTCGCTGGTATTGGGCGTGTTCGTTGCCGCCGGCATGGCCTTCTACTGGATCTGCTCGAACCTCACCGCCATCCTCGTGCAGGTGCTGTGCAACCTCATCGTCAAGCCCGCGAAGTACATCGACTACGACGACCTCGAGGAGTCGCGCAAAGAGGTCGAGGCACTCGAGTCGCTGGTCGAGAAGAAGAAGTGGTGGCAGAAAGATCCGCTCTCGAAGCGCGAGAAGGCCGACTACGAGCGCTTCTTCAACGTGGTCAACAAGCACATCGTCTACTACACCGAAGGCTCCAACTACTACCGCTTCTTCCAGGGCGGCATCGAGTACCTGCTGGCGCACTCCAACGTGGCCATCCACTACGTCACCAACGACCCCGACGACATCATCTTCGATATGGCCAAGGACAACCCGCGCATCCAGCCCTACTTCGTGCGCGAGAAAAAGGCCATCACCCTCATGATGAAGATGGACGCCGACGTGGTCGTGACCACGCAGGACGACCTGGACAACTACTACATCAAGCGCAGCCGCATGCGCAAGGACATCGAGTACGTCTACGAGCCGCACCACATGACGAGCTTCTACCTGACCGGATGGAAGCACGGCTATGACAACTACGACACCATCTTGTGCACCGGCCATCACCAGGCCGAGGAGCTCCGTCTGGGCGAGAAGGTCTACGGGCTCGCCCGCAAGAAAAACCTCCCGCTCATCGGCTACGACATGCTCGACCGTTCCATCGCGCGCGAGGAGGCGGCCGACCGCCAGCCCAACGAGCGCCCGGTCGTGGTCATCGGCCCATCGTGGCAGGAAGACAACATCCTCGACTCGTGCATCGACGAGCTGGCAGGCGCGCTTGTCGGCCACGGCTGGCGCATCGTCGTGCGCCCCCACCCCGAGTACGTCAAGCGCTACCGCCCGCGCTGGGATGCGCTCAAGGCGCGCGTCGGGCAGCTGACAGGCCCCGAGGAGCTCATCTTCGAAGACGACTATTCCAAGCCATCGTCTGCGAACATCGCCGACATCATGATCACCGACTGGTCGACCATCTCGTTCGACTTCTGCTTTAGCAAGCTCAAGCCTGCCGTCTACATCAACACCCCCATGAAGGTGAACAACCCCGACTGGCGCGAGCTGGGCGAGACCCCGACCGACATCACGCTGCGCGACCAGACTGGCGTGTCGTTTGCGCCGGAAGACGTCGCGCAGGTGGGAGCCACCATCGAGCACATGCTCGCCAACACCGACGAGTGGACCGAGCGCCTGCGCGCCGTCCGCGCCGACCATATCGCCAACCTCGGGCACGGCGGCGAGGCCGCGGGCGAGTACCTGCTCTCCGCGATTCTGCGCCACCAGGTCCCCATCCGAGAGAAGTACAACATGAGCAAGTACGAGAAGAAGCTGGAGAAAAGCGGCCTAGGCATGCCGAAATCGGCCGCCGCTGCCGTCGCGGAAGGAGGCGCGGCAGATGCGCAGTAACAGCACCCGCGCCGTGCGCGCTGCATCCGGCTTCGCGCTGGACGCCGGACTTGTCGCCTGCGGCCTGATCGCCTCGGCCCTCGTCGCGCCCACCCCCGCGCTCGCCTACGTCGACCCCTCGGTCATGACCTACACGATTCAGGCACTCGCGGGCGTCGCCGTGGCACTGTCCGCCGTCTTTGGCGTAGCGTATCGCCGTCTGCGCAAGAAGGCCGTGCGCGTCTTCGGCATCGACGAGAACGCCGGTAAGGTCATCGACCCCGACGTGCGCCGCGTCGACAGCGACGAGGATCTCGCGTCCGAGAACGAGCGCCTGGGCAGGTTCTGGCGCAATGCGCCCAAACCCGGCGAGGCACGCGAGCTCAGCTACCTCGAGAAGTTCTGGCGTTCGCTCATCGTGTGCCTGTTCACGTGCGGCACCCTGCTGCTCCTCGCCCCGATCGAGCTCATGGTGGCCAACTCGGGCAGCCTCACCTACGGCCTCGCCGTCGTCTGGCGCCCCATCCTCGTGACCTTCCTCGTCATCTCGCTCGTGCTCGCCGCGCGTTCGACATCGTGCGCACCATCGTCGCCGCCATTGGCATCGGCTTTTGGCTGCAGGCGCTGTTCATGAACGCGGGGCTGCCGCAGGCAAACGGCGCCACCATCGACTGGCTCGAGTTCTGGCCGTGGTTTGTCGGCAACACGCTCATCTGGGCGGTGCTCGTCGCGGGCACCATCATCTACGCGCGCTTGCACCCCAAGCGCATGCGCTCGCTCGTGACCGGCCTGTGCTCGCTGTTCCTCGTCATCACGCTCGTCGGCGCGGGCATCAGCGCGGCAAACCCCGCCTCCGCCGGCAAAGGCGGCGAGGACGGGCGCGTCTACGTGACCGGCGACGGCATCAACACGCTGTCGCCTTCCAAGAACATCGTCGTGTTCGTGCTCGACATGTACGACACCTCGCGCTACCTGGACGTCGTCAAGGAGCGCCCGCACATGATGGACGAGTTCACCGGGTTCACGTTCTACCGCAATGCGACCGGCTCCGGCGTCCCCACCAAGTACGGCGTGCCCTACCTGCTCACCGGCAGTTGGCCCAAGCCCGACGACGACTTTGCCGAATTCCTGGACACGCGCTACCACCGCTCGACGTTCTTGCAGGATCTGCACAACGCGGGCTATGACCTGGGCGTCTACACCGACACGATGGGCATCCCCGGCGACTACGACTTTGTCCAGCCGCTCACCATCAACCAGCACCCGCTCGAGAAGGGCGGCGACGCAGAAGCCGACTGGATTGGGACGAGCGCCATCATGGCGAAGATCGCCCTGTACCGCGATGCGCCATGGGTGCTCAAGCCGCTGTTCTGGTACTACACCGACGACATCAACACCGACATCACGGGCGACCACCCCGACATCAACAAAATGCCCTACCTCATCAACGACGCGCGCTACCACGACAGCCTGATGAGGGACAAGCTGCAGGTCGTCGACCGCGGGTCGCAGGGCTCGTTCCGCTTCATTCACCTGAACGGCGCGCACTTCCCCTACACCATGACCACCGACATGCACGAGTCGGTGCACAGCACGTACGAAGATCAGGCCGAAGGCGCGATGAACATCGTCTCGGACTACCTGCGCCAGCTCAAGGAGCTTGGACTCTACGACAGCACGACCGTCATCGTCACGTCCGACCACGGCGATTACCACTGGGGCACCGAGCTGCCCGAGCAGACGACGAACCCGATCATGTTCGTGAAGCCGGCGCAGAGCGCATCGCAAGACGCCGAGCCGCTCAAGACGTCGGATGTGCAGACGGGGCATCTCGATTTTGCACCGACGGTGATGTACGCCGCGTTGGGCGATGCCTCGACGTACGGCAATCCTGCCTGGCGCGCTCCCGAGAAGGGGCGCATCCGCCACTTCCTCTTCCCGTACCACGACGGCAAGGTCGACAGCCGCATGACCGAGATGCAGATCGACGGCGACGCGCTGAACTTCGACGACTGGAAGCCCGACGGAGTCCACTGGGATTACAAGTTCTACAACGGCGAGCCCGCTCCGCGCAGCAACGACTAACCCGCTATCGGTGCGTGGGATGTGTGGCAGTGCCACGGTTCTCGCGCGGGAGGGCCCCGGGAGCGCCGGATGTGTGGCAGTGCCACGGTTCTCGCGCGGCGGAGACTCTATGCGGGGTTGTGGTACTCCCCGATGTAGCGGTCGATCATCTCGCGCCCAAAGTCGTTGACGCGATAGAAGACGCGCAGCTCACCAGCTTCGTCGACGTCGTAGCGCGACTCGTCGAGCAGCCCGTTTTCCTTCGCCGTCGCAAGCGCCTCCTCCACGCCCTTGCGCGTCAGCAGCCGGTACCCACCGTAGTCCGGCTCGAGCAGAGCCACGATCTCCGAGGCGTCGTATTCGCCGCCACCCATGAACTGCTTGACGATTGCATAGTAGAGCGGCATCAGCTTATTGCGCATCTGCGACCGCCTTTCTGTCCTTCGCGAAGAGCTTGGCAGGATTGACGGCGATGCAGAAGATGCCCACCACCATGACGAGCGCGCCTGCCCACTGCACAGGTTCGAGCGGCGGATAGCTCGCCGCCAGGCCACCCAGGTTCAGCACGCCCATGATAATCCAGATGAAGAACGGCCCCCAAAACGCGTACATGCCGTTGCACGCCATGCCGAGCGCCGCGCCGCACATCGAGTTGCCCTTGTACCAAAACGAATACGCCGGCATCGTGAAGAAGCCCGACACCACGAAGATGAGAAGCGCCGGGCTGGAAAACGCCGCCGCGGCAATGCCGGGCACCGCCGCGATGTCGCCGCCTATCGCCGCGAGCAGCGGAAACAGCACGAGCAGCTCGAGCACGCCCGCAGTCGTCTCACGGATCGCGATGCCGATGCGTTAGTCGATGAGAATCGTGCCAAAGCCCGCGACACGCCCCTCGAAG
>ERZ780226.2108-NODE-2108-length-14260-cov-2.871102_pt1 | contig 14260 bp, 15 predicted proteins | sample MGYA00511165_ERZ780226 | MGnify/ENA primary metagenome ERZ780226 (study PRJEB29588, sample SAMEA2152373) | human gut metagenome | biome: human gut; feature: human-associated habitat; material: faeces | place: Denmark | collected 2008/2010 ...
CATAGGCATGGGGACTCATGCCCTGGGTAAACTTGATATGCAGCCCTGCCCTGAGAAATACCCGCGGAAACATCGCCATGGTATCCAGGTGAGAAATGTAGATCGCCTTTCCGGTCTTTTCAAACAGCAGTCTATTCATCGCACACTCCTCCTGTATACAGCCGGTTTGCCCCACAGCCGGTACACTGCTTGCGGCAGTCCGGCGTAATCTCCGAGCGATAAGCCGCCTGCCGTTCCTTCCAGAAGAATTTCTTGGGAATGCCGATGGAAATCGTCTCCCAGGGGAAGATTTCATCCTCGCCCCACTCCCGCTGGGCATACCATTTGGGATCTACACCGCATTCTTCAAATGCCTGGAGCCACTTTTCCATGGAGAAATAGTCGGTCCAGCCGTCCATTTTACAGCCCAGCTCATGGGCGCGAAGCAGCACCTTGCAGAGTTTCCGATCTCCGCGGCACAACGCCGCCTCCAGCATGCTGAGGTCCGAGGGATGATAGTTATACTGGAAATTCCGTCCCTTGAGGTGGGATTTCAGCAGCGCGCAGCGGCGGAGATATTCCTCCGGGGTAATCTGCGCCTCCCACTGGAATGGAGTTCCGTTTTTCGGCACAAAGAACGACGTGGAGATGGTAATGGTCACTGGACGCTTGGGGTTGGGGGTATTCTCCCGCCATGCCTTCAGCACCTTATAAGCAAGATCCGCAATACCCAATACGTCCTCGTCGGTTTCCGTGGGCAAGCCCAGCATAAAATAGAGCTTCACCTTATTCCAGCCGCCTGCAAATGCGGTGGAGCAGGAGCGGATGATATCCTCCTCGGTAACATTTTTGTTGATGGCGTCCCGAAGCCGCTGGGTGCCTGCCTCGGGTGCAAAGGTCAATCCGCTTTTCCGGACCTTCTGCACCTTCTGCATCAGCTCCACGGAGAAATTATCGGCACGCAGAGACGGCAGACTCAGATTGATGCCCCGTGGAATGCAGTAATCCAGCATTTTATCCGCAAATTCCCCCAGCTTTTTATAGTCGGAGGTAGAAAGGCTGGACAGGGTCATTTCATCGTAGCCGGAATTCTCCAGACTCTTCACCGCCAGCTCATAAAGCCGCTCCGGACTTTTGGCTCTGACCGGACGATAGCAGAAGCCCGCCTGACAGAACCTGCAGCCCCGAATACAGCCCCGGAACAGCTCCAACACCGTCCGATCATGGACAATCTGGGTGGAGGGCACAATGCTCTCTGTGGGATAATATGCCGCATCCATGTTCTGTACAATGCGCTTGGTTACGGTTTTGGGCGCGCCCTCCAGCGGGATAATCTCCCGAATGGTGCCGTCGTCGTTATACGTATGCTCATAAAGAGAGGGCACATAAATGCCCGGGATTTTCGCTGCTTCCAGCAGAAAGGCATGGCGGCTGAGTCCCCGGCGCTTGGCGCTTCGGTAGCATTCCAGCAGCTCCACGTCCACGTCCTCTCCTTCGCCCTCAATGCACAGATCCAAAAAATCCGCCATGGGCTCCGGATTATAGACACTGGTACCTCCCGCAATCACCAGATGCTTCAGGCTATCCCCGCGATCGCAGGATTTCAGCGGAATATTCCCCAGCTCCAGCACATTGAGCACATTGGAATACGCCATCTCATAACCCAGAGAAAATGCAATGACATCAAATTCCTCCAGGGGATCATGGCTCTCCAGGGTCCAAAGCGGCAGGTGATGCTTCCGCATCTCCTCCTCCATATCCCCCCAGGGGGCAAAGGCTCGCTCGCACCATACCCCCTCCATATTGTTCATAATGCCATAGAGAATCCGCATGCCCACGTTGGACATGCCGATTTCATAGGTATCCGGGAAGCAAAACGCCACCCGAATCTCCACCTGAGACTTATCCTTGATGATCTCGTTATACTCGCCGCCGGTATAGCGGGCTGGCTTCTGCACCCGGGGTAAAATACGATTGATTAAATCGGTCATAGATTCTCCCTCTTATTTGTAGCGGAATTCCGCAACCACCTGTCCGCCGGAATTCCAGACGCGACCGTCTCCGGATGCCAGCAGTTCGCCGTAAAAGTCCTCTGCCACCTCAATGGCAGCATCGTCTGCCGGAGTTTTTCCGGTCATGGTTTCGTGGTCAAATACAAAAATCCGCATCCGCTCCATCATCTTTTTCACGGGATATCCGCACTTGGGGCAGGCTTCCGCCTGATCGGACACCTGATTCTGACACTCAGGGCAAGTCAGCAGCATATGATTACCTCCATTATCACGCCATTGGCGCGTTTTTTCTTTTGAACGGAATTATTATAATGCCCAAAGCGCCCAAGGTCAAGTGACGGAAATCCCCCGCCGCAGCCGTGCCGCAGCGGGGGGATCGCTCATTCTTTCTTTACTGTAGGCATTCCGCCACCCAGGCGATGAAATTGGTTTCGCCTGAGCCGGTGCGTTCCGCCATGGTGTGTCCCTGACCCCAAACGGTCTGGAACTCCACGTCATCCACGTTTTCATTTTGCTGCAGTGCCAGTGCCAGATTCATCTCAACGGTCAGCGCCGTATCTCCCTGGGTAATTCCCGTGTGAATCCGCCAGTGGGACGCCACATGGGACGAGCCGCAGCCCTCATAGCAGTCAGACAGGAAGTACATGGGGTTATACATGTTCTGACGAGTAAGGGAATCGCTGCCCCAATCGTCCACGGAGGTCTTAAACTCCTGATAATCCGTCACATATTGGGGATCAAAGTCGGAATACTGGCTGTATTTGTCCTGATTTTCCTCCAGAATCGCTGCCATGGCTGCGTCAAAATGGAGGGCGTCGTTCTGACTGTCGCCAAACACATAGTTCTCCGCCTGACTGCGGGAAAGATCGTCAAACGCGCCAACGCTCTTGCTGGCATTCTTCTGCTGCCGTGCAAAGGCGGCGATGCTCAGTACATGGGCTTTTTCGCCGTCATATTCTACCCAGTTTTCCTCTTCATTGAGAGAATTGATATAGTCCTCGGGGGTTTCATATGTCACGCTCTCAGTCTCGGTGTCACCGGACAGCCAGGGCATGGGACCGCCATCGTCAGGAGGACCGCCTGCACCGCCGTCCGGCGGAGGTCCAAAGCCGCCGTCTGCCATCATGGAATTGCTGGGGGTATAGGGGAACTCCGTATCCTCCAGGAAGTTGTTGAGGGAGGTTTCAATCTGCCCCAGCACATAGTCATAGTAGCTGCCGGAAGCATAAACGCCATCGTCGGACGGCTCCAGCGTCAGCTCGCTGCCGTTTTCATCCTTGAGTCCCAGCTTGCCCACATATTCGCCATAGCAGGCGGCAAGATCCTCCGAAAGCGCCTTAGTCCAGGCGCCCTCAGCCCGGGTACCCGAGTCCATATACTGCCCCATGTTCCACTCATAGGCTTCGTCTGCATAGTCCAGAGATGTAATGGGGCACCAGCACATGGCGCCGCAGATAGCGTCGCTGATATAATTGCCGTCCTCATCATACATGGCTGCGCCGATGGATGCCAGATAGTCAAAATACAGGCTGCTGTCTCCGCTGGCGCCCAATACCGCGCTCTGCGCACCGCCTCCGCTGTGACCAAAGGCAAAAATCCGCTCGGGATCGCCGGGAATGGTATCGTTGTTCAGCCGAAGATAGCGCACTGCCGCCTTCAGATCCGTTACACCCCAAGGCGCTCCACCTGCATAGGCAAGGGTGCCATCGTCGTTATAGCCGTTGCTTCTGCCCCGGCAGCCGGAATAAACATAGACATAGCCCGCATCCAGATACGCCGATACGGAGCTATAGCTATAAGCGGTTGCCTCCGCCTGAGCGGAATAGCCGGCAGTATTGACCGGCAGCATCATGGGCGCAGTTTCGGCAGTAAAGCCGTTTATGGTTCCGTCCGGATTGACCGCGCAGGTATAGGTGCCGTCGCCGTTGTCCGTGCCGGTGAGATAGGCGCCGGGCACCACCACCGCCAGGGTTTCGTAATCCAGCGCAGCAGGCTGGCTGCAATACTGCACGCCAATCTGATAGTATACGTCATTGTCGGCGTCATAGCTCCACTTTGCGGAATCAAATGTCAGTCCGGAAAAGTCCACCTCATAGTCCTTGACCAGGGCATTGTAGTCGATCTCCGGTTCCGTCTCTTCGGTCACCTCACTGGATGTGGATGCTGCGGGTTCTGCGGATGCCGCGGATTCCACAACAGCCGGTCCCGTTGTTTCCGGTGCTTTTGCTGCCGTCTCAGCGGGAGCTGTGGTACCTTCTGATGCCGCATCACCGCAGCCCGCAAGCCCAACCACCATAGCAGCGCCCAGCAGCAGCGCCGCCATTCTTTTTCGTTTCATAGGAATACCTCCATCTTTCGCAGTTGTATAGACGCATTATACCAGATCACGTGACGCCGCAACAATTCTGATTTCTCCGAAACCATTTACATTTCGGAATGAAACTTATGGCAACACCGCACAAATTCGTCTGCGGATTCTACCGATTTGCGCGGTATTGCCTTATCATTTTGCAATTCACCCTATCATTTTGTATCCGAAGGATTGACGGAGGGAAAATGTTCTGCTACCATACTATTAACATTGCAAGGAAGGAGCCGATACAATGGCAAATCTCAACGAAAAAACGAAATTCATCTGCGGAAGAAATCCGCTGGCAAAAAATAATCGTCCCCCCTTTGCGCATCCGGAGCAGCAGGAGGCGGCACTTTGGCTGACGGAGGGCGCAGTCAATGCCCAGCGTTCCGGAAAGGCGTCCTATTCCGGCGGCGTAACCGAGCAGGGCAACATCTTGTCTCTCCGGCTTGACAGCGACATGCCGGAGCTGAACGCTGTGGTGGTAGAAGGCGGCACCTCTGTTCTGCTGGACCCCGAAATCTCTCTCAGCGGCTGCGGATGCAGCGATTTCACCTGTAAGGGCGCCGCTGTGCTGGCAGAGTCCGGCGCAAAGGTAGATATCCGGAACGGCAAGCTCATCACCAACGGTTCCACCCGTGCCGCCACCATTGCCACCACCGGCGCTACTTTAAAGGTATTCGATTCGGAGCTGAAAACCTATGGCGGTCCCCTGCCCGAAGGCTATGTTCCGGTGATTGGTCCCGGTATGATGGAGCCTCCTGCGCCTCTGGGGCTAGGTGGCAACTGCCGCACCCATCTTTCCATGGACAATTCTGAAAGCTATTTTTATCGCTGCAAGATCTATGGCGAGGCATGGGCAGCCCTGTCCACCGATTCCTCCGGCGGCTATTGCTATCTGGAAGCCAACGATTCTTCCATCGACATGGGCGGCAACGGCTACTGCATCTATTCGGACAACGGCTGCCATGTGGTACTCAACCGCTGCACCATGTCCTCCGGCAATGTATTCGGCATTCAGGACGGCAACTCCTCCATTCAGATGCAGGACGTCACCGGCAGCTGCAAGGGATACGGTTTCCTGATCCATGGCGGCATGCACGATCTGGAGGACATCGGCACCATTCGCATGACGGATACCGATCTCACCTCTAAGGGTCCCATGTTCCGCTGCAAGTCCACCAATTTGGATATCTATCTCAAGAACTGCCGCATGATCTCCGAGGACGGCGTGATTCTGGAAACCATGCTCACCGATGATACATTCTATTATCAGACCCGCAGCCATGCCCAGGACGATTACGGTGTGCAGCTGTGCATGGAGTCCATGGAGGTGCTGGGCGATTTCCATTGCCAGGACCCGGAGCGGAAGACCTGCCTGAACCTGGTGGACACCGCCATCACCGGTGCCATCACCGGATTCCCCCAGCTTCAGCTCACCGAGGGCAGCAGCTTTACCGCCACCCATGATTCTGAGATCACGCTCATTGGCAGCGCAGACGGTCTGGACGCCGCAGCAGGTGTGACCATTACCGTTCGCGGCGCAGGTGAGAACAAGTCTCTGGCTTCCGGCGGCACGCTGGTGTTTATCGCATAATCCATTTCAAAACGCAAAAAGGACGAGGCAAAAGCCTCGTCCTTTGTTTATGTTACCGTTTCAGCCGCCGATCCAGCTTCACGGTCAGCCGGGTGCCGACCGTCTGGAAAATCTGCACCAGAATAATCAGCAGGATAACCGCCACCAGCATTACCAGATATTTATACCGGTAATAGCCGTAGTTGATGGCGATCTTGCCCAGTCCGCCGCCGCCGATGATACCGCTCATGGCAGAGTAGCCAAGAATGGTGGTAATGGCGGTGGTGAGATTGGAAATCAGAGAAGGGACGCTCTCAGGAATCATTACCTTCACAATAATCTGGAAGGGAGACGCACCCATGGACTGCGCCGCTTCAATGATATTGGGGCTGACCTCCCGCAGGCTGGTTTCCGCAAGCCGCGCCACAAAGGGGAACGCTGCCACCACCAGGGGTACAATGGTTGCCACGGTGCCAACGGTGGTGCCCACAATGAGCCGGGACAGTGGGAACACCATAATCATCAAAATCAGAAATGGAATCGAACGCAGCAGGTTGATAATTACGTTGAGCACCTGCATCAGCCAGCGGGGCAGCGGCAGAACGCCGTTCTTATCGCCCACCACCAGCAGAACGCCTAAGGGAAGTCCGATCACCACAGCCAGTGCCGTGGATACCACCGTTACATAAAAGGTTTCCCAAATCGCAAAGGGGATCTCCGCCCGAATGACCTCCCATGCCAGCTGCACGGAATCCGCAGAAAACAGATTGTCAAACATCGCTTAAACCTCCTCTACAATCACATCGGGAACTCCGGTGAGATACTCGATGGTTTCCTTCACCACATCCGGACCGCCGGGAACCCCCAGCAACATGCTGCCGTAAGCCCGGTCCTCGATGGCGCGGGTGCTGGCGGAAAGAATGTTCACCAGAATGTGCTTTTCGCTCGCCATGGTGGCAATCAGCGGGGTACCGGCTGCCTTGGCGCCGTTGAAAATCACGCGGATTCTCGCCTCGGTACCGGGATTGGACACCAGATCGTCCTCGCCCTGAGGGAACACCAGCCGACGCGCCGCCTGGGACTTGGGACTGGAGAAAACGGTGCCAACCGCGCCCTCCTCTGCCACCTGTCCGCCGTCAAGGATGGCAACATGGTTACAGATTTCCTCTACCACGCTCATCTGGTGGGTGATAATAATGCAGGTGATGCCCAGCTTTTTGTTGATATCCGAATCAGCTGGAGAATGGAATGGGTGGTGCTGGGGTCCAGTGCGGAGGTCGCCTCGTCGCACAGCAGCACCTTGGGATTGGTTGCCAGCGCCCGGGCAATGGCAATTCGCTGCTGCTGACCGCCGGAAAGCTGCGCCGGATAGTTTTTTGCCTTATCCGGAAGCCCTACCAGTTTCAGCAGCTCCATCGCCTTTTTTCTGGCATCCGACTTCTTCATGCCGGACAGCTCCAGCGGAAAGCAGATATTCCGAAGACAGTTCCGCTGCATCAGCAGATTAAAGCCCTGGAAAATCATTGTGATATCCCGCCGTGCTTCCCGCAGCTCATGGGCGCTGAGCGTTCCCATTTCCTTTCCGTTAATGACAACAGAGCCCTCTGTGGGTCGCTCCAGCATATTGATGCAGCGCACCAGCGTACTTTTACCGGCGCCGCTCATACCGATGATGCCGTAAATGTCGCCGTCCTCAATGGTCAAATTGATGTCCTTCAGCGCCTCCACAGTGCCCCCTGCCGTTTCAAAGGACTTGGAAAGATGTTTGATCTCGATCATTTCTTGACCTCCTTTTTCAGCACAAAAACGCCGGCTTTGTTTGCCGGCGTTTTTATTTTGTTTACTGCTCCAGAGCGTCCAGGGTCGTCTGCTTGCCGCCGTACAGACCCATGGGCTCAACATGGATGGCAGCCACGGAAACCAGGTGGGTGCCGTTCTCGTTATTGAAGTCGTCCAGATAGGGCTGATGCTGGAAGTAGTTTGCATCGCACTCGCCCTGCTCAACTACATTGTTGGGGATAACATAATCCTGATACTCCTGAATGTCCAGGGTGATGTCCTTCTCAGCCAGGATCTCCTGGGCGATCTTCAGAATCTCGGCATGGGGTGCGGGAGAAGCAGCCACGGAAATGGTCTGACCCTTCAGTGCATCGTAATCTACGGTGCTGTCAAAGCCGTCGCCGGGGTTGTCAACGGTGCTCACAACGCTGCCCTTGTAGGTTTCGGTGATGTAATCGGCAACCTTCTGGCTCTCCAGAGCGGCAACCAGCGCCTTGGTCTTATCGGTCTCCTCGTTGCCTTCCTTCACAGCAACAATGTTGGCATATGCGGAGGAGGAGCCTTCCATCTTCAGAGCCTGGGTCATGGGATCCATGTTTGCGGCAATGGCATAGTTGGAGTTAATGACTGCGTAGTCCACATCCTGGAGCACGTTGGGCAGCTGAGCAGCCTCAGCCTCTACGAACTCGATGCCCAGGGGGTTCTCAGCAACGTCAGCCTTGGTGGCAGTGATGCCGGCGCCATCCTTGAGCTTGATGTAGCCCAGGTCCTGGAGCAGCAGCAGTGCGCGTGCTTCGTTGGTGGTGTCGTTGGGGATTGCAATCTGCAGGGTGCCGGTGGTCTTCGCCTCGGTCTTGGTTTCCTGCGTGGAAGCTGCGGTGGAGGTGGATGCAGCAGCGCTGCCGTTGTCCTTGCTGCCGCAGGCGGAAAGTCCCAGCACACAGGACACTGCCAGCAGCAGAGCTACGATTTTCTGTTTTTTCATGATAAAAGACTCCTTTGTAATATGAATATGTTCAGCATATGCGAAGTGCTTGAGCACACATTCGTCCGTTCCATTTGGTGCATCGCACCGGGTTCAGGATATATCTCATGGTTGATTCCTCCAGTCAGTAAAAAAGCGGGAAGCCCATTGCTTCCCGCACAAATTACCTGCTCCGGCTATGCCGGTATGATCTTAGCGAGAAAGCATTTTATGAAAATTGGCGCAGTGGCACATGCACATGGAGCCCATGCACATTCCAAACATGTTCATCATGCTTCTGCTGCCAACGGTCATAGCTGCTTTCTCCTTTCTTTGGAATCGTTGTGGGTATTATACTTCCCAATACCTACTTTGTCAACATGGTTTTATGCTTTTTATAAACAATAGCGGAATTCTATGTCTTTCCACCGGATTTTTCTACATTACCTCCAAAAAGTGTTTCAGATTGTCATCTTCTGATTTTTGTGCTATAATGAAATCCTTAAGGAGATGATTGGTATGCGCTTATCTCAGGTCATAGAGCAATTGACCGAATACCTGGACCGCCGCAAGCTGTTTTCCTATGCCACCGCCGTGGGTACCTTGTCCGGGAATTCCTTTCAAAACCTCATGGGTATTGCCTTTGGTCCTTCCAAGCTGACGCTGTTTTCCGCAAAAACGGACGGAAGCGTTGGGGAAATTCTGATGGAGCTTTCCTATGACCGGATTCAGACGTTCCGGCAGAAGCACCGCTTTCTCTACTCCTACACGGAGTTTTCCGCCGGAGATACCAGGCTTCGCTTTTATAACTACAATAAGAAAGTATTCCGTCAGGGCTTTGCCGATGCGGGATTGGAGGACAAAACATGACCACCCGTCATCTGAAAATTTTTTCAAGCGTCTACATCACCGGCAGCATGACCGCCGCCGCCCAAAAGCTCTATATGACCCAACCCTCGGTCAGCCAGGCGATCCGCGAGCTGGAGGACCACTATGGGGTTCCGCTGTTTGAGCGCCTGTATCGAAAGCTCTATCCCACCGAAGCAGGAAAGCGCCTGTTCCTGTATGCGGAAAAAATACTTGGCATGTTCGACGATATGGAAGCCGCCATGCAGAACGATGCGCTGCCCCAATCTCTGGAGCTGGGCTTGTTTTTCACAGCCGGTATGCTGGTGCATCCCTGGCTGGCGGAATTCCGCAAGCGTTTGCCTGCCTCCCAGATTCACATTCAGGTCTGGAAGGGCAGCGAGCTCAAGCGCCGTCTGCGTTCCGCTGCCATCGACCTTGCGATTATGGAGGAATTCCAAGACGAGCCGGATTTAAAGCAGGAAATCGTTGCCCAGGACCGGCTGGTGGCAGTCACCGCATTGGACGATCTCCTCCAGCGCTATGACTCCATCACTGCCCAGCAGCTCTCCCAGGCGCCGCTGCTGCTGCGGGAAAAGGGTGCCGGCGTCCGGGATCAGTTTCAATCGGAAATGCAGGCATTGGGACTGGAGCTAACGCCCCAATGGGAATCCGCCAGTTCTCTTGTGCTGCTGGAAGCCGCAAAGCACCGGGAGGGCGTGGCGATCCTGCCCTATCAGCTGGCATATCCGTTTTTAGAGCGGGGCGAGGTGGCAGAGCTTCAGGTCACCGGCATTGATTTTACCCGGCGCATGGCGCTGACCTGGCACAAGGACAAATTCATATCCGGTCCCATGCAGTGCTTTATGGACATTGTTCGGAGCTCCCCCACGCCGCCGTAGCTATAAAAAAGGTGTACTGCAATCCATTTATGCAGTACACCTTTTTGTTTATGAATTTTTCGTCTGACGCAGTGCCTGTGCCAGCTGATCGGGACAGGAGGTGTTTTTCATGCCGCACTTGATGCCTTCCATCCGGCGGATTGCCTCATCCACGTCCATGCCCTCCACCAGCGCCGCAACGCCCTTGCCGTTGCCGTTACAGCCGCCGTCAAAGGACACCTTACATACCTTGCCGTTCTCCACGGAGAAATTGATTTTTCTGGAGCATACGCCCCGGGTTTTGTATTCGTAATCCATTACAGGTACCTCCTTGATTTTGACTCTATCCTATCACACTTTGCAAAAAGAATCAATATTCCACCAGATCTGCCGATGTGATGTCCGCATACTCCATGAGCTTTAACGGATTTAACACCATTTGCAGTCCCCGCGCACCGCCAGAAATGGCAATTTCATCATACAGCTCGGCAGTTTCATCCATAAACGTGGGATATTTCTTCTTCATGCCCACAGGACTGCAGCCGCCGCGGATATAGCCGGTGAGCCCCAGCAGCTCCTTCATGTGGATCATCTCTACCTTCTTGTCCCCTGCTGCATGGGCTGCTTTTTTGAGGTCCAGCGTGCAGCTGACGGGAATGCAGAACACCAGAATGCCCTGCTTCTCTCCTCGCGCCACCAGCGTTTTGAATACCTGATCAGGATTCATGCCAGTGACCGCTGCCACATGCTCGCCGCCCAGGTCGCTTTCGTCATATTCATATTCCACCGCCCGATAGGAAATCTTTGCCGCGTCCATCAGGCGCATGGCGTTGGTTTTATTGGTTTTGTTCATGGTCTAACGCTCCTGTGTGATTTATGCCCCATATTATAGTCTTCACGCTGTAATTTGTCAAAGAAAATACGCTCCATTCCCGCTGAACTGTGCCGTACTAAATTGCCCCCTTTATTTTTTCGTCACGTTGATATAGTATTCCGGCTTCTTCGGATCAAGGGTCACCTGGAGGATTCCGTGCTCCGGATCAAAGCCGAAATTCTGGTCCCGAATTTCTACGGCATCGCAGTTTTCCAGCTGCGCAGTGAGCGTCGTCATGGGAATCTGCGTGCCCATGGTGGTCACCATGTCATAACCGTCTGCCCCTTCTCCCGCTTCTGCCTGGGCAGGATCGTTCTGCTGGGTTCCGCTGGGATATTTGAGCTGCCGGATGGAAACCATAAGCTCTCCCCCTGCCGGAATTTCCGTCCGGAAGGAACGGTAAAACACTCTGTCCTCCCACAGCAGATTTCCAATATATTCGCTCAGAAGACCGTCCTCCTGAGACAGATAGGTTCCCAATGCGCCAGACAGAAGCACGGTCTCCAGCCAGCTGTTTTCTGCTTCGGTCTGGTCCGGGTTCCAGCTCAGTTCCCTGGCAATGACGTCGTGTAAGGCTGCGCCCAGCGTTGTCTCCGTTTCCGTGACCGTTGCTTCCGCAGCTCTGCCAGGATCGCCATAGGCATAGATTTCATAATCCCCCAGCTGACCGTGAACCACTGCCACCTGCGCCGTGTCGTTCTCTCCAAGGCTTCCGGTATACAGCCAGGTATATTCGCTCCCTTCCTCTTGCCGGATTGCGCCATCCAAACCGGATGTGAAAACGCCGCCGCTGTCTGCCGTTTCCGCCACCTTCAGTTGGAACCTTTCTCCCGTAGTCCCCTGAATCACCACATTCGAAAACGTATAGACCGTCACCGGGGTATCCGCAGAAATCGGCTGCGTATTCTCAATGGTATTTGTGCCAACCAGCGTATTGTAATCCTCCCAGGAGCTTTGCGCTCCCACTGATGCACCAAGCAGCAGTGAACTGTCCGCCAATTTTCCGTCCACCTGAATGTCAGGCGTCTTCCCTTCTGCTTCCTTTCTTCCTGAAGACTGATAGGGATACAGCAGCTCCAACGAGATTGGTTCCGTACCGCTGTTTTTCAGGGTATAGGTATCGGTAATAATGGCAGCAGCATCCTCTGTATTGTATTTTGTGCCGTCCTCGAGGGTCGTTTCCTTCGTCACATAAGGGGAAAAATCCAGGGTGAGATTACGCTCTGCGGTTACCGCGCCGATTTCTCCCGCTGCCGTCAGCGGGAACATCGGACCGCGATAGGATTGGTATACATTTCCGTCGTAATTTACGAGTATGCCGGAATCGTTTCCTCCCATACCCCCGGCAAAGCTCACCATCACCCACGCAATGGGCGTGATAATGATTAACGTAATCACCGCAGCCAGAATGCCAAGGGTATGCTTTGCTCCATTTTTCAGGACAGCCGAGGATTCAATGAGCTCATCCCGAATCTCTCCGATGCCCTCCAGCAAGCGCTCCGACTTTTTCCGATCCTTCATAGGCTCACCCCCTGCTGCTCCAGATACACCTTGAGCTTACTGCGCATTCGGCTCAGCCGCTGGGAAATCAGTCCTCTGGGAAGCTCAAACTCCCGAGATAGCTGCTCCAGACTGTCACCAAACCAATATCGCCGCACAAACAGCTTTTTCTGCTGCTCCGGCAAATGAATCAGCCAATTGCTGATAATCTCCCCCAGTTCCTTTGCCTCCAGCGACTGCTCCGGCGTTGAGGAATCCGGAATGCACTGGTCCAGCTCCTCCAGCAGCAGCTCCATCTCCGAATTCCGTTTTTCCGCATGGTTCTTTCGGTAGCGGGAGATGGAAAGCCGCCGAGTGATTTTGCCCAAATATGCCCGCAGCGCCCACGGATTGTCCGGCGGGATGTGCCGCCACGCATTGTGATAGGTATCGCTTTCGCATTCCTCCGCATCCTGATTCTGGTGCAGAATACTCATGGCAATGCCATAGAGAAAGGCACCGTATTTGCTTCGTGATGCCGAAATTGCCTGTTCATCCCGCTTTTGATACAGCCGGATAATCTCCCTGTCCTCCATCGCTTCCCCTCCTTTCGTCCTTCTAATCTCTAAGACGCAGTTTCCCGTTGATTCTTCCATCCCGTTCTTATTTTTTATCATACCGAAAAACGGACCGGCACGCAAGTATCACCTGCTGCCAGTCCGTTTCAGAATCGAGATTCAGTTTTCCATTTTTGTGTCCTGGAGATAGAACACGCTGTTGGCGCGTCCCTTCAGGTCTGCCAGATTGTTATAGGCAACCCTCCGATAGTCGGCAATCTCCGGCTCCAGCGGATTCTGCTCGTCCGCCTGGAAGAAGTTCCCGTGCGCGTCCCGGCAGCCCATGGCAGTAATCACCGGCAGCTTGGTATACAGTCCTGCCAGATAGTCGTTATACCGGGTGGTCTGGAGTCCGGACACCTGGAGCAGCAGCGTGCTGAGATAGTTCATGCTGATCTCATCCACCCAGCCCGCGGGAATGTCATAGTTCGCCCAGAGGATGAACCGGGTGATATACCGCTTCTGCTGGGTTTCGCCGTCCATCTCGCTGATGCTCTGCCCCATAACCTCGGAATAGAAGCTGTCCTCAATAAAGGGCTGATGGTCGCCAAACATCAGGATAATCGTGGGCTCGTCCACATTTTTGAAATAATTCAGCAGGTCCTCAAAGGCTTCATCCGTCTTTTTAATCAAAGACAGATATTGATCGGTCTTGGGATAATCCCCCTTGGTGGAGGTAAGGTAGACCTCCTGATCGAAATTATCATACTTCTGATTATAACTGGAATGATTCTGCATGGTGACGTTGAACAGGAACATGGGCTGATCCGGGTCCTTCTCCTCATACATCTGCTCGATCTGCTGGAAGTCGTAGGCATCGGATACAAATCGCCGCAGCAGAATCTGCTGACCCGGATACTTCTGCCGCAGCAGCCGCTTATAGAGGGTATAGCTGTAGCC
>ERZ780226.2110-NODE-2110-length-14245-cov-3.151868_pt1 | contig 14245 bp, 15 predicted proteins | sample MGYA00511165_ERZ780226 | MGnify/ENA primary metagenome ERZ780226 (study PRJEB29588, sample SAMEA2152373) | human gut metagenome | biome: human gut; feature: human-associated habitat; material: faeces | place: Denmark | collected 2008/2010 ...
ATCATCGGCTCGCTGCCGGTGGCAATGACCACATACCTGCCCTGATACTCCCTGCCGCCGCAGGCAACCACCCGGTCCTCTTTCAGCACCGCCTGGCCTTCCACGATCTCAACGCCCGCCTTTTTCAGCAGGTATTTCACGCCGCCCACTAGCTTCCCGGTGACCTGGCTTTTCCCCTTCTGGATCCGGCGGAAGCTGAAGGTCCCGGCATCGCGGAAGATGTCCTCTTTCACCAGCGCCCGGACCTTCTCCATGGCGTTGGCCTTGTCCACCAGATACTTAGTGGGGATGCACCCCACGTTCAGACAGGTGCCGCCCAGGTGCTCCTTTTCAAACAGGGCCACCTTCATGCCCTGCCTGGCGGCGGCAATGCCCAGCGAATAGCCGCCGGGTCCCCCGCCGATCACCAACACATCGTATTGTTCCATGGGCTCCCCTCCATCAGTACAGCATCAGGGCGGGGTTCTCCATCAGCGTCTTCAGCTCCTGCAGGAACTGAGCGCCATAGGCCCCGTCGATGATGCGGTGGTCAAAGGAACCGGTGACGGTCATCACATGGGCGGGAACGAACTTTTCGCCGTCCCACTCCGGTCTCACCTGAATGGAGCCCACCGCCAGGATGCAACTCTCCGGCGGGTTGTCGATGGCGATGAACTGCTCCACATCGTACATACCCAGATTGGAGATGGTGATGCTGCCGCAACCCATGTCCTCGGGCAGCAACCGGTTGTCCCGGGCCTTTGCGATCTGGGCCTTATAGTCCGCAGCGATCTGTTCAAGCCCCTTGGTGTCGATCTCACGCACCACCGGCACCACCAGCGCGCCGTCCAGGGCCACCGCCAGTCCCACGTTGGTATGGCGGTATACCCGCACCTGGCCGTCCTCGTACCGGGCGTTCACCAGAGGGAACTTCCGGGAGGCCACGGCAATGGCCTTGGCCATGATATCGTTATAAGACAGTCTGATGCCCTTCTTCTCCCGATAGGTGTCCCGCAGGTCCATGCAGGCGTCCATGCGGATGGCGCTGGTGCACTGCCAGCAGGGGATCGTATCCAGAGACTCCCGCATCCGGCTACCGATGATCTGGCGCATGCGGTTCATGGGAAGCACCTCATACTCCGGCTCCTGAGCCGCCGCCTGCGGCACATGGCGCTCCACGTCCCGGCGGGTGACGAACTGTCCGTTGGCGGCGTCCACCCGTCGGATGTCAATGCCGCGTTCCCGGGCCAGCCGTCTGGCGTTGGGCATGGCGGGATAGTCCGGATCCTCCGCTCCGGCGGGAGCTACCGGGACGGGGAGGTTGGCGCCCTCGCCCCTGACGATGGGCAGATACTCCTCCTGCTCCTGTGCGGGGACCTCCTGCGGGGCGGGAGCCGTCGGAGCCGTCCCGGACGCCGGGGCGGAGACCTCGCCGGACTTTCCCACCGCCATCAGCACGGTCCCCGCCGTCACCTGGTCGCCCTCGGCCACCAGAATAGCCAGGACCGTACCGTTGGCGAAGCTCTCCACCGGCAGAACAGCCTTATCCGTCTCCGCCTCCAGCAGCACGTCGCCCCGCTTGACGTTGTCCCCTGCTTTGACGCAGATTCGGCAAACGACCGCCTTGTTCGTAGTCTGCCCGGCGGCCGGCATTTTAATTTCCTGAATCATCTTGTTTCCTCCAACACAATATTGACGCGGCGTGCGCACCGCGCTCAGGCGTGGGAATCCGCGCCGTCCTTCATGCACAGATGCACCGCTCCCAGCTTAAAGGTCTGCGGCAGGGCCAGGATACGGGGGGAGGGACCCACATACTTTTTCTGCGCGTCCGCCAGTGCCTCCTCAAACGTGGCCCGGGCCTTCAGGCCCATGGCCCGGGCAATGCCCGGCTCCCTGGCGCCGACGATATAGATGGCGGACGTGTTCATCTCGGCAATATGCGCGCAGGACATCATGGAGAAGCCGTGGTACGGATGGAAGGCGCCGGCAAAGCGATACTTCCGGATGTATTCCTCCTTGGTGGCAAAATACTCCCCCAGCCCGGCCATGTCCGGCAGGGTCTGGTGATAATCATGGCCGAACAGATCAAACAGCTCCCGGGCATAGGGCCAGCGCTCGTCGTGGAAATACCCGTCGCAGATGCTGCTGCAGATGATGACGCAGTTGTCCTTCATCACCCGCTTGTGGCGGATCACCTGGGCGCTGAGCGCCTGCATCATCTGGATGGGGTTGGTGCCCATGCCGTTGCCGTAGTGGAAGTCCACCGGCATGCCGAAAACCATCACGTCGAACTTCTCCTCCGCGAAGGGCACATAGGTGCGCTTGTCGGCCGTTTCCCAGGCGATGGGTTGCATCTTCCCGGCGCAGCCGGAGTAGATGGCGATCTGCCGGGAATAGGTGTCCAGCACGGCGTCGCAACAGAAGAAGGGATGGCCCATCTTCTCCTCCATATAACGGCCGATCTCGTCGAACTTGCTACGCATCATGGAGTGGGTGGACACCGGCACGAAATCCCTGCGGTGCATGACCTCGGGCACATGGTGGGCCGCAATGCAGCGCCAGTGGGTAATGCCCGTGGCACAGTGCTTATAGCCGCCGGAATAGCCGCCGTAGGGGTTGCCCTGGGTGTGGCCGATGAGAATGGGCAGGTCGCAGTCAAAGACCCGCTTGTTCATGATCACATGGTCGCCGCCGGCCGTGCAGCCCAGGTCCACCAAGTCATCGTAGTTTTCCGAATCGTGGCTGTCGATCTGGTGGGTGTGGTAGAACTCGTTGAAAAGCTCCTCCCCCAGGATCCGGCGCATTTCCGGAACGCTGGTGCGGGGATGCAGTCCGTTGGAGAACAGGAGCAGAATATCCTTTTTCTCCACACCGGCGGCATAAAGCTCCTCCAGGATCACGCGGATGGCCACCTTCCGGTGGGAGGTGGGCTGGCAGCCCCCCTTGACAATATCGGGGATCACGATGACCACCCGGCTGCCGGGATGGGCCAGCCGGCTCAGGGGCGGCATGCCGATGGGGCTGCGGATGGAGGCCCTGGTGGCCTCCTCCAGCTGCTCCTCCGGGATGTGCGGCGGGTCCGGCACCGTCTCGCCGGGAATGAACACCCGTGTGCTGTCGGGCAGCCGGGCGGGCATCAGGCCGTTTCCGTATTCAAAATCCAATTTCATATCTGTTGCTCCTTCCGGGCTTTACCACCATTTGATCAGGTCCGTAACGCGGTTGCGCAGGGCGATAAAGTCCGGCGCGGTGATATCCCGGGGCCAGGGCATATCGCACATGACGTTCTCCTTCACCTTTGTGGGCTTGTTGGTCAGCACCATGATCCGCTGGCCCAGGTAAACGGCCTCCTCGATGTTGTGGGTGATGAAGATCACCGTTGTGCCGGTCTCCTTCCACAGGCGGATCAGCTCGTCCTCCAGGTGGAAGCGCAACTCGATATCCAGCTGGCCATAGGGCTCATCCATCAGCAGCAGCTCCGGCTCGGTGGCGAAGGCCCGGGCGATGACCACCCGCTGGAGCATGCTGGCGGACAGCTCGCCTGGGTAATAATCCCGATAGGCGGTCAGGCCCACCAGCTTCAGCATGCGCTCCGTCTTCTCCCGGATCACGTCCTTGGGCGTGTGCTTCAGCTTCAGTCCATAGGCCACGTTCTGCTCCACGTTCAGCCAGGGCATGGTGGAATACTCCTGGAAAATATAGGACACGTTGTGTTTTTTCAGGTCCACCGGCTCGCCGTTGATGAGAATGCTGCCGGAGGTGGCCTGATACAGGCCCGTCAGACTGTTGAGGAACGTGGTCTTGCCGCAGCCGGTGGGGCCGACGATGCACAAGAACTCCCCCTTCATCACGTTGAAGGAGATGTCATCCAGCACCAGCAGCTGGTCGAATTTTTTCGTAAGGTGGTCAACCTTTACCTTTACCTGTTCTTCCATGGGGCACCTCATTCCATATTCTTGTCCAGCAGGACGGTAATCTCGCTGCGCAGCCGCAGGAACTCCGGATCCACCAGATTTCTCGGCCGGGGCAGGTCGATCACATACTCCGCCTTGATGTGGGTGGGGCAGTTGCTCAGCACGATGATGCGGTCGGCCAGATAGATGGCCTCCTCAATGTTGTTGGTCACAAAGAGCACGGTGCGCTTCTCCTGGTCCCAGATGCGCATGATCTCCTCCTGCATCAGATAGCGGGTCTGGGCGTCCAGGTGGCCGAAGGGCTCGTCCAAGAACAGTACCTTCGGCTCGTTGCAATAGGCCCGGGCAATGCCCACGCGCTGGCGCATGCCGCCGGAGAGCTGGTTGGGGAAGGACTTTTCAAAGCCCTCCAGCCCCACCAGGCGGATGTACTTCTCCGCACGCCTGTGCCACTCCTCCTTCTTCACCCCCTGGACCCGGGGGCCGAAGGATACGTTGCCCATAACGGTCAGCCAGGGAAACAGCGCCGTGGTCTGATAGACAAAGCCGCGCTCCGGGTCGGGACCGGTACCGTTGCGGCCGTTGATAACGGCTTCGCCGGTGGTGGGCAGCTCCAGGCCGGACAGCAGGTTCAGCAGCGTTGTCTTGCCGCACTGACCGGGACCGAACAGCACCACAAATTCGTTTTCGGATACCTCCAGGTCAAAATGATCCACCACCCGCGTGGTGCCGCGCTCGTTGGTAAATTCCTTGGAAATGCCGCGGCATTCGATAACGGGTTTCAGATCCCGGATCTGTTCCATCTCAGAAGCCTCCCTTCCAGCGTTCTCATAATGATCGACAGAAGCAGGCCGATGATGCCGATGATCACGATACCGGCAAAGATCTGCTTCATGTTGTTGACGGACATGCCGGTGACGATGACCCAGCCCAAGCCCTCGCTGGCGCGGATCATTTCCGCGGCCACCACGGCGGCCCAGCTGTTGGACAGGGCGATCTGCATACCGGCGAAAATATACGGGACCGAGGCAGGTAGCACGATCTTGGTGAAGATCTGGTTGTCCCGGGCGCCCAGCATTTTGGCGCAGCCCACCAGCGTGGTGTCCACGCTGCGCGCGCCGTCAAAGGCATTGATCACCACGTTGCAGAAAGCCGCAATGAAAATGATGAACCACTTGGGCATCTCGCCCAGGCCGAACCACAGAATGGCCAGAGACGTCCACGCGATGGGCGGAATGGGGCGGATGATGTTGAACAGCGGCATGAAAATCGCCTTCACCTTGGGATACCAGCCCATCAGCAGGCCCAGGGTGATGCCCACCACGCAGGCGGCGCTGTAGGCGATCAGCACGCGGCTGAGGCTGACCAGGCTGTGCTGCAGGAAGGTCCTGCGGCCGATCTTATCCACGGTGAACAGATACTGCACCACCTCGATGGGGGACGGGATCAGCTCCCCCAGATGGGAAAACATGGTCGCCAGCTGCCAGATCGTCAGAAATGCCAGGATAGACACGGCGGCGCACACCGCATTGCGGATGCGTTCCTTTTTCGTCAGTTTCATCGCTTACTGTTGCCTCCCTTCAGAACAAGTTTTTCCAGCAGGCCCAGAAGCCAGGTCAGCAGCGTGCCGATCAGGCCGATGGCGATCATGCCCGCAATGATGATGTCGGGCCGGGCCAGGCCGCGGCACTGCTGGATCATAAAGCCGATGCCGCTGCTGGAGGCCAGTAGCTCCGCCGCGATCACGGCGCTCCACGCCGCGCCCAGAGCCACCCGCAGGCCGGTCATGATCATGGGAAGCGCGGTGGGAATGGCCACCGTGAACAGTTGCTGCAGATTGGATGCGCCGAAGGTCTGCGCCACCCACAGGTGCACGTCCCGGGTCTGCTTGATGCCGGAATAGGCGTTTACCATGCAGGCGATGAAGGCCGTCATGAAAACGATCATGGCCTTGCCCAGCAGGCCGATGCCGAACAGCGTGATCATAACGGGGATCCACGCGATGCCGGGAATGGGCTTTATCAGGTCGAACAGCGGACGCAGAAAGCGGTCCACCGGTTTGAACCACGCCATACAGATGCCCAGAGGGATGCCGATGACCACGCCCAGCAGATACCCGCTCAGCACGGTCTTCAGGCTGGAGGCAATGTGCACCAGCATGGTGGCCCCCTCCGGTTTGGGATTGTAGAATTTTTCGATAAATGCTTTTACAACACGAAAAGGACTGGGCAGCATCGTTTCAGAGAACACATGCAGGCCGTCTGTCACGAGCCACCAGATGCCGAGAAAGACAACGATGGATAATACGGATAAATACCAGTATTGATTCTTCTTTTTCACAGTTCCACACTCACCCTTTTACACGCGGTAGAAAGAACGGGCGCTTGGGCGCCCATTCCTTCCACCATGGTTGGCTTATCGCTTTGTCTGAACAGGGCCCGCCGCTTAATCGCCGGTTTCAACGGCAACCTGCAGGCCGGTGAGCTCCTGGATCAGGGAGGGATCCAGGCAGTCGATCACGTTGTGGAGGTTGGATTCCTCGATCTTGCCGGACTGGGTAAACAGCTTGGCCACTTCCCACATACCGCTGCCGAAGCAGTAGTTCTCGCCGGACATATAGTCCTTGTCGATGAGGAAGCGGGTCTTCAGATCCCGCTTGACGTAATCGTCGGCATACTCCCGGCCGCAGGCGGCAAAGTATTCCTTGGAGGTGTTGAACATCAGATCGTCATCGGCGTTGAGCTCGTCCACGGCCTTCAGATAGACCTGCAGGAACAGCTTGACCGTGTCGCGGTCGGACTCCATAATGGCCTTGGTGGCCAGCATGGTGTCGGGGATCACATAGTCCGCGGCGTCCTCAAAGGAGCAGATCTGGATGTAGCCGTCATCCTCTGCGCTGTAGGTGTAGGGGGTCATCAGGGACACGGCATCGCCCTCGCCGCTCTTGAAGGCCTGATAGTCGGCGCCGGTATCCATGTTCACAAAGTTGATGTCGTCCTGGGTCAGGCCGAAATGCTCCAGATACAGAATGGTCTGCAGCTGGGAGGAGGTGCCCAGATTGCCGATGATGGTCTTGCCCCGGAGCAGCTCGGCGCTGCCCAGCAGATTGGGATAACCCTCGCACTGGCCGGAAACCGTAGCCAGGGGGCTGTCGGGACGGACGTAGATGCCGTTGCCGCCGGAGGCGGTGTTGGTCTCATAGATGCACACGGCATTGCCGGTGGACATGGAGATGACGCCGGCCAGGCCGATCACGGCGATATCCAGCTACCCGGCGGCAAAAGCCTCGTTCATGGGTGCGCCGGTGGCGAACTCGTATTGCTCCACGTTCAGGCCGGCCTCCTTGAAGTAGCCTTTCTCAATGGCGTATGCTACGGGGACGCTGCCGGTAAAGGGGAGGGTTCCAACGCGGATGGTCTTGGTGTCGCTGCTGCCGCCGCCGCTGCAGCCGGTCAGCAGGCTCAGGGCCATCGCCAGTGCCAGGATCAGTGCGAAAACTCTTTTTGCCTTTTTCATGTTTTTGCCTTCCTTTTCGTTTGTTATTTGCAAGCCTCCCGGGAGGCGTTTGCACGAAACAGATGGATCACAGCCTGGCCAGCTTTCTGGCCTCCTCCGCAATGCGCTCCGCCGAGGGGATCAGATACTCCTCCAGCACCGGAGCAAAGGGAATGGGGCAGTCGGGCGTCGCCACCCGGACCACTGACGCATCCAGATGCATGATGGCGTTCTCGGCGATATAGGCCGCCAACTGAGCGCCCCAGCCGTTGGTATAGGTGTCCTCATGGACGATCATCAGCTTGCCGGTCTTTTTGATGGAAGCCACCACCGTGTCATAGTCGAAGGGATACAGGGAGCGGGGATCAATGATCTCGCAGCTGATGCCCTCCTTCTCCAGGACCTCGGCGGCCTCCATGGCCTTATACCACATCAGCAGATTGGCCACGATGGTGATATCCCTGTCCTCTCTGCGGACGGCGGCCTTGCCGAAGGGGATGGTGTAGGACTCCTCGGGCACCTCGCCCTCCGCGGACACGTTGCCCGCTTCCCGCTTGTCGCCGTAAAGCAGCTTGTGCTCAAACACCAGGACCGGGTTGTTGTCGCGGATGGCCTGGATCATCATGCCCTTTGCGTCATAGGCCGTGGAGGGGCAGATCACCTTCAGCCCGGGGACATGGGTGAAATAGCTCTCCAGGCTCTGGGCGTGCTGCGCGCCCCGGCGGACCGCGCCCACCGGAGCCCGCATGACCATGGGCACGCTGAGCTGTCCGTTGGACATATAGTGCATTTTGGCAGCCTGATTCACCAGCTGGTCCATCATGCAGAACAGAAAGTCGCCGTACTGCAGGTCCGCCACCGGGCGCATGCCGGCCATGGCGGAGCCCACGCACACGCCGCCCAGCAGAATCTCCGAAATGGGGGTGTTGATGACCCGGTCATCGGCGATGTTCTGTCCCTTCATCTCAAAGCCGTTCTGATGCGCCACCCGGACGTTTGCGCCAAACTCGTCTCCCAGGCCCTTGGTGACCAGGAAGACGCCGCCCATGCCGTTGGGGATGTCCTCGTCCTCGCCGATGCAGTATACGCTGGGATCCCGGCGCATTTCCAGTTCAATGGCGTTTTTCAACGCCTGGGATACATTCATGATAGCCATTATCTCAATCCTCCTGATAGACATTCTGCAACGCTTCCTCGGGGCGGGGCAGGGGGGCCGCCTTGGCATAGTCCACGGCGTCCTCGATCTCCTGCTCGATGGCCGCCTCCCGGGCAGCCAGCTCCTCCTCCGTCAGGATCCCCCGGCTGAGGATCTCCCTGCGGAAGTTCTTCACCGGGTCGCGCTGCTGGAACCAATAGGCCTCCTCGTCCTTGGGACGATAGCCGCAGGCATCGTTCCGGGCGTGTCCGCCGTGGCGATAGGTCTTCAGCTCCAGAATGGTGGCGCCGTCGCCCCGTCTGGCGCGGGCAATGGCCCGCTCCGCCGCTCCGTTCACCGCCACCACGTCGTTGCCGTCCACCACCTCGCTGGGGATGCCGTATATGGCAGCCCGGTCCGCCGCCACGTTTTCCTGGCAGCAGGTCAGGGAAATGGAGGTATTGGCAGAATAGAGATTGTTCTCGCATACATAGATCACCGGCAACTTCCACAGACCCACGGCATTCATGGTTTCATGATAGGAGCCCTCGTTGGATGCGCCGTCGCCGAAAAAGCAGACCACTACATTGTCCTTCTTCTGCATCTTGAAGGCCAAACCCACGCCTGCGGCGATGGGCAGATTGCCGCCCACAATGGCATTGGCCGTCATGGCGCCGACGCGGATGTCGCCGGTATGCATAGCGCCGCCCTTGCCGCCGCAACAGCCCTCGGCCTTGCCGAACATCTCGCACATCATGGACCGCAACGACACGCCCTTTGCCAGATCGTGACCGGCAGGCCGGTGGGTACTGGCCATCCAGTCATCCTTGCGCAGGTCATACAGCATGCCTACCGCGCAGGCCTCCTCGCCGTGGCTCTGGTGCAGTGTGCCGGGCATCTCTCCTTCCAGGAACAGGTAATAAAGGCGCTCCTCGTATTTGCGGATCTCGTACATTTCCAGGTACATGCCCAGGGCTTTTTCGTTGGTTGGGAATTGACTCATATGTTACGCACTCCTTTGCTTCTTGCGTCCTCCGCTCCGGATTCTGCCTCCATTATGAGAATCTCCGGCGCAAACAGCAAGCCCGAATTACGCAAATTGCGTAATGGATATGATTGCTTGTGCATTTTAACTATTGTTGTTTCAAGGGATTTTTGTCAATTCCGGGTCAAGCAAACGTTTGTGTTCACAAAAATACCGGCGATCCCGCCGGTCCGCTGAAACGGCATCTGATTCTATTATCAGGCCTTTCCTTCGATAAAGTCAACTGTTTTCTTTGACACGCTGTTCCAAAAAAGAATCCATACGCCGCACCGGCGGACCACGCCCGTCTCCCGATCCGGGATTTCCAGTTTCAGGAAATTCCACCACCGCCGCCCACGGTCCACGGCTTGACAGGCGGTGAAAAAAGGCATGGGATGTGCGTTTAGTGCGAAAAAAGGTGGAATTACTCATGAACAGGAAAGAGCTTGCCAAGCGTTACATTTTATTTGTCGTCAGCCTGTTTTTCGCCGCCCTGGGGGTGGCCGTCACCAAACGGGGGGAGCTGGGCACCTCGCCTACCTCCTCGGTGGCAAACGTTATGGGCGGCCGGTTTGAGGGGATGACCATGGGCGTCTGTCTGATCGTGTAGAACTGTCTGCTGATCCTGGGCCATGTACTCCTGCTACGCCGGGATTTTCAGCCCATCCAGCTACTGCAGATCCCCCTGTCGTTTCTGTTCGGCCGGTTCACGGACTTTGGCCTGTGGCTGGCGGGGCTTATCCCGGTGGAAAGCTACCCCGTCCATGCGGCCATGACCCTGGCGGGCACGGCCATCATGGGCTTCGGCGTATCCCTGGCGGTGATCGCCGACATGGTCATGAACTCCGGCGAGGCCTTTATCAAGGCGGTGTCCGACCGCACCGGCCATAACCCCGGCAACGTGAAGATCGCCTTCGACGTGGGCTGCGTGGCGCTGGCGGCGGGGCTATCCCTGCTGCTGTTCCGGGGGCAGATCATCGGCGTCCGGGAGGGCACCGTCATCTCCGCCCTGCTGACGGGCCTGGTGGTAGAATACTTCGTCCGCCGCCTGTCCCGCCCCCTGACCGCCGTGCTGACCGCGTAAGAAAACATAAACAAAGCCTCCGGCCGGGCCGGAGGCTTTGTTTATATTCTCACTTTTTCATTCCGGCTGGGTCAGGATCACCAGCTCGCCGTCCTGCTGATAAACGGTATAGTCCGCCTGGGCCGGGATGCCGGTGTCTCCTGCCCCGCCCCGCAGGCCGTCAGCAGCAGGCAAAGCCCCAGCAGCAGGCAGATTCCGTACTTTCTCATGTCGCCGCCTCCTTTGTCGTTGGATACCGTTGGTTTTGAAGGTTTTTATTTACTTACAGCAGGATGTCCGTCAGGTCGTCGAACACCTGGGACTTGGTGACCACCACCACATGGTCCCCCTCCTGGATGGTGGTGAGACCGCCGGGGATGATGATTTTGTTTTCCCGGGCAATGGCCGCCAGCAACACGCCCTTTTTCAGGGTCAGGTCCTTCAGGGGCTTGTCCAGCACCGACCGGCTGGAGGCCGTGGCGGTAAATTCCAACGCCTCCACGGAGCCGTCCAGCATTTTGTAAAGGCTCTCCACGGTGCTGCCCTGGGAGTTGGCCAGGGCCCGGACATAGCGGGTGATCTGGTTGGAGGTCAGGTCCTTGGGGCTGATGATGCTGCCCAGCTTCGTCTCCTGCACCAGGTCCATGTAGTTGGGACGGGTCATCTTGGTCAGCACCTTGGGCACCCCGGCCCGCTGGGCCGTCAGCGCCATCAGCAGGTTCTCCTCGTCCCGGTCCGTCAGCGCCACAAAGGCGTCGGTCTCGAAAATGTTCTCGCTTTCGATCAGGTCGGCGTCTGTGCCGTCGCCCTCGATGATCATGGCCCCGGGCAGCTCGGCGGACAGACGCAGGCACTTGTCGTGCTTCATCTCCACGATCCGGACCTTGGTATTGCTGCGGGCCAGCTCCCAGGTCAGGTACATGGTGATGCGGCTGCCGCCCAGGATGGACACGTTCTTCACCTTCTGCAGGGTGCGTCCGATGCCCCGCAGCATCTTCTGCAACTCCGCCTTGGTGCCCACCATGTACAGCTTGTCCCCGCTGCGGGGGACAAAGGAGCCGTCGGGGATGATGATGTCGTCCCCCCGGTGGGCGGCGCAGATCAGCACCTCCGCCAGGCGGTTGCGATGGAAATCGTTCAGGGACACCCCCGCCAGGGAGTCCTCCTCCGTCACCCGGAAGCCGATCATGTCGATGCGCCCTCCGGCGAAGGGTTCCACCGAGAAGGCCGCCGGGAAGCTCAGGATCCGGGCGATCTCCTGGGCCGCCCCCAGGTCGGGATTGATCAGCATATCCAGGCCGATCTCCCGCTTCAGCATTCCGGCGTCCCGGCGGTACTCCGGGTTCCGGACCCGGGCGATGGTGTGCTGCGCCCCCAGCTTCTTGGCGATCAGGCAGCACACCAGGTTCGTCTCGTCCAGGCTGGTCACGGCGATGACCAGGTCCTACGGACCCCTGCCGCGTCCAGCACGCTGATGCTGGCGCCGTTGCCCTCCACGCACATCACGTCCAGGGTGCTGTCGGCCCGGTGCAGGGCCGCAGCGTCGTCGTCCACGATGGTGATGTCGTGATCCTCCACCGCCAGCTGCCGGGCAATGGCATAGCCCACCTTGCCGTTGCCCACAATGATGATCTTCATGCTTGCTCCTCTCCGCTGCTCTCCGGCAGCCGGCTGCGCCTGCGGCGCAGTATCACGGCGCTGTATTCCGCGCCCATAATCAGCACCGTGCCGCTCATATAGAGCCACAGCAGCACCACCACAACCGTGGCAATGGAGCCGTACAGCACGGAATAATTGGCAAAATTCTCCACATAATACGAAAAGGCCAGGGACAGGACCATCCACGCCGCCAGGGAGATGCCCACCCCGGGGGCCACTTCCTTCAAAGGCCGCCGCTGCCCCCGTGCCAGCATATACAGTACCGTCAGCATCAGGAACATCACCACGCCCAGAACGATAAACCGCAGATAGCTCCACAGGTCGATGAACCCCCGCCGGTAGCTCGATGAGGCCGGAGAGAAACTCCAGCGCCCGGCGGCCCACCGTGACCAGCAGCAGCGTCAGTCCGATGGTCAGGATCAGCCACACGGTGAACAGCAGGATCCCCAGCTGATTGACCAGCATTTTCCGGGGCGGACCCAGGCCGAAGGCCTTGCGCAGGGAGTGCAGCAGGCAGCTGGTGGCCCGCATGGGGAACCAGACGGAGAAAATCAGGCTGAACCACAGCAGCTGGCGGCTGGCGTTGGCGGACACATATTCAAGATACGACTCCAGCACCGACATCACGTCCGCCGGAACGATCTGGGACAGCACCTGGGTCACGCTGTCCACGTCCAGTTTCAGGATGCCCAGCAGGGTGCTGATGAACACCAGCAGCGGAAACAGCGCAAACAGCAGGTAATAGGTCAGGGCCGCGCTGTCCCGGCCCACGTCATGCAGATAATACCGGCGCACCAGCTGCACCGCGATTTGCCCCGCAGCCGTCCGGGGCGACCACTTTTTCTTCACAGGAGCCCTCCCCCCTATCCTGTACAGTGTATCACACAGGCGCCCAAATGAAAAGAGGAAATTGCCCCCATACGGATTTATTTGATAGCGGCAGGCTGTAAAAAATTTATTATTTTTCACGTTTTCCTATTGCGATTCCTCGTTTGACTTGATATAATCAGTTCATCCGGAAGCAAAGTCGTTTCTGGAATCTACAGTAAAGAGGGTCGAATTATGGACAAACTTACCAACATCGTACGGGACGAAATTTCCCGCCAGTACAAGAGCGTCCGGCAGTTTGCTTTTGCAGTTGGCATTCCTCTGTCCACCATCAACAGCGCACTGCACAACGGCATCGGCGGTTCTTCGTTTGACACGGTGGTCCAGATTTGCCGCACACTGGGCATCTGCGCCCTGGGCGAGGAGAACATCCACCTGACGGAGGACACCCAGCGGATCCTGGACCAGTACGCCAAGCTGGACGACTATGGCCGCCACACCATCTCCTCCGTGATGCAGGTGGAGTATGACCGCTGCACCAAGACGTTTGAGGATGGTGCCGACCTTCGGGGCGGCTATTCCAGCGTCAATCTATCTGCCCCCGTTGCCAGCGATGAGCCCGTCTCCATGAACGTGCTGGCCAGCCGCGAGGACTGAGTCATTTGCCGCGCATCCGGTACACCTTAATAAATAGAGGCTTCGGCATAAGGATTTCCCCTGCCGGAGCCCTTATTTTATGCTTTTTATCCAAAATCCCGCCTGATTTTTGGCGGGTACGCGGGAAAATCCGGTTGAAATTCCGCCGTACAGCTGTTATAATGGAGTGTAATTAGCGGAACAGCGGCGCTTTATCGTATAAAATCGCCCGCACCCGCTCTATCCTTTTCAGATGGGAGAAAGATGCATGAAAGTGATCCAAAAATCCGGTGCCTGGCTGTGGGCGCTGCTGGCCGCCGTCCTGCTGACGGTGTTGCTGACGGCCACGGCCTTCGCCGGAGACAATGATTTCCGCTGCTGGACCGTGGATGACCGGCAGTGGACCAACCAGGGGTACCAATCCGAAAAGGACGGGGTGTGGTACCTGTTCCTGCCCCAGGACGAAAGCCCGGCAGACACGGTCCTGTCCTTCAGCGGCAGCGTGACGGCGG
>ERZ780226.2115-NODE-2115-length-14193-cov-48.820837_pt1 | contig 14193 bp, 10 predicted proteins | sample MGYA00511165_ERZ780226 | MGnify/ENA primary metagenome ERZ780226 (study PRJEB29588, sample SAMEA2152373) | human gut metagenome | biome: human gut; feature: human-associated habitat; material: faeces | place: Denmark | collected 2008/2010 ...
AAGAACCCTGTGATGACTGCATCGGGTACTTTCGGCTACGGATTGGAATTTGCCGATTTCGTTCCTCTGGAGGAGATTGGCGGTATTATCGTGAAGGGCACTACCCTGGAACCGCGCGAGGGAAACGACTATCCGCGTATGGCTGAAACGCCTCAGGGCATGCTCAACTGCGTAGGTTTGCAGAACAAGGGTGTGGAGTATTTCTGCTCTCACATTTATCCTCAGATCAAGGACATTGATACCAATATGATTGTCAACGTGAGCGGACATTCGCCTGAGAGTTATGCCGAGTGTGCGGCGCGCATCAACGAGCTGGATAAAATTCCGGCTATAGAACTGAACATCTCCTGTCCTAACGTGAAGGATGGCGGCATGGCCTTCGGTGTAACCTGCGAGGGTGCAGCCAGCGTGGTGAAGGCGGTGAGAAAGGTTTATAAGAAGACCCTCATCGTGAAACTTTCGCCTAATGTTACCAGCATTGCCGATATCGCTCGTGCCGTGGAGGCTGAGGGTGCCGATTCTGTTTCGCTCATCAACACGCTGATGGGTATGGCGGTGGACATTGAGAAGCGCCAGCCTCTCTTGAGCATCCGTACGGGTGGTTTGAGCGGTCCTTGCGTTAAGCCTGTTGCCCTGCGCATGGTTTGGGATGTGGCTCATGCCGTAAACATTCCGGTTGTTGGTCTGGGCGGCATTTCTTCTGCCAAGGATGCCATTGAGTTCCTGATGTGCGGTGCTACGGCCATTGAGATTGGTACAGCCAACTTCATTGATCCTGCGGTTACGAAGAAGGTGAAGGATGGAATCAACGAGTGGCTTGATGCTCACGGATGCAAGAGTGTGACTGAGATTATCGGGGCCATCAAGTAAATGACACCTTATTATAATAAGGAGTGGCTCATACCTTGACACCCTGTTTTAGAGTGTCAAGTGGGTTAACTCCTTGATATACAACAGAATACTTTTTGTAAAAATATAAGGTTATGGATTTAAATCAGATAAACCCTGTTCTGTTGCTTGCTACGCTGACGCAGCAGATTGTAGAGCAGGAGAAAGAATTGGCAGAACAGAAGGATTCTGCGGAACACTCGTCTGTAAAAGCCTCTCTGAGCGCGAATCTCCTGAAGCGCGGCAATCTGTTGATGCAGATGGGCGACAAGGATGGTGCCGGAAAGGACATGAAGCGCTACCTGGAGCTGAACCCCGAGAAAGTAGGGGAGCTGACAGGAGAATTCAAGGCTGAAGGCAGAGAACATTGCAGATAAAGGAAGGGGCTTGCCTCACGGATTCCGGTGTTGCGTCTCTCCCTAGCGCCTAGCTTTTGAGTACATTTTTCTGCATTTTTCCGTATTCTGATGATAAAAATCGGGCGAAAATATGTTTTTTAGCATAAAATATAAGGAAAATGAAGAAAAATATATCAAATTGTTTGGCAATATCAAAGAAAAATGTTACTTTTGCAGTCGAGTTGAGATTTTAGCAAGTCGAGACTCGAAATCTGAGCACTCCCTGCTCCTTATATAATAAAGAGGTGTAGGAAAGAACTCGGGAAAATCTGAGCACAGATAAGTTCCTTATATAATAAAGGAGAAACGGGCTCGGAAAGAACAAAAGTGAGTAACATATAAAATGTAAAGACAATGAAGAAGTTTAACGCATTCTTTTTTAGCTATTACTTTTACTTTGCAAATAATTGTAAAGCGGGAAGTTGCGTGTAAATTTCAACTTAGGATATTAGATTCTTGAAATCATCGAAACGGTCCCGCTCTTATTGAGTAGGACCGTTTTTCGTAACATTAGACAAGATAAAAGAAACATGAAGAGAATAGCAATTCAAGGAGAGCTGGGATCTTTCCACGACATTACCGCCCACCAGTATTTCGAGGGCGAACAGATTGAAATCATCTGTTGTGCTACCTTCGAAGAGGTGTTCGAAAACATCAAGCGCGACCCTACAGTAGTAGGCATCTGCGCCATAGAAAACACCATTGCGGGCAGCCTGCTCCACAATTACGAACTGCTCCGGCAGAGCGGAACCACCGTGGTAGGTGAACACAAGCTCCATATAGAGCACAGCATCTGCTGTCTGCCAGAAGACGACTGGAGCACCCTGCAGGAGGTTCACTCCCATCCGGTAGCCCTCATGCAGTGCGGCAAGTTCCTAGCCAACCATCCCGATCTCAAGGCGGTGGAGGCAGAAGATACCGCAGGCTCGGCAGCCTACATCGCCCAGCACAAGGTGAGGGGATGGGCAGCCATCTGCTCTTCTTACGCTGCCCACATGCACGGCATGAAGGTGCTGCAGGAAGACATCCACGACAATCCGCACAACTACACCCGGTTTCTCGTGGTCTGCAATCCCCAGAAGGCAGCCCTGCTCCGTCCCATCGAAAAGGCCAACAAGGCGAGCATCGTCTTCAGTCTGGCTCACGATAAGGGATCGCTCTCCAAGGTGCTCACCATCCTGAGTTTCTACGACATCAATCTCACCAAGATCCAGTCGCTGCCAAACATCGGACATGAGTGGGAATACCTTTTCTACGTAGACCTCACCTTCGACAACCTGACCCGATACCGCCAGAGCATCGACGCCATTACGCCGCTCGTGAAGAAAATAAAGGTGTTGGGAGAATATGAGGAGAAAGAATAGTTGATAGTTAACAGTTAATAGTTGAAAATAAGAATTATGATACAACCAGCCAATAGAGTAACGGAAATACAGGAATACTACTTCAGCCGCAAGCTGAAGGAAGTGGCTAAGCTTAATGCCGAGGGCAAAGACATTATCAGTCTGGCCATCGGAAGTCCAGACATGCCGCCTTCTAAGCAGACCATTGACAAGCTCTGCGAGGTAGCCAACAATCCCAACGCACACGGATATCAGCCTACGGTGGGCATACCAGAGTTGCGCAAAGCAATGGCTGGTTTCTATAAGCGCTGGTATGATGTAGACCTCGACTGGGCTACAGAAATCCAACCCCTCATAGGTAGCAAGGAAGGCATTCTGCACGTAACGCTCGCCTTCTGCAATCCTGGCGATGAGGTGCTTATCCCGAACCCTGGATACCCTACCTATACCGCCATCAACAAGATTCTGGGTACCAAGATTACCTACTACGATCTGAGAGAGGATAACGGATGGCAGCCCGATTTCGACGCCCTGGAGAAGATGGACCTGAGTCACGTAAAACTGATGTGGACCAACTATCCTAACATGCCGACAGGCGGTGTGGCAAAGCGCGAAACCTACGAAAAGCTGGTGGCATTCGCCCAGAAGCACAACATCGTGGTGGTGAACGACAACCCATATTCGCTCATCCTCAACGAGCACCCTATGAGCATCATGCAGGTGCCGGGAGCTAAGGACTGCTGCATCGAGTTCAATTCCCTGAGCAAGAGCCACAACATGCCAGGCTGGCGTGTGGCGATGATTTCGAGCAACAAGACTTTCATCTCATGGATTCTGAAGGTGAAGAGCAACATCGACAACGGAAGCTTCCGAGGCATACAGCTGGCTGCTGCCGAGGCGATGCTTAACAACACGGATGAATGGCATCGCGAGAACAACATCCAGAACTACCGCCGCCGGCGCGACATTGCTGAGGAGATCATGAAGGTGCTCGACTGCCAGTTTGACCCTAACCAGGTAGGCATGTTCCTCTGGGGCAAGATACCTGAGAAATATGCCGATGTAGAAGACCTGACAGAGAAGATTCTGCATGAGGCACGCGTCTTCCTCACCCCTGGCTTCATCTTCGGAACCAACGGCAAGCGTTACATCCGTATCAGCCTCTGTGCCAAGGATGAGAAGATGAAAGAGGCTCTGGAAAGAATCAAGAAGGTTTTTGAAAGGTAAAAGGCCTTTGAAAGGTAAAAAGGTAAAAGGGTAAAAAAGAGCCTTTCCCCTTTCCGCCCCCGTTCCCAGCGATTCCATCGCTGGTCCCCAAAGAAAAAAGTAAAAAAATAAAAATATTCGACTATGGAATTAGAATTAGAACCATTGAATTTTCCTAGTGATCAGGAACGCCCTTGCGTCATTGCCGGCCCTTGCTCGGCAGAGACAGAAGAGCAGGTTATGACTACCGCTAAGCAGTTGGCTGCCAAAGGTTGCCACATGTTCCGCGCAGGTGTGTGGAAGCCACGCACCAAACCGGGAGGCTTTGAGGGTAACGGTGAAACAGCCTTGCCTTGGATGAAGCAGGTGAAGGAAGAAACAGGCATGCTGACAGCTACTGAGGTGGCTACCCCAGAGCATGTAGAGCTCGCACTGAAATATGGAATCGACATTCTCTGGGTAGGCGCACGTACATCTGCCAACCCATTCGCCATGCAGGCACTTGCCGACAGTCTTCAGGGCGTAGACGTGCCAGTGCTCGTTAAGAACCCGGTAAACCCAGACCTCGAGCTTTGGATCGGTGCCCTGCAGCGCATCAACCAGGCAGGCATCAAGAAACTCGGTGCCATCCACCGCGGATTCTCCAGCTTCGACAAGAAGATTTACCGCAACCTTCCTATGTGGCAGATTCCTATCGAGTTGCACCGCCGCATACCACAGTTGCCAATCATCTGCGACCCTAGCCACATCGGTGGCCGACGCGACCTCATCGCCCCTCTCTGTCAGCAGGCAATGGACTTAGGTTTCGACGGCCTAATCGTTGAGAGCCACTGCAGCCCAGACGATGCATGGAGCGATGCTAAGCAGCAGGTTACCCCAGAGGTGCTGGATTACATCCTCAGCCTCCTCGTAGTGCGCGATGAGCATTATTCTACAGAGGGTCTGCACCAGCTGCGCGGTCAGATTGACGAGTGCGACAACCAGCTGATGGATCTTCTGGCTAAACGTATGCGCGTTTGCCGCGAGATTGGTACCTACAAGAAGGAGCACAACATGACCATCGTTCAGACCAACCGTTACAACGAGATTCTCGACAAGCGTGGAGCCCAGGCAGCCCTCTGCGGCATGAGCCCTGAGTTTGCCGCTCAGATTTTCGAGCACATCCATGAGGAGAGTGTCCGCCAGCAGTTGGAAATTCTGAACCAGAAGTAAAGGATACTGGCGATGAGAATATTAATTATGGGAGCAGGTAAGATGGGAAGTTTCTTCATCGATCTGCTCAGTTTCGACCACGAGGTGGCGGTTTACGAGAAGGATGCCAAGCGACTGCGCTTCACCTACAACTGTTACCGCTTCACCAAGATGGAAGAGATAGAGATGTTCCGCCCCGAACTGGTTATCAATGCGGTGACGGTAAAATATACGCTGCCAGCCTTCGAAGAGGTGTTGCCACATCTCTCTCACGACTGCATTATCAGCGACATAGCTTCGGTAAAGACCGGACTGCAGGAGTTTTACGAGAAGAGCGGTTTCCGCTTCGTGAGCACGCACCCTATGTTCGGCCCAACCTTTGCCAATCTGAACCAGCTTTCAGAGGAGAATGCAGTCATCATCAAGGAGGGTGACTACATGGGCAAGATATTCTTCAAGGACCTCTACCAGAAGTTGGGGTTGAGTCTGCATGAGTATACATTTGATGAGCACGACCAGACGGTGGCCTACTCGCTGAGTATTCCTTTCGTGAGCACCTTTGCCTTTGCGGCAGTGATGAAGCACCAGGATGCTCCGGGCACCACCTTCAAGCGCCACATGCAGATAGCCAAGGGCGTGCTCAACGAAGATGATTACCTGCTGCAGGAAATTCTCTTCAACCCATACACATCGGGGCAGGTGGCACAGATCAGAGAGGAGCTTGCTGAGCTCATCGACATCATTGACCACAAGGATGCGAAGCGTATGAAACTCTTTCTCACCAAGATACGTAATCATGTGAAGGAAGATATTGAGATTAAAGAAAAATAAAATTGTTGTTACGAGGGGGAGCCCTTATATTATTTCCCCCTTCAGGTTATTGGTGTTTTGCATGTGAATGTAGAACCAGTCAAGTTTTTTTAAGGCCTTGCATGTGAATGTAGGGTCTTTTTTTATGTGTTGCCGGAAGCGGAAAAGCTTAATGACCTTAATGACCTTAATGACCACCCCCGATTAGTGATTAATGATTAGGCAGGTGTGCGTCCCCGGTAAGGCGCCAGCAGGTGGATAATAAGGAAAAAGGGGGCAAAATGAAAATATGTAAGGAGATAGGGGCGATTTCTGAAATATTATTTGTACCTTTGCACCCACAAATCAAAGGATAGATTGTAGAATCAGTAAAAAGGATTGTAGAATCAATAAAACAGATTGTAGAATCAGTAAAAAGAAGAGCAGTTCTATTATGAGCGAACAGAAAGAAACAAAGAATATGAAGAATGCTGCAGAGGCACAGGCCCCTGAGCAGAATACAACAGAACCAGCAGCTAAGCAGAATGATGATGCTAAGCAGGCTGATACAACAGAACAGCAGGCGGATGCTGCTGCCTTCCAGGTAGTGAACGAGGGCTTTTCAACCCACGAAGCCATTGAAGAGGCAAAACGCTGCCTACACTGCAAGATTCCGCAGTGCAAGAAGGGATGCCCGATAGGCAACGACATACCTGATTTCGTACACGAACTCTCTATGGGTAACATGGGTGCAGCGATGAGCATCATCAATGCCAAGAGCAACTTGCCGGCCATCTGCGGCCGTGTATGCCCTCACGAGAAACAGTGTCAAGGCAACTGCGTGCTCGGAAAGAAAGGCAAACCGGTACAGATCGGCAAACTGGAGCAGTTTATTGCCGATTTTGATACCAAGATGAACCTTTCGCGCGAGATGTTGCCACAGAAAACACGTGGCCGTGTGGCAGTCATCGGTTCGGGTCCAGCGGGCTTGACCGTAGCTGGCGATCTGGCGCGTCAGGGCTTCAACGTCACCATTTTCGAGGGCCAGGCTGAGCCGGGAGGCGTGTTGATGTACGGTATTCCTGAGTATCGCTTACCTAAGTCGGTAGTGCGCGATGAGGTGGCTAAGATTGCTGCCCTCGGCGTGCAGTTTATCACCAACTGCATGGTGGGCGAGAACAATGTAACCATCGACAGTCTGTTCCGTGCAGGCTACGACGCCATCTTTATGGGCACAGGTACCAGCGTGCCTCAGAACATGGACTCTACACCGGGCTCAAAGCTCCACGGTGTGAGCCAGAGTACATACTTTCTGCATAACGTGAATGCCTATAACGAAGGCGCGTTGACCCGCGACATGGTTCCACTGCGCGACGGCGAGAAGGTGGGTGTCATTGGCGGCGGAAACGTGGCCATGGATGCTGCCCGTACTGCTATCCGTCTGGGTGCCGATGTAACTGTGCTGTACCGTAAGACCCAGGAAGAGATGCCTGCCATCCAGAGCGAATATGAAGATGCTGTGAAGGAAGGCGTGAAATTTGAGTGGAAAACTACCATCGAGGCCTTTCTGAAGGGCAAAAACGGCCGTCTGGGAAGCTGTGTGCTGAACACTCCTGAGGGTGAAAGGGTAGAAAAATTCGACAGAATCTATCTCGCCATTGGTTCAAGACCAGCCAACCGTATCGTTTCTACCACTGCCGGAATCGAGGTGGATGAGAAGGGATATGTAAAAGTTGTTGAACGTCCGTTCGGTATGACCACCCGTCGCGGTGTGTTTGCCGGAGGTGATGTGGTACACCGTCCGCAGACTGTAGTCCTGGCAATGAAGGCTGCCAAGGAGGTGGCTCAGGGCATCGCTCAGTATGTAGATGCCATCAAGCTTCTTGAAGAGGCTAAGAGAATCGAGCAACGTGGAATAGTAGAATAATCAAATGAACTCAATAGAATATAAGTGAATTATTTCTGCAGTTACGGAACTGGTTTAACAGAGAGTTGTCACTAGGCTCGGCAGAGCTGCTGAGCCTAGTGATAATATCTGGGAAGCTATGTGTTTTGACTTAAAAGACTATATGCAAGAACTCTAAAAACTGTATGCTTTTACTTACTAAAAATATTTCTTAGTGTTGAAAACACCATATCTTTCCTTTGAATGATACTATATACCTTTGAATGATGCTATATAAATAGGCCAACTGTTATAGACGCTTAATTTTTTTACATTACTCTTTAAATGAACTTAAACTTCTTGGGGAATTTAATGAAGTATCAGATTTAATCATTACTTTTGTATCAGATTCATATTAAGAAGAAGTAATTTGTCTGGTACAAAGAAAAGATATAAATCAGAGAAAAAGCATGAAGCGTATCATATTGATTTTAATAGTATTGCTTGCCATGTTAGGGCAGGTAGCCTATGCGCAGAAAACGTGTGTCATCGCATCGGCAGAAAATCATGTGCCTATTCGTGAAGCACTTATTCATACCAATAACAATCATTGGGCAAGAACAGATTATCGGGGCTATTGGACGATGCGCTATCAGTTTGATTCAGCAACCGTATCGAAACCTGGTTTTATGAAGGCAACTATCCGGTACAAGGAACTGCCGGATACTCTGTTTCTCTTGCCGGATGCCAAACAATTAGGCGAAGTGACAGTTTGGGGCAAAAATCAGGAAGGCATCAAAAACATGGAAGAGGATATTCAGGAGAAGATAAACTCTTTGCCAACTTCATCTGCTGGCATCGGGTTTGATGCTTTCGGATGGATGGATAAACAGGGGAAACGTGATAAGAAGCATCTGCAACAGGCTAAAAAGGTATTTGAAAAAATGGAACATAAGGATCCTGTGGTAGCTGCTTATGAAAAAGCAACGGGGAAAAAGTATGAATTGACTAATCCGTATGATGTCTCGGCTTTTAAGAAAGATCCTTCTTCTGAAATGGCTACAGAAGAGAAAAAAGCAACTTCTGATGCTGAATCAAAATCGAATAAGAAGGAGAATCCTGAAAAATAAGCACAAGAGTAAACTGAAGAAATGAACTCGGGAAAGGCAGAGCGACAGCTATTTTAGCCGACGGGATAAAAAAAAACATAAACAAGTTGGCTTTCTCGAAAAAAAGTCGTATCTTTGTAGCCAAAAATATAAAGAAAGAAAAATGTTTGAAAATTTAAGTGATAGACTGGAACGCTCGTTCAAAATCTTGAAGGGCGAGGGAAAAATTACAGAAATCAACGTGGCGGAAACCATGAAGGATGTGCGCCGTGCACTCCTCGACGCCGACGTAAACTATAAAGTGGCTAAGGAATTCACCAACAAGGTGAAGGAGAAAGCACTCGGCATGAATGTACTTACTGCCGTAAAGCCGGGACAGTTGATGATCAAGTTGGTGCACGATGAACTGGAAGAACTCATGGGCGGCGAAGAAGCTCCATTGAAGCTCGAAAGTCATCCGGCCGTCATCCTCATGAGCGGTCTGCAGGGTTCGGGTAAGACTACCTTCAGTGGCAAGCTTGCCAATATGCTCAAGACCAAGAAAGGCAAGAAGCCATTGCTCGTGGCCTGCGACGTTTACCGTCCGGCAGCTATCCAGCAGCTCCATGTTGTGGGTGAGCAGGTGGGTGTTCCGGTATACAGCGAGCCAGAGAACAAGGATGTGCTCAGTATCGCCGACCATGCTATCCAGCAGGCTAAGACCAACGGCAACGATGTGGTAATCGTCGATACAGCCGGACGTCTTGCCATTGATGAGCAGATGATGAACGAGATCAGCAATCTCAAGAATCATCTCCGTCCAGACGAAACCCTTTTCGTGGTTGACTCCATGACCGGTCAGGATGCCGTAAACACAGCCAAGGAATTCAACGACCGCCTTGACTTTAACGGCGTTGTTCTCACCAAGCTCGATGGTGATACCCGCGGTGGTGCAGCCCTCAGTATCCGTACCGTGGTAACCAAGCCAATCAAGTTTATAGGTACCGGCGAGAAAATGGACGCCATTGACGTGTTCCACCCAGCTCGTATGGCAGACCGAATCCTCGGCATGGGTGATGTGGTATCCCTCGTAGAGCGCGCACAGGAGCAGTTCGACCTGGAAGAGGCCAAGAAACTGGAGAAGAAGATCAGAAAGAACCAGTTCGACTTCAACGATTTCTACAACCAGATCCAGCAGATTAAGAAGATGGGTAACATCAAGGATCTGGCAGCGATGATTCCGGGTGTTGGCAAGGCCATCCGCGACGTAGATATCCCAGAGGATGCATTCAAGGGCGTAGAGGCCATTATCCAGAGTATGACTCCTAAGGAGCGCACCAACCCAGCCATCCTCAACACATCACGCCGCCAGCGCATCGCTAAGGGTTCGGGCACCAACATCCAGGAGGTGAACAAACTCATCAAGCAGTTTGACCAGACCCGAAAGATGATGCAGATGATGACCGGCAACAAAATGGCGCAGATGATGAGCCGCATGAAGGGTATGCCAGGCATGCCTAAGATGCCGGGAATGTAAGAAGTGAAGAACGAAGAGTGAAGAATTCGTATGCTTTGCAACTTAACATAGAACATTTAATATTAATATAGAATAAAAATGCAGCTTATAGACGGAAAGGCGACGGCAGCCGCCATCAAGGAACAGATAGCCCAGGAGGTGGCACAGATCGTAGCCGCCGGTGGCAAGCAGCCACACCTGGTAGCCGTGCTCGTAGGGCACGACGGGGGCAGTGAAACCTATGTGAAAAACAAGGTGCTGGCCTGCGAGAAGTGTGGATTCAAGTCGACCCTCATCCGTTATGAGGAGGATGTTACCGAAGAAGAGCTCCTGCAGTGCGTAGACAAGCTGAACCAGGATGATGATGTTGACGGATTCATCGTTCAACTTCCTCTGCCTAAGCACATCGATGAGCAGAAGGTGACCATGGCAATAGATTACCGTAAGGATGTAGACGGATTCCACCCGGTAAATGTGGGCAGAATGTCGCTCGGCATGGCTTGTTTCATTTCTGCCACTCCGCTCGGTATCCTCACCCTGCTGCAGCATTACAATATTGAGACCAGTGGCAAGAAATGCGTCATTCTGGGCAGAAGCAACATCGTAGGCAAGCCAATGGCTCAGCTGATGATGCAGAAGCAGTATGGCGATGCTACCGTCACCGTATGCCACTCCCATTCCAAGAATTTGAAGAAAGAGTGTCAGGAGGCAGATATCATCATCGCAGCCATCGGTCGTCCTGATTTCGTGACAGCTGATATGGTGAAGCCGGGAGCCGTAGTCATTGATGTGGGTACCACCCGCGTGCCTGATGCTACGAAGAAAAGCGGTTTCCGCCTGAATGGTGATGTGAAATTCGACGAGGTGGCAGAGAAGTGTTCCTTCATCACTCCTGTTCCGGGAGGCGTTGGTCCGATGACCATCTGCTCGCTGATGAAGAATACGCTGGCTGCCGGCAAGAAGGAATATTACAGCTAGAAAGAAGATAATTATTTCAGAAAGAAGCAGTGTTTAAGTCACTGCATACTTGATTTTTTATAACTCTCTAATTTGTGGGGGCAGGGTGCAGTGATGCACTCTGCCTTTTTATCAAGCCGAGAGAAAGAGTGTAAAATAAACAAACAATATTAATCTAAAAATATAGAAACATGATAAAACTAAAGTACATATTTACATCAGCGCTACTCGTGGCAGCTGCCAGTGCCAGTCAGGCTGTCAGCAGGCAGCAGATGCAGACGCAAATAGACAAGGATGCCCCTGCATACACCATACAGGGCAAGGATTCCATCTGCCAGATATTCATCTATTCGCCAGCACCCAACCAGGGGTTGCATCTGGCTTATTTCACCGACGATGAGCGTTGGGTGGATGTAGGACAGCTCTGCGCCAGCGACTATGGTCCGTGGGGAGCTGAAAAGAAGATGTATAACCCCTTCGTGGTAAAAGCCAACGACGGCACATGGCGCGCACTCTGGAGCGTGAACCAGCATGCGCCGCAGTTTGCCGTAGCCTATTCAGAAGGCCTCATCACCTGGCGCCCGCAGGATTATCCCATCATCCGCGAAAAAGGCGTGAAGGATGTGGCTGCCTATCAGATGGATGACGGTAACTTCGACATCTATCTCAAGACATCCAAAGGCAAGCGATACGTACAGGCAAGCAACGATTTCCGTACCTTCAAGGAAGATACGCTGGAAGCTTCTGCCGATGAGATACTCTGGCAGCGCGACACCGCAACCATAGACGGAAAACTCTTCCAGGGCTGCGATTTCGAGGTGCCGGCTGTACATCTCAACTACATTCGCTCCTGGTTCCACGCCCTCTCTGAAGAGGCAAAACTCAACGCCCAGCCGATACCGAAGACCGATGCCGACCTCGCAGCTTATGTCAAGGACAACCACATCGACCTGCCGAAAGATTCGGAAATCCCTGCTAACCTCAGCATCAATCCACAGAAATCCCACCGCATCTCCAACAAGCTGATGGGTATCTTCTTCGAAGACATCAGCCGCGCTGCCGACGGAGGACTCTCTGCAGAAATGTTGCAGAACGGCGACTTTGAGTATAACAAGGAAGACCACCGCCACCAGTGGAATGCCACCACGGCATGGGTGGGGGTAGAGAAAGAGGGCATCGCCACCGAAAACGGGGTGAGCCAGAACAATCCCCATTATGCCGTTTTGGGCGCCACACCTATTTATAATATAGGTTGGGACGGCATCGCCATACGTCGCGGAGCTGCCGTTGAGGGCAAGGAGGGTAAGCATCAGCCGGCCATCTACGAGGTGAGCCTGCACGCCCGCTGTTTCGATGCCAAGAAGAAAAATCTCACCCTGGCGCTCGTAAACCAGGAGGGATTGCCGGTATGCCAGGCCAAGATTAAGGTGCAGGGAACTGACTGGAAGGAATATAAGGCGCAGCTCATCGTTACCGATAAATATGAGGGCGAACTCGCCAGCGAAGCCATCACCAAGGAAGGCAAACTGGGCAAGAACATCCGGTTCACCATCTTGCCTAAGGGCGAGCAGAAAGTGGCGGTAGATTTGGTAAGTCTCAAACCACAAGATACTTACAAGGGGCATGGACTGCGTAAAGACCTTGCCGAGGCCATTGCCGACCTGAAGCCTCGCTTCGTGCGCTTCCCGGGCGGCTGCATGCTCCACGGTCAGGGGCTCAAGAACATTTATCACTGGAAGGAGAGCGTGGGTCCGCAGAAAGATCGCAAGCCAGCCTACAACATCTGGGGATACCATCAGACCCGCCAGCTGGGTTTCTATGAGTATTTCCAGTGGTGCGAGGATATGGGAGCCGAGCCGCTGCCTGTATTGGCGGCAGGTGTTCCTTGTCAGAACTCTGTGGCAGATGAGCGCGGAGTGGCTGGTCAGCAGGGCGGAATCCCGATGAGCGAGATGCCGCAGTATATTCAGGACGTGCTAGACCTGGTAGAATGGGCGAATGGCGACCCTGCCACCTCTAAGTGGGCTAAGATGAGAGCCGATGCGGGTCATCCGGCTCCGTTCAACCTCAAGATGATAGGCATCGGCAACGAAGACCTTATCTCTACCGATTTCGAGCAGCGCTACCTGATAATCTGCAAGGCAGTGAAGCAGAAGTATCCTCAGATAGAGGTGGTGGGTACCGTAGGTCCGTTCCACTTCCCGTCTTCCGATTATATTGAGGGTTGGAAGATTGCCCGCGAAAACAAGCGCTGGATTGATGCCGTAGACGAGCATTATTATGAGCAGCCGGGCTGGTTCCTGAACCATCAGGATTATTACGACCATTACGACCGCAAGGCTCCTAAGGTTTATCTGGGCGAATATGCATCTCGCGGTGCCAATGCGGTAGACAATGCGCTGGCTGAGGGCATCCACCTCTGCAATGTGGAGCGCAACGGCGATGTGGTAGAAATGACATCTTATGCTCCTCTCTTGTGTAAGGACGGATACAGTAACTGGCAGCCGGACATGATTTACTTTGATAATAATAATGTACGCGCGAGCGAGAGCTACAAGATGCAGAAGATGTTCGGTCAGCATGCCGGTGACCTTTACATCTCATCCGTGCTCAGTCTGCCGGATGCGCTGAAGAAATATGTGGGCACCAGTGTGGTGAAGGATTCTAAATCGGGCAAAACCTGGCTTAAAGTGGTGAATGCCTTGCCTCGCACGCTGAAACTCTCGGTTTCTGGCTTGGGCAACAAGCAGGTAACCATCGCAGGCAGAAGCGCTCAGGTTTTCGAACTTTAGCTTTCTTCAGAAGATGTTTTCTGATAGAAACGGATAGAACCAATAATGGCTCAGATTATTCATTTTGAGTAAAATAGAATAGAGAAATAGGATATTAAAATGTTCTTTTTCTCCATATTTCATGTTTTACAGCATGAAAT
>ERZ780226.2118-NODE-2118-length-14179-cov-15.785896_pt1 | contig 14179 bp, 10 predicted proteins | sample MGYA00511165_ERZ780226 | MGnify/ENA primary metagenome ERZ780226 (study PRJEB29588, sample SAMEA2152373) | human gut metagenome | biome: human gut; feature: human-associated habitat; material: faeces | place: Denmark | collected 2008/2010 ...
GGGATCGAACCGCTGACCTCTTGACTGCCAGTCAAGCGCTCTCCCAGCTGAGCTATACCCCCATGCCGTTTTGTTTTTCATCGTTCCGTTAGGCTCGGAACAAGTGATAATATAGCACAGAGAGTCGAAACTGTCAATACTTTTTTGAAGAAATTTTTGCTTTTTCAAAAAGTTTTTTGTCAGGTGAGAAAAGCGCTCCGTTTGCATGACATTTCCAACCTTTTACCCTCTCGCAAACACTGTGTAGCGTCCGCTCGGCGCGTCGAAGAAGTTTTCGCCTGCGACGGATTTGACGTGCAGGCCGTCGCTGCCGCGCAGCAGCGTGAACGCACCGTAGCGCACCGTGCCTGCATTCTCGTTTAAGTGGTAGCCGAAGACCATGCCCTCGCCGTTCGTGCCGAGGTAGTTGAGCTGGCCGGTGTACTCAAAGTAAAGCCCGACCTCGCTGTTGATGTCCTGCACCGTGAGGCCGCCGCCATCCGTGAGCGTCAGAATATAATCGCTGTCATAGCTGCCCTGCTCGGCGGTGTCGTGCGTCACGGTCGCCGTCCACTCGCCGAGAAATTCCGACGGGATCGTGTAGTCCGCGTCGCTGACCGCGCCGGAGAGGTCGTGTTTCTCCCCTGATGCGTCGACGGCGAACACCGTCTGATACGTGCCGTAGTCCTCCTCGACCTCGCCGGACTCGAACGAAACAATGCCCTTCACGCCGCCGAGCGGTCCGCCGTCGCAGAGGAAGCCCGCCGTCAGGCCCTCGAGCAGGTTCACGTACTCCACCGTGCCCTCGCTCGTCAGCAGGAAGATGTACGGGAAGTACCCCTGCCCCACCGAGCCGACGAACACATCCGTGTAGTCGGAATACAGGCCTTCCACCGGGTAGACGGTCTCGTAGTCAAAGCGGAAATTCTCCGCGTACCACGCGGAGTCCGCCGTCTTTTCAAAGCTGACCGTCAAATCGCCGCCCGAGAGCGCTGCCTTGACAAAGCTGTCCTGCGCCGTCTTTTCGACCGTCTCGCGCGCGGAGAGGTCGAGCGCAAGGTCAGCGTCGTAGCTCTCCGCCCCGGCGAACGAGCCGACGGGCACGATCATATGCAGCGCGCCGCCGTCGAGATAGAGCCGCATTTCCGCGTTGATGTTCTCGTCCGAGAGCGTCCACGCGCGGCGCTCGGCGTAGGACGCGATGAAGTCCGCGCCGCCCATGCTGCCGCTGAGCGCATCTCGGTACGTCTCATCAAAGTAGTTTGCCGCGGTGCGGCGCGCCGCCGTGATGAAGTCCTGCGTTGAAAGCTCGCAGCGCGCCAGCAGGTCCTCGCTCATGAGTCGCTTGCCGCCGAAAAAGTCATAGCTGTAGGTCTCCGTCATGCTTGTGTCGCCGTCCATCTCCGCGCGCACCACGAGGCAGAGCAGGCTGTCGTTCCAGTAGCTCGTCCACGTGACGGAAAGGCATGTGAGCGAAACGCGGGAGGCCATCATGTTCTTCTGCTCCTGCACGAGCGCGCCGAATTGATCGGCGATCTCGTCGTTCAGCGCGGCGGCGACCGCCGTTTCCGACACGATTCTTGGCACATGGTAGCTGTATGCGAGCGTGTTGTTCTCGGCGTCCGTGTACTCGCCCTCCTCGCTGTAAAGCTCGGAAATGAGCGAATCGTCGTAGCCGGACGGGGTGTCGTCCGGCTCCTTTTCGCCGCAGGCGGCAAGGTTCAGCAGCAAAAGCGCCGTGAGCAGCGCGGTGGTCAGTTTTTTCATAGGCTTCTCTTCTCCGATCTCAAAGGTCTTGTCTTTTCTGCCATTATAGCGGATTTTTGCAAAAGCGCAACGGCTTTTCGCGCTCGGCAGCGCGCGCCGATTGACAGAATTCCACCGAGGTTATAGAATATGTGTACTTTCAAACCTCAGGAGTTTTTATGTACGATTATACACAAGCCAAAATGAACGACGACGCCATCCGCGCCATCAGCTCCATCGGCCTCGCCCATCTGGGCGACGCGGTGTATGAGCTGCTTGTGCGCACGTATCTGTGCGTGCACGGCAAGGCGACGGGCAAGGGCCTTCACCGCGCGACGGTCGAGCTCGTCTGCGCGCCGCAGCAGGCGCGCTTTGCCGAAAAGCTCTTACCCCTTTTGACGGAGGAAGAGGCCTCTGTGTTCCGCCGCGGGCGCAACGCGAATGTCCATTCCATCCCCCACCACGCCGACCGCGCGGACTATCAGAAGGCCACAGGCCTCGAGGCGCTGTTCGGCTGGCTGTATCTGCGCGACGATCACGCGCGCATCAACGAGCTTTTCAACCGGATGATGGAGGACGACAATGCCACTTGACGCGATCTGCCTGCGGGCAGTTTTACACGAGCTGAGACCTCAGCTCATCGGCGCGCGCATCGACAAGGTGCAGCAGCCCGCGCGCGACCAAATCGTTCTGCTGCTGCGCGGCAATCTGCGCCTGCTGCTCAACGCGGGCGCAAACCAACCGCGCATCCAGCTCACGAACATTCTGCGCGACAACCCTGCTCAGCCGCCGATGTTCTGCATGCTGCTGCGCAAGCACTTAGTCGGCGCGCGCGTGCTGTCCATCGAGCAGCCGGATCTTGAGCGCATGGTAATCCTGACGCTCCAGTGCACAGACGAATTCGGAGAGATCAGCCAAAAGCAGCTCGTGCTCGAGTGCATGGGGCGGCGGTCGAACCTCGTCCTGCTCGACGCGCAGGGGCGTATCGTCGAATGTCTGCGCCGCGTGGATGCGGACCTTTCCGCCACGCGCCAACTGCTGCCCGGCCTTTTTTATCATCTGCCGACACCGCTCGACAAGCTGTCGCTTTTATCGCAGGAGGATGACTCCCTCGCCCTCGCGCAGCGCGGCGGCGACGCGGAGCAGGCTGTCGACAAGTGGGTGCTCGACCATTACACCGGCATTTCGCCGCTGATCGCGCGCGAATTCGCCTTCCGCGCGGGACACGAGACCGACGTGCGCTTCGGCGCGCTGAATGATACGCAGCGCGGGGCGCTGGTGCAGGAATTTTCCGATACAGCCAACGCTGTAAAGGAAGATAACTATATGCCCGTCATCCTCTACCGCGACGGCAAGCCCGTGGATTTCACCTACCGTCCCATCGCGCAGTACGGCGCGGAAACGCAGGTCGAGACGCGTGAGAGCTTCTCGCAAATGCTCGACGAGTTCTACGACGCGCGTGAGCGGCAGGAGCTCTCCGCCCGCCGCGGCCGCGAGCTGACGCACGCGGTCACGGTCGCGCGCGACCGCATGGCGCGCAAGGCCGAGAACTTAAAGCACGACTACGCCGCAACGCAGAAGCGCGACGAATTCCGCCTGCGCGGCGACCTCATCACCGCAAACCTGTACCGCATGAAGAGCGGAGAAAAAGTCTTGCATGCGGAAAACTACTATGAGGACGGCTGCCCGACCATCGACATCCCGCTCGACCCGCTGCTCTCCCCCCAGCAGAACGCCGCGAAAAACTACAAGCAGTACAACAAGCTCAAGACCGCCGAATTCCACCTGCGCGAGCAGATCGAAAAGGCGGAAAACGAGAGGGCGTACTTAGAGAGCGTCTTGCAGGAGCTTTCGCAGGCGGAGACTGAGCAGGAATTCAACGAGATCCGCCGCGAATTGCAGGAGACGAACTATATCCGAAAGTCGAGCGGCAAAAAGGAGCTCAAGCGCGCCTTCGCCCCGCGCACATTCAAAACCTCGAGTGGGCTTGAGGTCCTCGTCGGCCGCAGCAACGTGCAGAACGATCATCTGACGAAAAAGGCCGACAAGCGCGACTACTGGTTCCACACCCAGCACATTCACGGCTCACACGTCATCCTGCGCTGCGCGGGACTCACGCCGAGCGACGATGATCTGCGCGAGGCCGCAATGCTCGCATCCTACTTCTCGCAGGCGAAGGAGAGCAGCAGCGTCCCCGTCGACTACTGCCCCGTGAAGTTCGTTAAAAAGCCCGCGGGCGCACGCCCCGGCATGGTGACCTACGACAATTACCGCACACTCTATGTCACGCCCGAAGAGGGGCTTGCCAAAAAGCTCTTTATCAGGTAAACTATTAGAAAGCGATTTCCCTCTCCCCTGTTAGACGACAAAAGCAAGTTTGATATTGGAAAGGAGAACCACCCATGGACAAAAAGAGAAGGACTCTGCTCATTACTGTTGCCGCAGTGCTTCTCGTCGTTGCCGCGTTTTTGCTGCTGCGCCGCTCGCAGCCGCTCGGCGAGCTGATCCCCGCGCCTGAGACCGCCCGTGTCGACGGACTCTTCTGCATTTCGACCATTGTTCCCACGCCGGACGGCTACGGCACGTTCGACACCGGCGACTGCCGGGTAGAGGGCTATTCGGACAGCGAGGCCGCCGCGGCTCTGCGCAGCGCCATGTCCGAAATTTCGGTGCAGCGCTATTACCGCCTGCCCACCTCGCTTTTCTCCCGCTTCACGCAGAACGAGAACTATGTCACCGTCTGGTGGATCCCCGAAGACGGACAGAAGCACGACCTGTACCTCAACTGGGACGAGGGCTTCATCTACGACGACGCCAACCGCGCCGTCGCCTACAAGATTGACGGCGACGCGCAGCAGGCGTTCAGTCAGCTCTGCGCCGTCATCAGTGAGTACGGCACGTACACCCGATAAAATTCAGCAACAAAAAACTCCGTATGAGAAATCTCATACGGAGTTTTTTTGCGTCCTTACAGCATTTTCTGCGGCATCTGCCACGCGTTATGGTCGGTGTGCAGCAGGTGGTGCGACTTTTCGCCAAGCGGCGCGCCGAGGTAGTCCTTGTAGAGCGCCTTGACATCCGGATTCTCGTGTGAGAAGCGCAGAAGCTCACCCTGATCGAGCCGCCAGAGCACGTTGCCGCGATCCTCGGCAAGCTCGGTACCGTCGTGGATGGGCTGGCCGCCGCCGCCCGCGCAGCCGCCGGGACAGGCCATGACCTCGACAAAGTCATACGCTGCGTCGCCGCGCTTGACAGCCTCAATGAGCTTGCGGGCTTTCCCGAGCGAGCTCACGACCGCGACGCGCACGTCGCCCGCGCCGGGGATGTTGAACGTCGCCTCCTTCCACCCGTCCATGCCGCGCACGGCGGTGAACGCGTCAGGGTCAGGATTCTTGCCCGTAACAAGGAAGTACGCAGAGCGCAGCGCCGCGTCCATCACGCCGCCGGTCGTGCCGAAGACAACCGCCGCGCCGGTCGCGGAGCCGAGCGGGCTGTCGAACTCCTCCTCGGGCAGGTACTTGGGTTCAATGTGATTCGCGCGCATCATAATGTTCAGCTCGCGCGTCGTGATGCTCACGTCGACATCGGGGTCGCCCGCGTCGTTTTTCATCGTCGGCAGCGCGCATTCGCTCTTTTTCGACACGCACGGCATGATCGAGACGACGAAAAGGCGCTTGGGGTCGATACCGACCTTTTCGGCAAAGTAGCTCTTCGCCACCGCACCGAACATCTGCTGGGGCGACTTGGCCGTGGAGAGATTGTCCGTCAGTTCGGGGTACTGGGACTTCACAAAGCGAACCCAGCCCGGGCAGCAGGACGTGAACATCGGCCACTGATACTGGTCCTTGTGGGTGAAGCGCTCGATAAACTCGCTGCCCTCCTCCATGATCGTGAGGTCGGCGGCAAAGTCGGTGTCGAACACATAGTTGAAGCCCAGCTCGCGCAGCGCCGCGACCATGCGCTTGGGCGTTGCGAACTCGCTGTCGAGCCCGAACTGCTCGGCCCATGCCGCGCGCACCGCGGGCGCGACCTGCGCCACGGTGACGGTATTCGGATCGTCGATCGCGTCGAAGACGAGACCCGTGTCGTCGCGCTCGCGCAGCGCCGCCGTCGGGCAGTGGGTGATGCACTGGCCGCAGTAGGTGCACTCGGTGTCCTGAATGCGGCGGTTGTACGACGCATCCACGACCGTGCGCGAGCCCGTGCCGAGAAGGTCCCAGATCTTCACGCTCTGCACGTTTTCGCACACCTGGATGCAGCGCAGGCACTGCACGCACTTGTCGTTTTCGCGAATGAGCGGCGTGGAATAATCCACCGCCTCGTGCCGCAGCTTTTTGGGGAAGTGCGTGCCGCGCATGTTGAAGTCGTTCGCGAGCTGCTGCAAGGTGCAGTTGCCGCTTCGCGTGCAGTTCGTGCACGATGTATCGTGGTGTGAGAGGATGAGGCGCAGGTTCATGCGGCGCGCCTCGCGCGCCTTGGCGCTGTTCGTGAAGACGACCATGCCGTCCGCCACCACATTGTCGCACGCGGGGACAAGGCGCTCCATGCCCTCGACCTCCACGCAGCAGATGCGGCACGCGCCGATCTCGTTGATGTCCTTTAAGTAGCACAGCGTCGGGATATTGATATTGGCCGAGCGCGCGGCCTCCAAGATCGTGGTATTCTCGGGCACGGTGACGCTCTTGTGGTCGATGGTCAGTGTAACGTTTCTTACCATTTGCCTTTCCTCCCTCCGCGGAAGATGCCGTAGCCGAAGTGGTCGCAGCGCAGGCAGCGCGACGCCTCGGAGTATGCTTCTTCATCGGTGAGGCCGCACTCGATGCACTTGAAGTCGTGCTTGCGTTCGCCCGCCTCGCGCTCGGTGGTGTCGATACGGCCGTGGGGCGGCTTGTTGTTCAGCCGCGCCGTGGGGATCTCGACGCCGGGGTCGATCTCGTGGTGGAAGCCGAGGTATTCGTCGATATTCGCCGCGGCGACCTTGCCGGCCGCGATGGCGCGGATGACGGTCGCAGGGCCGGTGACGCAGTCGCCGCCGGCGAAGACGCCGTCCATATTGTCGATCTGGCCGCTGGCCTCGGCGACGAACGCGCCGCGCTTGATGGCGATCTTCGTCTGCTCAAAGCCGTGGGTCTCCACGCCCTGACCGATGGCGACAACGACAACGTCCGCCGCGATGCGCTTTTCGCTGCGCTTGGCCTTTTCGGGCGCAGGGCGGCCCTTTTTATCCATCTCGCCGATGATTTGCGGCTGTGTCCACAGCGCGACGGCGTGACCGTTCGCATCGGTCTCGATGCGGACAGGGGCCTGCAGCGTCACGAGCTCCACGCCCTCGGCAACGGCACCCTCCACTTCCTCGGGAAGGGCCGTCATGTCCTCCTGGCGGCGGCGGTAGACGCAGCTCACTTTGCGCGCGCCGAGACGAACCGCGCTGCGGCAGACATCCATCGCGACGTTGCCGCCGCCGATGACGACGATGTCCTTGTTGCGGAAGTCCGGCATGTAATCGTCGCCGATCTCGCGCAGCATCTCGACCGCGGAGATGACGCCCTCAGCGTCCTCGCCCTCGATGCCGGTCTTTTTATCCGTGTGCGCGCCGAGCGCGATGTAAAGCGCGTCGTTCTGCTGGCGCAGTTCGTCGAACGTCACATCGTCGCCGACATTGACGTTGACATGCACGTCGATCCCGAGCGCCAGCATCGACGCGATCTCCGCGTCGAGCACTTCGCGCGGCAGACGGTAGTTGGGGATGCCGTAGCGCAGCATGCCGCCGAGCTTCGCGCGCTTTTCATACACGGTGACCTTGTGGCCCATCAAAGCTAAGTAATACGCTGCGGAAAGGCCGCTCGGGCCGCCGCCGATGACGGCGACCTTCTTGCCTGTGGGCTCGGCACAGTCGGGCTGCGGCACGTAGCCCGCGTTATCCACTGCGTAGCGCTTGAGGCCGCGGATGTTGACCGCGTCGTCGATCATATTTCTTCGGCAGCGCGCCTCGCACGGATGCTCGCAGATGTACGCGCAGGCCGAGGGGAATGGGTTATCCTTGCGGATCAGGCGCACGGCGTCGGCGTAGCGGCCGTACTTGATGAGCACGAGGTAGCCCGGGATATCCACGCCCGCGGGGCACAGTGCCACGCAGGGAACGGGCTCGCGCATGCCGCCAAGGCAGCGGTGGCGCAGAATATGCTCTTCGTAGTCGTCGCGGAAGCCCTGCACGCCGTCAAGCACCAGGCGCGCCGCATCGCGGCCAATGGCGCAGTCGGCGCTGTTGACGATCACGCGCGCCACGCGCTCGATGATCGAGATGGTCTCCATCGTGGCTTCGCCCTCGAGCACCTGCTCCATCAGCTCAGAGAGCTGGCCGAGGCCGATACGGCAGGGAACGCACTTGCCGCACGTCTGCGCATGGCAGAGGTCCAGAAAGCTCTTGGCCAGGTCCACCGGACACAGTCCCGGAGGGCTTGCGGCGATACGCCGCTCCACATCGCGGTACAGCCCGTCGATGACGGTCTGGGCATGGGAGGGCGTCATAATATCGAGTCTTGACACTGCTGTTTTCTCCTTTCACTGCTTGCCATCAGTGTAGTATCGGCCGGCAGGACAAATGCACGTATCCCGCCGCCTGATGTCAGCATCCATAAATAGATGTTATCTATAATAAACGTTAGTCATTCCATTTTCAATAGTCAATGCGGATTTTTTGTCATATTTTTCCATTTCACTCCATTTGCCTAACAAAGAAAAGCGAGGGCCGCAGCCCTCGCCTGTTCTTCCCTTTTATTTGCCGCAGATCTCGTCGAAGGTATCGGTGACGGCCTTCTCCGGCGCGTGCGTCGCGAGCGATACGATCACGATCGCAATGCACGCCGCAAGGAACGCGGGGAGCAGCTCGTAGATGGCCCACGCGCCGCCCATCGGCGCGATGAGATACTTCCAGATGAAGACCACCGCGCCGCCAGTGATCATGCCCGCGAGCGCACCCTGTTTGTTCGCGCGCTTCCAGAAGAGCGAGAAGAGCATCACGGGGCCGAACGCCGCGCCAAAGCCCGCCCACGCAAACGAAACCACGCGGAACACGGAGCTGTTGGGGTCCCACGCAAGCACCATGCCGATAAGGGCGATGCCGATGACCGTGGCGCGCGCGGCCAGCATCGTCGTGCGCTGGTTCATCTTCATGCCGAACGAGTGTTGCATGAGATCCTGCGACACGCTGGACGCCGCGGCCAAAAGCTGCGAGTCCGCGGTCGACATCGTTGCGGCCAGAATGCCCGAGAGGATGATGCCCGCCATGATGGCAAGCAGCACGCCGTGCTGGCTCATCAGGTCTGCCAATTTAATGATGATGGTCTCAGATTCCGCGCTCGTCGCCAGGAAAGGCACCTTGCCCGCGGCGGACACGCTGTAGCCGATGACGCCGATGCACACGGCGATGAACATGGAGATGACAACCCAGATCGTCGCGATGCGGCGGGACTGGTTGAGCTCCTTTTCCTCGCGGATGGCCATAAAGCGCAGCAGGATGTGCGGCATGCCAAAGTAGCCGAGGCCCCATGCGAGCGTGGAGACGATGCTCAGAGCGCTGTACGTCGAGGCCGTGCCGGTCGCGGCGTCGTAGCCCTGCGTCATGTTGAGATAGCCCGGCAGCGCGCTGGCGTTGTCGATGACCGTGTCCAGTCCGCCCGCCTGCTGCACGCCGAAGCATACGATGACGATGAGCGCGATCGTCATGAAGATAGACTGGATCAGGTCGGTGAACGAAACGGCCATGAAGCCGCCCATCACCGTGTACAGCACGACCACAATGCCGCCGACGATCATCGCCGTGTGGTACTCCACACCAAAAAGGCTATTGAAGAGCGTGCCGATGGCCTTGAAGCCGGACGCCGTGTAGGGAATGAAGAAAATGAGGATCACGACCGCCGCGATGCAGGAGAGCAGATGCTTCTTATCTCCGAAGCGGCGGGCGAAAAAGTCGGGGATCGTGATGGCGCCGAGTTTGGCCGAATACCGGCGCAGGCGGCGCGCGACGATCAGCCAGTTGAGATACGTGCCGATGGCCAGACCGATGGCCGTCCACGTCACCTCCGGCAGTCCGCAGAGGTAGGCAAGGCCAGGCAGACCCATCAAAAGATAGCTGCTCATATCGCTCGCCTCGGCGCTCATGGCCGTGACGATGGGGCCCATCTTGCGGCCGCCGAGGTAGAAATCGTCCGAGCTGCTGCCGCTGCCCTTCTTGCCAAAATACACGCCCACCAACACCATCGCGGCGAGGTAGAGCACGATGGTCACTACAATAATGATCTGTGCGCTTGTCATGTGATTTTCTCCTTCAGCTTTCGTTAAGACCTGCACAATATAGCACAAAAGAAAGCAGACGTAAATACAGAACGCCGTACAGAATAATTCCTGTACGGCACTGCAAAATTCTGAATTTTTGATTGATTTTACTGCATTTTCTGCAAGATGATTTAGTAGACTGTTTTTGAAACGAATTTTATTTTTTTCGAAAGCCATCTAAAAACAGCGGCATCATCTGCTGCGCATACTGGACGAGCGAATATTCCCCGCCCGAAAGGCACCAGTCATACATCAGCCCGCGCTCGAACATCGCGTAGGCCTTGACGATCTCGCTCACGGTACGCGTGTCGGTCAGCTCCTCGCGCTCCTGCCCCTGAGAGACGATTTGGCGCAAAAGACGATAGTACGTGCGTTTGCGGTCGAGCAGGTGCTTTTCTCCCTTGGTCACGAGCTGGGAGGAAAAAAGCCGCGCCAGAAGCTCGATGGAGACCGTGTTCTCGATCGTCGTGAACAGCTCCTGATTGAGCCAGCATAAGAGCTCGATGCAGTCCATCTCGTCGTGGGGCTGCTGCATCAGCTCCTCATACCGCTCGTCAAACAGCACCGAGAGGGACGAGAGCAGCGCGTCCTTGCCGTCAAAATAGTGGTAGAACGAGCCCTTCGACGTCTCCGACTCGAAGATGATCTCCTCCACCGTCGTCTCCTCATAGCCCTGCTCGTAAAAGAGCTTCCACGCCGCCGAGACGATGCGCGCCTTGGTGTTGCGGCTCGATTTTTTTGCCATGTGCTCCCCTCCCCTGTTTTTATTGATTGTATCACAGTGCGCCGCCCGCTGCCAAGCGTTTTGCGCTCACCCAAGGTTTTTCCGCAGGAATGTGCGAGCATTTTCAAAGAAAATGCCGTCCGCGTCCTGCTGCGATACGCCGCGCGAAAGCAGATACTCGTAGAAATCCGCCGCCTTCTCCGGCGAATCAAGGCACGGCGGCAGCGCCGCGCCGTCGAAGTCCGAGCCGAGGGCAAGATTCCTGCGCGCACCGAGGTCGAAAAAGTGCGCCACATGGCGATAGACGTCGTCTAAGCTCCTGACCGCTCCCCCGTCGCGCAGGAATGGCCCGTAGTAGTTGAGGCCGATCAGGCAGCTGCGGCGCACCATCTCCTTGATCTGCACGTCCGTCAGGTTGCGCCTGTGCGCGCAGACCGCGCGGGCGTTGGAGTGCGTGGCGAGAAACGGCCTTTCCGCCGTCTCGAACACGTCCGCGAGCCCCGCGTCGTTCAGGTGCGAGACGTCGACCAAAATACCGCAGCGCTCCATCTCGCGCACGGCGGCGCGGCCAAAGTCCGTCAGGCCGCGGTCCGTCACATTGCCCGAGCCGAGCTCGTTTTCCCCATTCCACGTCAGCGTCACGGCGCAGACGCCCTGACGCTTCGTCTTCCCGATGCGCGACAGGTCGCCAGCAAACGCACTGCCGTTTTCCACACTCAAAAAGGCTGCGGTTTTCCCCGCCGCCCACGCGCGCTCCATATCGGCAACATTACGGCAGGGCGACACACGATCTGCGAATTTTCGCATCTGGCGGTCGAAATTCGCGCAGGCGTCATCAAAAAAGCGGATGGCCTTCTCCCCGCGCAGCTCATCGGGCACGAACACGGCGAAAAACTGCGCCCAGTGGATGTCCTTCGGAATACTTGTGAGCGACAGCGTGCGCGCGGGATCGTCGAGTGTGTCGATGATGTTCGATCCTGCGTACATGCAGTCGGTCAACGTGTCGCAGTGGAGGTCGATGAGGGCGTAAGGGCGCATGCGGCCACTTCCTTTTCAAAAAAGATCACGCTGCATTATACGCTCTTCCCGCCCGTTTCTCAACCGGCAAAGTTTAAGGAATTCTGAGGATTCTTAGCGTGCTCTTTACAAAGGCGCGGCAACACTGATATACTGGGCATCGAAAGGGGCGAAACGCCATGGACAATATTTCCAAGATCATCTCCCGCTCGATCGGTGGCTACAGCATCGGCAGCATCCTTTCCGCGCTGCTGACGTTCCTCATCTGCCTGATCGTCGTGCGGCTCGTGCTCAAGCTCTGTTCGCGGCTGCTCTCGCGCGCGAACCGCCTGAACGAGCGGCTGCAAAAGGTCATCCTCACGAGCCTCAAAACGCTTCTGTATCTGCTTACCATCATCATCACAGCCGAGGCGCTCGGCATCAACACCTCGTCGCTCACCGCCATCATGTCGGTGCTGACGTTGGGCGTCACGCTGGCCGCCGAGGACATTCTCGGCAACGTCGCCGGCGGACTCGTCATTCTCTTCTCGCATCCGTTCTCGCTCGGCGACGAGATCGAAGTCGGCGGCACGACCGGCACGGTGCGTGAAATTTCACTGACGCACACGAAGATTGAAACGCCGGACGGACAGATCGTGCTCCAGCCCAACCGCGAAATGTCCAGCTCGAAGATCATCAACTTCACCGTCCTGGGCCGCCGCCGCATCGTCTACAAGGTCACAGCATCCTACGACGCGCCGACGGACGAGGTGAAGCAGGCCTGCATGGACGCCGTTCTCGCCTTCCCCGCCGTGCTGAAAGAACCCACGCCGACGGTGTATCTCTCGAATTACGGTGCCAGTTCCATCGAATACACCATCCGCTGCTGGACGGCGGCAGACGCCTACTGGGACACTTATTTTAAGATGTACGAGCGCCTGCGCAACACCTTTGCAAAGCACAACGTGGAGATGTCCTACGATCATCTGAACATCCACGTCGTGCCGGAGAAACAGAATGAAAATTAAAGTCGTCGACCGGACCTACGAGCAGGTTCTTGCCCAGCCGCCGCAGGTGCACAAAAAGCCGAAAAAGCCGTCGCTGCTGTTCCGGACGGTTCTGCGCGTGGCCTCCGCGCCCGACCTTTTGGCGACGCATTTCCACTGCGAGAAGATCGGCATGGCGCAGATCAAAAGCGATGAGCCCTGCCTTGTCCTGATGAACCACTCGTGCTTTCTCGACCTCAAAATCGCGGAGGCGGTGCTGTACCCGCGTCCGTTCAACATCGTCTGCACCTCGGACGGCTTTGTCGGCAAGGAGTGGCTGATGCGCAGCGTCGGCTGCATCCCCACGCGCAAGTTCTGCTCGGACACGACGCTCGTGCGCGATATGCTCTACTGCGTGCGGACGCTCAAAACGTCGGTGCTGCTCTACCCCGAGGCAAGCTACAGCTTTGACGGCACGGCCACACCGCTGCCGGAGAGCATCGGCAAGTGCGTCAAGGCGCTGAATGTACCGGTCGTGATGATCCGCACCTACGGCGCATTCGCGCGTGACCCGCTCTACAACGGGCTGCAAAAGCGGCGCGCGAAGGTCTCAGCGCAGATGCAGTGCCTGCTCTCGTCCAGCGACGTTGCAGAGAGGAACGTCGCCGAGATCAATGAGCGCATCTTTTCCGCCTTCCGCTTCGACAATTTCCGCTGGCAGGAGGAAAACGGCGTCTCCGTCAGCGAGCCGTTCCGCGCCGACGGACTCAACCGCGTGCTCTACAAGTGCCCGCACTGCCTCGCCGAGGGGAAAATGGAGGGCAAAGGCACATCACTCATTTGCCGAAGCTGTAACAAGGAATACCGCTTGACAGAGATTGGTACGCTGGAATGTTTGAACGGCGAGGCCGCGTTCACCCACGTGCCGGACTGGTACACCTGGGAGCGGCAGTGCGTGCGTGAGGAGCTGGAAAGCGGCGCATATCAGCTTGATATTCCCGTGCAGATCTGCATGATGGTCAACATGCGCGAGATCTGCCGCGTGGGCGAAGGCCGGCTGCACCACGATGAAAACGGCTTCCACCTGACCGGCTGCGGCGGGAAACTGGACTATTTCCAAAAGCCCGAAGCCTCGTACAGCCTGTACGCCGACTATTTCTGGTACGAGATCGGCGATATGCTGTGCATCGGCGACCACAAAGCGCTGTATTACTGCTTTCCGCAAGGCGGCGGGGATGTGGTCGCCAAGACGCGGCTGGCTGCCGAAGAGCTCTATAAATTAAAGCGCGCCGCTAAGGCGCGGGGGTGATGCAGCGCGGCAGCGCTGCTTTTGTCCCTGCACCGCGCAGGGGGTGCGTTAAAGGGGGCCATTCTCTCACGTGAGAGAATGGCCCCCTTTAGATCCCCCAAGAGA
>ERZ780226.2119-NODE-2119-length-14179-cov-2.250283_pt1 | contig 14179 bp, 7 predicted proteins | sample MGYA00511165_ERZ780226 | MGnify/ENA primary metagenome ERZ780226 (study PRJEB29588, sample SAMEA2152373) | human gut metagenome | biome: human gut; feature: human-associated habitat; material: faeces | place: Denmark | collected 2008/2010 ...
TCTAATTTAAATCTAATATAGAATAGATATGTACAATATAAAATTTAAAGCATTGAGTAAAAGAGGGTATTTTACCCTCTTAGCTCTCTTAATTGCGATTACCTCATTTGCTCAGGAAATCACAATAAACGGTGTCGTTATCGATGAAACGGATACTCCATTAATCGGAGCAACGGTTCAAGTAAAAAACACTCAAAAAGGAGTAGTTACAGACTTTGACGGAAAATTCTCCATTAAAGCGAATAGTAATGCAACATTGATTATCAGCTACATTGGCTATAAGAATCAAGAGATCAAAATAAAAGGTCAAAAGAACTTGAATATCAAATTAGAACCAGATAATGCAATGCTGGACGAAGTAATTGTAGTTGGTTACGGCAGTATGAAGAAAAGCGACTTGACAGGCTCCGTTTCTTCTGTAGCAGCTAAATCTATTGAAGGTTTCAAAACAGGTTCTGTAGTAGAAGCACTTGGAGGTCAGATTGCCGGTGTACAGATCACCCAGTCGGATGGTACTCCCGGTTCGGGTTTCGATATCAAAATTCGTGGTGTTGGTACAGTAAACGGAGATTCTTCTCCACTCTATATTGTTGACGGATTCGAAGTTAGTAGTATCGACTATCTTCCTAACTCAGACATTGAATCAGTCGAAGTATTAAAAGATGCTTCAGCTTCTGCAATTTATGGTGCACGCGCTGCTAATGGTGTAGTTTTGGTTACAACAAAATCCGGTAAAGAAGGAAAAGCCGTTATCACTTATAACGGGTCGGCTACTTATCGTAACATTCCTAAAAAACTGGACATGCTCAGCACATATGAGTTTGCCGCATTACAAGTAGAACTCAACCCGACTAAATACGGAACGACTTATTATCAAGAAGGAAATGATTCTGACGGAGTTCCTTATCGTCATCAAACTTTGGAAGACTACCTGACGGATCCCGGAATTGACTGGCAGAGTGAATCATTCAAACCGACTTGGTCTCAGAACCATGATTTCAGTATCAGCGGCGGTACAAAAGAAACTAAATATGCCGCCTCTTTCTCACATTTTGATGAAAATGGTATCTTCACGAACAGTGGCTATAAAAAGAATGCAGGTAAATTACGTATCAACCAAAAGATTACTAAATTCATCACTTTTGATGCTACTATCAACTATGCAAATACGGTGAAAGAAGGTATCGGTACTTCAGGTACCGGAGGAACGCTAAATATGTTATCAAATATATTACGTTTCCGTCCTACCGGAGGTAACAGTGTAACAAACGATGAACTTCTGAATTCTGTTTTCGACCCATTGGAACTAAGTGAGAACACCACTTATTCACAAATTAATCCAATTAAACAGGCTGAAGCTGTAAAAGACCGGAGACAATCTGAATTATGGGGAGCTAATGCTGCACTGACAGTACAATTGATGAAAAACCTGACATTCAAAGCATCAGCCACTTACAATACGACTAATACCAGAAGGGATCTTTTCTATGGTGAAAACTCCAGCCAGGCATATCGTAGTGGAGGCGTTTATGGTTCTACACAAATGCAGAAAGACTTACGTTGGCAGAGCAGTAACACATTAACTTATAAAAAGAAAATCAATAAGAAAAACACGTTTGATATCATGTTAGGACATGAGTTTTCATTCAGAAGCTCGGAACTTTTATATGGACAATCCAAAGATTTCCCGTTCCCAAACCTGGGTAACGACAATCTGGGAATAGGAGCCACTCCTAGCAGCGTATCAACTTCAAGAAGCGACAAGAAACTGTTATCTTACTTTGCAAGAGGTAACTACAACTTCGACAACCGTTATCTATTTACTGCTACAATACGTGCTGACGGTTCTACCGTATTCTCTGCAAAAAATAAATGGGGATATTTTCCTTCATTCTCCGCAGCATGGCGTGTATCGGAAGAAAAATTCATGAAGAACATAACTCCGATATCAAACTTAAAACTCCGCCTTGGATGGGGTACAGTAGGAAATGACCGTATCACAAACTATCTGTCTATGGATCTGTATTCATCAAGCAAATATGGAATAGGACAACAAATGGCCACAGTGCTGAGTCCGAAACAACTGGCTAACAAAGATCTGAAATGGGAAGGATCTACCACTGCTAACTTAGGTATTGATGTTGGTCTTCTTGATAACCGCCTGAACCTGACAGCAGATTTCTTCTTAAAGAACACCAAAGATCTGTTACTTGAACAAAAGCTTGCTTATGTAACAGGATTCAACTCTCAATGGCAGAATATTGGTAAGATTGAGAATAAAGGTATCGAATTGAACATCAATTCCACTAATATTCAAACTCGTAACTTCTTATGGCAGACAGATTTCAACATTTCATTCATTAAGAATACATTGAAAGCGTTGCAGGACGGCAATACATATATACAGTCAGCAACTAAATTCAACAGTAACTTCAATGGAAATGATTATATCTCCATTGTAGGTTCTTCACTTGGACAAATGTATGGATATGTTTTTGACGGTGTTTACCAAACATCTGATTTCAACGTACTTCCTAACGGTTCAATGCAACTGAAACCCGGAGTGGCAGATATAAGCAAACATGCCGGTAAGACCGTGGAACCGGGTATGGTGAAGTATAAAGATATAGATGGAGACGGTGTCATTACTCCTGACGACCGTACCACTATTGGAAACGGGCAACCGGATTGGTACGGAGGTATCACCAACACCTTCAATTACAAAAACATTGATTTCAGCTTCATGTTCCAGTTCCAATATGGCAACGATGTTTATAATGCGACGCGTATGTTCAATACACAATCGCAAGACGAACGAAGTAATCAACTGGCAGAAGTTGCCGACCGGTGGACTCCGACACATGCATCTAATCGTGTGCCTTCCGCCAGAGGATATGTAAAATATGAATTATACTCACGTTTCGTTGAAGACGGTTCGTTCCTTCGCTTAAAAAACATAACATTAGGATATACATTCCCTAATAAATGGACAAGAAAAGCATATATCAACCGCCTGCGTGTATATGGTACAGCTCAGAACTTATTCTGCCTGACTAAATATAGCGGTTACGATCCTGAAGTGAATATGAAAAGCAGTCCGCTTATGCCAGGATTCGACTGGGGTGCTTATCCGAAAAGTAGAGTATTTACATTTGGTGTAGAAGTTCAATTCTAAACAAAAAAAAGACAATGAAAAAGTTCAAATACTACTTATGCACATTAGCCTGTGCAATCACCGTTTCATCTTGCTCATTAGATGAGACCAGCTATACAGAAATTGAGAAAGGAAACTACATGAAGAATGCGGCAGAAGCAGAAAATGTACTTCTGGGCGTATATCGTGATATGGTTCAGGATGGTATTTATGGTTTCCACCTATCTTTGTACTTTACTATCCCCAGTGATATTGCCAAAGTAACAGGTAACAGTACCGACGGACTTCGTCTGATTCCCTCAAACGCTTATACCAGTTCACAGACAGAAATAGCAACAACATGGGCAAACCTATACAGTGCTATCTATGATGCAAACGATTTTATCGAGACACTGGGACAAAAAATCGGAACCTACGATGAAGGTAATTACAAGAAAGCCGCTGTCTATATGGCAGAAGCACGTTGTCTGCGTGCCATGTACTATTTCGAATTAGTACGTTGGTTTGGGAATGTAGCATTGATAACCAATACTGCTCAATCCCGTCAACATCCATCTACTTTCACACAAGCAGATCCCGCAGACGTATATAAATTTATAGAAACTGATTTGCAATACGCTATTGATAATCTGCCTTATTCAGTGGATGACAATATACGTTCTGACAACAGTTTCCGTCTTTCTAAAGGCGCCGCACTCGGACTGTTGACTAAAGTATACGCTACTTGGGCAGGCTATCCTGTCCATGATACAAGCAAATGGGAAAATGCAGCAAAAACTGCTAAGATTCTAGTCGAATCGGGTAAACATCACTTGCTTTCTGACTTCGAACAATTATGGAAGAACACTTGTAATGGTGTTTGGGATGACGAAGAAAGTCTGATCGAAGTAAGTTTCTATGCTCCTACCGTTACCGGAGTATCAGCTAATGACCCTTGCGGACGTATTGGTAAATGGAACGGTGTACAGGCAAGCGGTATCAGAAGCGTCCGTAATGCCGGTAACTGGCGTGTCATCCCGACTTTCCTGCGCGACTGGAAAGACCGTGAAAGTGATAACAGATGGAAGTACTCCTTTGCTGATTACAAATATGGTAAAAACACGACTACCGGTGAAGATGGAGTCAAACTTGTAATCAATGCCAGCGGTAATATTGAAGATGCCATCAAAGACGATGCTAAAGATGCATTAAAGAAATCCTATATCGATAATGTATGCCCGAGAAAATGGGATACAGAAGAATATGTAAACAGTGCCAACTATCTTATCGATGCTAATCTTTCCAATATCAACTGGTATATATTACGTTATGCTGATGTATTACTTTTATATGCAGAAGCTTTGAACGAATGGAAGCAAGGACCGACCGACGAAGCATATAAGGCTATCAATATGGTACGCAGACGCGGCTTCGGACTTCCTGTGGAAACCGACAACAGCGCCTCAGACTTATCCGGATTGTCTTACGACGAATTCCAAAAAGCCGTACGTAATGAAAGAGCTTATGAATTGGCATTCGAAGGACATCGCAGACAAGATTTAGTTCGCTGGGGAATCTACTACGACAGCATCAGAAAAACAGCTCAGGATTTAGTTGACTGGTATAGTGCCGGTGACGAATTCTATGTATGCGTCGATTATACTAAAAAGAATAAGAATGAGTTACTCCCCATACCACAACAGGAAATGGACTTGTGTACTCAATTCAATCAGAATCCGGGATGGTAAATAATCATACTGTAATATAACATGAAAGCGTTACCGAAGAAATAGTCTTTCTTTTGGTAACGCTTTTATCATAATTCTTTATTTCACTGATTTCTATATACCATGAAAAAGAATCTTAGCATAGTAATTCTTCTTATATCTTTAGCCATCAGTCAATCGGTATTCTCCCAAACCTATTCATTTGAGAAGGGAAAAGTGCCCGAAGGTTGGAAAATAGATAAAGGCGTGCTCCATATTTCCTCTGAGAAATACAAATCAGGCAGTCGATCACTTCAAATCAAATGGAAACAGAACGCAGTTCTCACTATCCCCTCACCTACCGGTATTTCTGAAGCATGTAGAAACAGAAATGGTGGTATGAACGCATGGATCTATAACGAATCTCCCACCAAAGAGAATTTACTGTTTTCCTTCAGAGATGAGACTGGTAAAGAAGTATGCCAACTTCCCTTCTTACTTGACTTTAAAGGTTGGCGATGTATTTGGGCTAAATTTCAAGGAGACATGAATATGTCATCCAAAAGTAATATTCAGTCAGTCGAAATACAATTCCCACAGCATACAAAAAAAGGAGTTACTTACATAGATCTTTTAGAGTTCACGTCTAAAGTTTCCTGGCAGAATATGTCGGATGCACAATATAAGGTGAACCGTACTGACTATAGTTTAATACCTGACTTCATTGGCTATAGAAATGCTACTCCAAAAGTAGAAAAAGTAATCACAGCCGAAGATAATCAGATTACAACCATCACAGACAGATTAACAACCTGGTATCTTGGCAGCGGGCAACATTCATCTGAGAGATGGATAAAAATGAGAACGGAAAATGAAAAGACATTTATTCGGAATGGTGTGAAAGCTGCCCAAAAAATCAAAATCCAATATACCGAAGATCATACTCCTCAAGGAGAACCATTATTCCCGATGGGAGCACCCACTATCATAGACGGACAAGAAGCTAAAAAGTTCAGGAGCATTAATGAAAACATCCTGCTTCCATTGGCACTGGATTATCGTAAAAATCAAAATGATCAAAGCCTGAAAAAAGCACTTTACATTTATGATTGGTTCAACGACCAAGGCTGGGCAGACGGCAGCAGTATGGGAACTTTATGTTTTGAGAAACTTAGAAGTTCCGGCTATTTTCACTCATTCTTTTTGCTCAAAGAACAATTATCTCCGGAACAACTAAAACGTGAACTCCAAACGATGAACTGGTTTACCATGTTCGGGGCATGCTATCAGCTTCCTTCACATGCCGGCGAAGTAGCAGATAACTTACGCGCATTGGCGATTCCAAAGCTAATATACGCGCTATCACAAAATGATAAACAAGAAAGGGAAGTTGCCCTGACTGCATTCAAGCATTATATGGACAATGCATTAGGAATAGCTCCGGGATTTTTCGGGACGTTCAAAGCTGACTTCTCCGGATATCATCACAGAGGTCCTTATCATAGTGCGTATTACCCTCATGCACTTTATGCAGGTGCACTCATTGCTTATTTACTGCACGATACTCCTTATGCACTGTCCGAAACAACATTGCATAATCTGAAACAAGGGTTATTGACCTTCCGTTTCTTTTGCGCCGGTCTGGAGGTACCTGCCGGAACTGTGGGACGTTTCCCAAAAGGACAACAGATTTTAGAGACCTTATTACCGGCTTTTGCCTATACAGCTCTGTCATTTAAAGAACCGGATAAAGAATTAACAGCTGCCTTCAAGCGAATACTTGAATCCACAGAAAACCAACAGGCTATCACTGAATATATCAGTAACGTGAATTCAAACTTAGCATATACCAGCACCGTAGGAGAAATCGAGCTAGTAATTCAATTGGCATCAAGTTCCATTGCTAAAGAAAAGCCTGTCACCGGTACACTGTTCATGCCTTATTCCGGATTATTGGTTGTTAAAGACAGTCTTTTTCATTTCAACATCAAGGGATTCAGCCGCTATATATGGGACTTTGAATCTTCTGCCACAGAAAATACCAAAGGACGCTATCTGGGCTATGGTCAAATAGAATATTTTGACTTTAAAAACAGACATAAATCTTTCAATCCGCAAGAAACAGACTTCGACTGGAATTATATTCCGGGAGCTACTACCAAAGTATTACCTGATAAAGTATTGCAAGATAAAGGCGGATCAAGTTCCGGACATCGTAATTTCTCAGATGAGACATTCTTAACGGGGGTACATGCTTCCGACAAAAATGCGATGTTCTCTTTCAGAATGCACGATATCACTTACGATCAGTCATTCCGTGCCAACAAATCAGTCTTTGTATTTGAGGATTTCCTGCTCTGCCTGGGTTCGGACATCCAAACTAAAGATAAAAGATACCCTACAGTCACTACTTTGTTTCAGTCGTTCAGCAGAAACACCAGTGAAGAAAGAATGCCGGAAGGATATATTCTGACAGACCCTTCACTCATGTACGCAGTAAAAGGAGGAGCGGTACGAACTTCCAGTGAAGGCTCTCACACACGAGCTTATATAGAACACGGGACCGCACCGGAGGCGGCAAAATATCACTATTATATACTTAAAAACAAGAAAAAAGTATTGGCCCGTCAACTATTATCCAACGAGAGTCCGATAAAAGTAATAGCACAGGATAACGATGCGCACATTGTTACCTATAAAACGAAAGAAATTACATGCGGCGCTCTTTTCAATGCACAGAAGAAGTATGAAGGTCAACTGGTATCCCAAGTAAATATTCCGCTTTCTTATATACTGGAAAAGCAGAAGGACAATTCATTTAAACTCTCTGTTTGTGAACCGGATATGAGAAGAATATCCCGTGCACATATGGGACTACTGACGGAAGAAGATGTAATACAACAAGAGAAGCCTTATGATACGCAACTGACCATCAATGGGCTATATAATGTGGAATGTCCCCAAAAAACAATAAAAGTATCATTGGATAAAGAAAAGGACAAAACATATATAACCATTTCTACTATCCGGGGAGAAAACTATACGCTTTTATTACACCAAGCTGATCATTAATTATGAAAACTCGATTAATAGCATTATTTATTATTACTCTTTGCATAACAGGTACTAACGCCCAGGGCAATCTGACACTTTGGTATAAGTCTCCTGCAAAAGCATGGGAAGAAGCATTGCCTGTAGGTAACGGACGTATGGGAGCCATGATTTTTGGAAATCCACAGAAAGAGAGAATACAATTCAATGAGAACACTCTTTATAGCGGAGAGCCGGAAACTCCTAAAAACATAAATATAGTACCTGATCTCGCTCATATACGCCAGTTACTCAACGAAGGAAAAAACGCAGAAGCAGGAACTATCATGCAAGAGAAATGGATTGGCAGACTCAATGAAGCCTATCAACCTTTCGGAGATTTATATATCGACTTTGCTTCCAAAGAAACCGTGACAGACTATATCCATTCGCTGGATATGGAAAACGCAGTTGTTACAACTTCTTATAAACAAAATGGCGTAAAGATAAGCAGAGAAGTCTTTGCATCTTATCCGGCACAAGCTATTGTTATACATTTAAAGGCTTCAAAACCGGTTTTAAGTTTTACCGCTTATCTGAATTCTCCACATCCTGTAACGAATGAGTCCGATTCACAAGTTGTTTACCTGAAAGGGCAGGCACCTGCACACGCTCAACGAAGAGACACAGAACACATGAAGCGTTTCAATACTCAACATTTACATCCGGAATATTTTAATGCCGCAGGACATATCATACAGAAAAAGCACGTGATTTATGGAAACGAAATGGATGGAAAGGGAACGTTTTTCGAAGCATGTCTCCTTCCAAGTCATAAAGGTGGAACACTATCCATTTCAAACCATCAGGTCACTGCCCGAAATTGCAGTGAAGTGACCCTCATGCTATATGCTGCTACCAGTTATAACGGACCGCGTAAAAGTCCGAGCAAAGAAGGTAAGAATCCGCATCAAGAAATTATGAGTTTTCGGAAAATCAGTGAAGGAGAAAACTACCAAGAATTAAAAAAGAAACATATCATTGACTATCAATCCTTATTTAACCGGGTATCTTTTATTCTTCCGGCGAAAAAACTACAAAAAGAATTGCCGACAGACGAACGGTTAAAGAAATTCAAGGAAGAAGAAGATCAGGCATTAATCGCACAGTTATTTCAGTTCGGACGTTATTTAATGATAGCCGGTTCCCGAGGCGAAGGACAACCCTTGAATCTGCAAGGCTTATGGAATGATCAGGTATTACCTCCATGGAATTCAGGATACACCTTAAATATAAACCTAGAAATGAACTATTGGCCAGCAGAAGTCACCAACTTATCAGAATGTCACCAGCCTTTATTCAAACTCATTGAAGAAATAGCAGATAAAGGTAAAGAACTGGCTCGTGATATGTATGGATTAAATGGTTGGGCTATTCATCATAACATATCTATATGGCGGGAAGCATACCCATCAGACGGATTTGTTTATTGGTTTTTCTGGAATATGTCCGGCCCATGGTTATGTAATCATATATGGGAACACTACTTATTTACGAAAGACGTGGATTTTCTAAAGAAATACTATCCGATACTAAAAGGATCAGCAACATTCTGCTCCGAATGGCTAATCGAAAACAGTAAAGGAGAACTGGTAACTCCAGTCAGTACTTCTCCTGAGAATGCATATCTTATGCCTGACGACACTCCGGCATCTGTCTGCGAAGGTAGTACGATGGACATTGCCATTATCCGATCCTTGTTTTCCAATACAATTGAAGCTTCAAAGATACTTCAGACTGATAGGGATTTTCGTTCGGAGTTAATCAAAAAGAGAAGTAAATTGAAAGGATACCAAATCGGTAGTAAAGGACAGCTATTGGAATGGGACAAAGAATATAAAGAAAGCGAACCGCAACATCGCCATGTATCTCATCTTTTCGGGGTGTATCCGGGATGTGACATTACAGACAACACTCCAGAACTATTCAAGGCAGCACGGAAATCTTTGAATGACCGTGGAAATAAAACAACAGGATGGAGCATGGCATGGAAAATCTCTCTTTGGGCACGTTTGTACGATTCATCAAATGCTTATGAAGCGTTGAGTAATTTGGTCAATTATATCGATCCCCATGTCAAAGCTGATAATCGCGGGGGATTATATCGAAATTTACTGAATGCACTTCCTTTCCAAATCGATGGCAATTTCGGAGCTACTGCCGGCATTGCGGAAATGTTATTGCAGAGTCATAATGGAAATATTCATTTGCTCCCGGCCCTCCCCCCTACCTGGAAAGAAGGAAGCATAAAAGGACTAAAAGCACGAGGCGGATTTACTATAGACATGGAGTGGAAAGAAGGAAAAATGACAGTCGCAAACATTACCAGTCCATACGAACAGACCATCGAAATTGTTTATAATAACCAAATAAAAAAGACTCATTTCAATGCAGGAGAAAGAAAAAAGATTTCATTTTAAACGAACGGGAATAGGGCTCTAGCCCCCTTGTAAAGGGCATGCTTGACAAAATTAATAGTTTTTTCAACAAAACTAATAGTCGAAATTCTGTTTCAATGTCCTTTTCAACATTCGTATCATTTAAAATTAAACAGATCATCTACTTTTGCATCAGTTACAAAACTTCTAAAAACAATCACTTAAAATGAATAACATGAAAAAGAAACTTGTTCTCTTTGCTTCGGTTGCCATTGCACTTGCATCGTGCCAGACAACTCCAAAGGAAGACTACAATTGGATTAAGAAAGGGCTGGATGTAGCTTCTGCCCAGTTACAACTTACAGCAGAAGAAATTGACGGAACCGGTAAGCTTCCACGTTCAATCCGCACCGGATATGACATGGATTTCCTCTGCCGCCAATTAGAAAGAGATCCTTCCACTTTTCAGGATTCACTTCGTCCGCAACCTACTGCCGAACAAATGGGCAAACGTCGTTTATGTGTAGTATACGACTGGACAAGCGGTTTCTTCCCCGGATCACTGTGGTACGCATACGAACTGACCGGAAATGATACACTGAAAGCGGATGCCATTCAATATACAAACCTGCTGAATCCGGTACGCTATTATAAAGGTACACATGATTTGGGATTTATGATCAACTGCAGCTACGGAAACGCTGAGCGTCTGGCTCCTAACGATACCATCAAAGCTGTCATGAAAGAAACTGCCGATAACCTGAGCGGACGTTTCAACGATTCAATCGGAGCCATCCGTTCATGGGACTTTGGCAGCTGGAACTTCCCGGTAATCATCGATAACATGATGAATCTGGACCTTCTGTTCACTGTAAGCAAATGGACAGGCGACAACAAATACAAGGATGTCGCTATCAAGCATGCTATCACTACGATGAAAAATCATTTCCGTCCTGACTATACTTGCTGGCATGTAGTAAGCTATAACAACGACGGCACAGTAGAACGCAAACAGACTCACCAGGGTAAAAACGACGATTCTTCATGGTCGCGCGGACAGGCTTGGGCTGTATACGGATACACTTCCTGCTACCGCGAAACAAATGACACTACCTTCCTGAACTTTGCCGTAAACATAGCCGACATGATCATGGAGCGCGTGAGCGACGTGCTCAGCGGCGTGCCGTTCATGGTCGTCACGACGCTGTTCCAGCTGCACTTGGCCAACAAGGTGGGCGTTGTGCCCGCGCTGCTATTTGCGTTCGTGCTGACCGGCTGGATCGGCATGGCCAGCCGCGTGCGCATGCAGTTCTATCGCTTCAAGGGACAGGAGTACATACTGGCCGCGCGCACGCTGGGCGCGGGCGATATGCGCCTGATGTTCAAGCATATATTCCCCAATTCGCTGGGTACGCTGATCACCGGCTCGGTGCTGGTGATTCCGGGCGTTATATTCAGCGAGTCGTCGCTGACCTATCTGGGCATCATCAATCTCGAATCCTCGACGATGACCAGCGTGGGCACGATGCTGGCCAACGGCAAGGCGTATCTGTCGACCGATCCCTACATCATCATGTTCCCCGCGCTGTTCATATCGCTGCTGGAGATTTCGTTCAACCTCTTCGGCAACGGCCTGCGCGATGCGTTCAACCCGTCGCTGAGAGGAGTGGAGTAAGGCATGGAAAAGAAACTGCAAGTCCGCAATTTGCGCATTTCCTTCCGTACTGTCTCCGGCAAGCTGCAGGCCGTGCGCGACATCCGCGCCCGCATTCCCGACGACCTCGACATCGAATGCTTCGTGCATGGCGCGATGTGCATGGCCTTCTCCGGACGCTGCCTGTTCTCCAACTATCTGACCGGCCGCGACGGCAACCACGGCGAATGCGCGCAGCCGTGCCGCTGGAAGTATTCGATCGTCGAAGAGAAACGCCCCGGCCAGTACTTCCCGATCGAACAGACCGCGGAAGGCGCGTACCTGTTCAATTCGCAGGACATGAATATGCTGGGACACTTGGATGATTTGATTGACTCCGGTGCCACCAGCCTCAAAATCGAAGGCCGCGCGAAAAGCGCCTACTATATCGCCGCCATGACCAACGCCTACAAAACCGCGGTTAATGAATACATGATTCAACGCGGTTTTGAAGACGCTGATGGCAATGTTTTGAAGCCTTTCCATGACCGTGTGATTCGCCCGGGCGACCCCGATTTTGGCCAAGGAACCGAAGATCAAGTGATGCGCAATGCTGATGCCGCGTTCGCCGGTGTGGCCGATGAGGGATATGACCGTGGCTCTGATACTGCGGTTGCCGATTCGGTCACCGGCTCGGTTGCCGCAGAACGTGACCGCGTGACGGTTGCTGATGCCGTCGACTCAACTGCCTCTGGTACGCCGGCCGGCACCGCCGTCGAACCCGACGGCATGAGCTCTCACGCCCGTTCCACGCGCCGCAAGTCCAACACCGCGGTCGAACAGATCGAGACCGATTGGAAGCATGCGGCCGTTCGCCCGGCCCCACACGTCGAACTGCCCGAATGGCTGCTCGAGGAAACCGACAAGGTGGCCCACCGCGACTACTCCACCGGCTTCTATTACCCGGAGCACAAGGTCACACAGAACACCGACCGCTCCGCCTACTTCCGCTCATGGCTGGTAGTGGGCGAAGTGCTGAGCTGGAGCGCGGACGAAGACGGACGTGTCACGCTGATGAGCCGTAACAAGATTGAGCCCGGTCAACAGGTCGAATTCCTGCTGCCTGGCGAGAGACCATTGGTCTTTACCGTGCCGGAAACCGGCCTGCGCGATGCCGATGGCGCGCCAGTGCCCGCCATCAACAATCCGGCGCACGTGTTCTCGATGCCCTGCCCGCACCAGGTGCCCATCAACGCCGCCATCCGCTCGCGCACCAAAAAGCCCACCCTCAAAGCCGAATAACCTACCACTCCGCCCCCCGCTGACTGGGGGGGTGGTCATGAAAATCATGAACACCGCCCGCACCCAAGAAAGAATGCCTTATGCCTGAATACAGCGAAGAAATCCTCGATTCCAACAGCATCAGCTCTACCGATAAAGCCGGTCGCCCTATTCCGGTGACCATCCCCATCGCACTGGCCCCCGGCATCAAGGTGGTGTACACCACGCGACTGGGCGGCCTGAGCGCCGGCGATTACGGCAACCTGAACCTCGGCGGCAAGTCCGGCGACGAACCTGAGGCCGTGCTGTCGAACCGCATCGCACTCGCCGAAGCGGTGCAAGCCCGCCTATCGCTGGTCTCCCAAGTACATTCCGGCGTGGCTGTGGACGTGGACGACTCGTTCGTCATCAACACCCCCTTCGGCTTCGACGTGTCCGGCACACATGGTGAGACTGACACTCCGCACGTCATCGAGGCGGACGGCCAGGTCACCGCACAATCCGGCATCGCCCTAGGCATGTTCGCGGCCGACTGGCTGTCTGCCGGTGCTGCTGGGCGACCCGGTCACCGGTATCATCGGTGCGGCCCACTGCGGCCGTCGTGGTCTGGAGCGCGGCGTGATCGGCGCCACGGTGGACCTGATGAAGAGCAAGGGTGCCGACCCGGCGAACATCGTGGCCACACTCGGCCCGCGCATCTGCGGCGACTGCTATGAAGTGGGCGACGAGATCGCCGACCAGTTCATCAAGCGCTTCCCGCTGACCAAGACGAAGACCCGTTTCGGCGGTGCCGGCATCGACATCGCCGAAGCCGCGATGATCGACCTCGCCTTCGCCGGTGTACATCAGGTGGTCGATTCGATGCCGCGCGTGCACGCCGCCACCCAGTACCTTGAGGAAGACCCGGAACTCGCCGAACTGTGCCGTACGGACGGCGAAGGCCCGGCCGAGCTCGCGG
>ERZ780226.2124-NODE-2124-length-14173-cov-3.345233_pt1 | contig 14173 bp, 19 predicted proteins | sample MGYA00511165_ERZ780226 | MGnify/ENA primary metagenome ERZ780226 (study PRJEB29588, sample SAMEA2152373) | human gut metagenome | biome: human gut; feature: human-associated habitat; material: faeces | place: Denmark | collected 2008/2010 ...
GCCCGCTCCGGCTGTGCTTCCGGCCGTTTCCGCGCTTTTTTCCGACTGGCGCTCAACTTCCTTGTTTATGCTATTATTGTAATAGTCAATAACGTCTCGAGATGCTGCGGCTTGTTCCAACAGCTTTTCCAATTCCTTTTGTTGTTCTTCGGCCGCTTCTTCCAGTTTTGATGCTGCATTTGCAAGCTCTGTTGCCTCCCATCTGTCAGCGAAATTAAACCAACTTTCATCTCCCTTAATCTGCGCGTTCCAAGATTCCATACGCTTTAATGCAGCGTCAGCGCGTAAATCATCAATTTCTTTCTCCGCTTCGGCGATGAGCCGTTCAATCTCCGCAAGATTTTTTGTCTCGTCCTCTATGATCGAAGAATACGCGTTTAAGACATACCACTCGCGCTGTTTGTCGATAATATTTTGGAGTTCATCTCTTGTACCTTTGAATTTCCCCGTGATCGAATCAATATTGCTTTCAATTGCCGGCGCGTATTCGATGAGCTGTTCCCGATATTTTTGCAGCTGCGTTTCTTCGCTTTCCGTAAGCACCGCTTTTTGTGAGAGATCGAAGAATTTATCCGCTATATCCGTTATGCCTTTATAATCCGCATCGACGTTTTGGAGAGAACGCTTCAGCGTATCTAATGTATTCTCGGATTCTTCGCGTGCATCTTTCATTGCCTTGGTCAATTTATTCGCCGCTTCTACCCGCTTTTGCTCTTTGCTTCCGTCATATTTGTATCCATCATATTCCATCCAAGCAACCACTACAGACGATACGGCTGCTGCAAGTGCCAACCAAGGATGCGCAGTAAGCACGCCCGCAAAACTTGACAGTGCATTTTTTATTCCTGTGATTATGCCAGACACGCCTTTGTATCCCGCCCATAAGCCGAGAGCCGTGGTAATGGATGTCAATATGGCTTCTATTGCATTTGGATTTGCGTTGAGAATTTTATCTATTACCCACCCCAGTGCCGTGGTGACGCCGTCCCAAATCGTCTCGAAGGCAGGCGTTAAAATGCCTTTTAACTTTTTCCAAAACTGGACAAAGCCCTTGCCGAAATTGCTGTTCGTCAGCTTGTCCACCCACGATTCGGTCGCGGCGTCCTCGACAAGCTCAAACGACGCCTCGATCTCGTCCGCCGCGTCGGTCACGCCGGATGCGTCCGCATTTGCGGACGTGTCCAGAATGTTCAGTTCGTCGAAGGAGGCCAGAGACTTCTGCGCTTGCTCGGCCGCTTCGCCGGTGGATTCGATCGCGTCCGACATTTCGTACTGTTTTTTCGCGGCCTCCGCAGAGCTTTTCACGGACTTCCCGAAAATCACGCTCACAAGCTGCGCGATGCCGCGCGTCACATCCGCCACAAGTCCCAGCATCGTTTCCAGCGCGGGCGCAACAGCTTCATATATCGGCTGGAACGCCGTCAAAAGGTTCCCCTTGATGCGCGCAAGGCTGTCGGCGAACTTCTCGTTCGTCTTTATCATCCTGCCAAGATAGGAGGACAGCGCGTTGAAGCCTTTGTAGGCTGCGGAAAAGAGAAACGCCGACATTGCAACACCCTTGATGCGTTTCAGAATACGCGAAAACCCACTCTCGGCCTTTTTCGCGGCTTTCGCCATGTTCTCCGTGGCCTGTGCGGACGCGTTTGTTCTTTCCACGATCTCTGCGGCTTCCTCGGAGGCGCGTTCGATTTCGACTTGTGCGGACTTGATTTTCTCGTCGTAAAACCCGACCTGTTTGCTGACGTCCGCCCACGTCTTTTCCAGCTTGGCGACTTCCTTTCCCTGCCGCTCTATATCGGCCGCAAGAGCGCTCTGCCGCGCCTTTGCGCGCATAAACTCGCTTCCGTCGCCGATGGGCGTTTTGCCGGACAGCACCTCGGCGTCCTGCTCCTGCATATATTTCAGCTCGGCCAGCTTCGCTTTCGCCTTGTCCAGCTCCGACCCGTACGCCTGCATCTGCTCGACCAGCGGGGAACGCTTGCTCTGCATATCCTCAATGCTGTTTTGCAGCTTTTTGACCTTCTTCTCCAGCGCGTTAAGCTGGCTCTGCGCGCGTTTGTCGTCTACCTCCGCGCTGATGACGATAGATCCGTCTGCTTTTTCGGGCATCTTTTTCACCTCTGCACAAATTGTTTTGAATACGTATTGACAAAGTACGTATTTTGTGGTATAATAGAACCATCGGAAGGGGAAACAGCTTATGCCTAAAACGCCAAAAGAAATGGAAAGACGCATTCTTGCCGACGGTTGGATTTTCAAATCACAGGAGGGCTCCCACAGACACTATGTCCATCCTTCCAAGCCCGGAAAAGTTACAATCCCGTTCCACAATAAAGACATCCCGAAAGGGACAGAAAACGCGATATTGAAGCAGGCGGGATTAAAATAGTCCCCGTTTTCAAATAAGGGGCATATCCCCGTCATTCATTTGTTGCGGTTATATCCGCATCCGCTTTACACAGGAGGTATTGCTATGTTATCCGCATATCCCGCGTGCTTTATCAAGGAAGCAGGCGGCTACTCCGTCATTTTCCCCGATCTGAATCACCTTGCGACATGCGGCCAAACGTTGGAAGAAGCGCTTTCAATGGCGATTGACTGTCTTGCCGGATACCTGTATGTACTCCAAAAAGACGGCGAATCGGCGCCGCCGGCATCGCCTGTTGACAGCATAGACGTTTCTGCATTGACCGCCGACTGCGACGTCCCGATTGAAAACGTATTTGTAAACATCGTCACCGTAGACGTTGCGGAATACGCAAAAACGCATTTTGAGAAATCCGTAAAAAAGACGCTTACGATTCCCGAATGGCTGAATAAAGCCGCACTGGAACAGAACATCAATTTTTCGCAGACCTTACAGGACGCCTTAAAAGCCCGTCTACATCTCACCTGACGGGCAGTTCGCCCGTCCACTGAGCAACGGCCTGCTGTTCGCGCTCGGAGAGCGCCTGCCGCAAATCGACCAGCCGGCGGTTGCGGTTGTACCACTCCCGCTCGTCCTTATCGAGCTTCTTATTCCGCGCCAGCTTGTCGCGTATCCGCACCACCTGCGCGAACAGGCAGTCCCCGATCTCGCTGTACGCCGACAGGAACGTCCACCAATGCAGTGGCTCCGGCGCGCGGACGTCCCGTCCCAGCACGCGGCTCACCGGCGGCACGATCAGCGGGAAGTCCTGCTCCCAGTCCATCAGCCGCGGGCTCTTCCGGCTCTCCCCGCCGCTTCCCTCGCCGCCGTTGAGATACCATAGGCCGCGCTCCAGCGCCTCGCGCATATCCGACGCGGCGGCGGCGAAGGGGTCCTCGTACAGCACGCAGAGCACGCACAGCGCCTTTTCGCGCTCGTCAAGCTCCACGTCGTTCAGCGCGGCGAGGGCGTCCAGCGCGCAGCGGTAGTCTGTGCGGATGGCATACGGTGCGCCAGAAACCTCCAGCGCGTCCGGCAGCGTCGTATTCATTTGCGGCCGCCCTTGCGGTACTTGGTCAGATATTTTTCCAGCCGCGGGTTGGCGCGTTCGTTCTCCTGCGCCAGCTTGGCGTCCACGACGTCGAGGACGGCCAGCATCAGATTCATCCATACCGGCAGGCCGTCGGCGAGCGCGTAAACGTTCATTGCGCCGAATACCGATTCGCATACCGGCTTCTCAAACAGCCAGTCGATGATCTCCCGCGTCTCCGCGTTCAGCCGCCCGATGACGTCGAACAGCGCCGCGCTACCGCTTTTCGCCTCGACTTCCGCGGTATATGCGTCGTATTTCGCTTTCAACTCGTCGAACGCCGTGTACAGCCGCTTTACAAAGCCGCTGTCCGTCGGGTTGAACGATACCTCGCACGCGTCGTTGATCCGGTACGTCTGTAAGCCCGTGTCCAGCTTGATGTTCTGCATCTTAATTCTCCTTTCATTTTGACAGAAAGGCCGGTTTTCCACGGCCTTTCTGTTTTTTCACCGTTTACTCTGCGCCGTCGGCGGTGAAGGTGACGGTGCCGTTCGAGACCGACGCGGTGCCGGTGGTGCGGGTGCCGCCGAAGGTGACCTCGATGGGCATACCGATGCTGCCGCCGCCCTCGCCGCCGAGCGAGGTGGGCTCGACGGCACAAGAGGAATAGCGCTCGGCAAACACGGCGGTGTCCTTCGTGCCGGCGTACAGGTGTACGACGAGCATGTCCAGATTGGCAAGCGCCTGCGCGTTCTGTTCCTTGATGCCGAGGTTCCAGATTTTCTGCTGCGCCGCGTCTCCGGCGTCCAGCTCGCAGGGTTCGAAGGACTGCGTCTGCGTCGGCTTTTTCAGCGTGGTGTACACCTCGCCGAAGATGTCGGTTTTCGTTTCCTTGCCCCAGTCGTATTCGGCGCTGGAATCCTCCACGCGCTTTCCGATGGGCGACCAGACGGGCGTACCGCTCTCGCCTGTGTTCAGATACAGGATTAGCAGCGCGCGGTCTACGGTCTGCCCCGCCGTTGTGTTAAAGGTCAAATCTGCCATTGTTGTTCTCTCCTTTTTTGAATCATACAATTTCATACGTCAGCTTCATAGGGATCATATAGTCCTCGAATCCGTCCTCATAAGCCGCCATCTTGGAGGACTGTGCGGTCGGCTCCATTCGCAGCGGACGCACGGCGTCCCCCAAATCCGGCAGGTTCTTCCGCGCCCAGTCGCCGAAACGGTTCAGAAGCGCGTCGGCGTCCAGCCGTGCGTCGTTGCTGTCTCCAGGCTTGATGCGGTAAAATATCTGGAACGCGTACTCGCCCTGATGCCCGCCGAGGATATACCGCTTCGTGATATATGCCCCCTGCACGGTGGACAGCGCCATACTGACCTCCACGCGAAGCTGCTCATAACGGATGATGTCGACGGGCTTTTCGGGGAACGTGTTTGCCCATACCAGCATAGATCGGGAAATTTTCTCTACTTCCGCATAAGATTCGGGAACTTTGGATTGTTGTTTTTGGCTATCCGTCATCTTCCACCGCCTTCTGTGCGACACGCACCCATTTTTGCAAGTTCTTCGCCTTGCTTGCTTCGAACCAATGGGACTGTGCGTAAACGTTTACCGCTCTCGAGAAGTTCAGGTCGCGCTCGGGCACGGCCTTGACCTTTGTCGCGTCCTTTCTTGCAAACGGGCTGCCGGTTATCGGGTCGACCATCAGCTTGCCGAAGTACAGGAACCGTGCGTATGGCTGATTATATATAATCAAATTGCCGTCGACACGCGTGGTATTATCAAGTACTTTATTGCGAGCCGGAACAAAAGGGGAGGTATCCTGTTTGATGGCCTGCGCAACCTTGTTCTCCGCTTTCGTACAGACGCGGTCGACTTTCTGCCGCACGGCCTCCAGTCCTTCGATGTGTACCGTGACGTTCAGCTTCATACGCCGCCGACCTCCCAGTGCGCCATCTCGCCGCCGAAGTCCTTGTAATCGACCTTGGATACGTCGTACACGTCGTCGTACTTGGCCTCTACCGTCTGCGCGTCCCAATCGGGATGTACATGCTCGCCCTTGACAAAGAAGCAGCTTCGGTTCGTCGAGAGCGTCCAAAGCGCGCTTTTGTCGTCTGCCGCCCAGAAGTCCACAGGCCCGACATACTTCCGGGGCGTACCCGTCACGCCGTCCACGGCGGAAACGTCGGCAGGGATATACAAATTGACCGCGTCGGCGCCCTCCAATCCGCTCTTTGTCACATTTGTACCCTTCGACGCGTCCAGAAGCACGCCGCGCAGGACGGTGATGTGGTTGATTAACGTCTCCTCCATCGTGGATAGGTCGACGTCCCTGCCCACATTGTACACCGTCACAGTGTGGGGGAACATGGACATTTGCAAGCACCTCCGCGGTACAGAAGGCCTGTACCTGCCAGATATTGGTTTGCGGCAGAGGCGAGGGCGGCTTTGGCCGTCTGCGCGGCCGTCAAAGCCTGCTGCGCGCTTTCCCCGCCGCTGCGGTAAGTTTTCGACCAGCTCCCGACGCTCTGGCTTTGCAGCTCGCCGGGCCCTGCGGAAGACAGAGAGGCAGACAGGCTTTTTGCCGCCGTTTCCTGCGCGATATCCGCAAGCTGCATCTGCTCCGCAACAGCGCAGCAGGCCATTTTCAGCGCGTCAAGATCGGGGTTTTCCCCCGCCCGCCCCTGCGTGTAATAGTCCAGATAAGACGACGCACGAAGAGACAGGCGAGGAAAGTCGGCTTCCCCGATGGTCGTGCCCAGATATGCAGTTGTGTAATACGCATAGTCTGCGTAAGCCATCGGCAAGCCTCCCCCCTTAGGTCGATTTCGTAACGGTCACGGTGTATGCCTTCTGCGCCGTGCCGTTTTTAACGGTCACGGTCAGATTGTTGGCGCCCTCCGTCCAAGTCGCCGCCGTGCCGTTTTCCACCGGCGTTTCCCCGTTGAGGATGGTCACGGTCGCGTTCTCGTCTTCCGGCGTTGCCGTTACGGTGTTTGTTGCATTCGTCGTTGTGGCTGTATACTCCGTCGTGTCCGGGTCAAATGTCGGAGTAAGCGTCAGCGCGCCAATCGCCAGCCCAGAGAGGCGCGCGCTCATTCCCCCGCCGGTGCATACACGGCAAACGGGAAGCGGGTAGTCCCATCAGGGTTCACCGCGTTGATCGGGTTCAAAATGTTCCATCCGAGACGAATAACCATACGAATAGCCTTCATGTCGTTCTGCATCAGGTTATAAACAACTTTGCCGTCAGCGTCAGATACGACGCCGGAGTTGAACACGTCAAATGTCACGTCCTGCCGGATTGCATATACCGCTTGTTTCCAATCACCGGTGACCATTAGGGCGGTTTCGCTGTCCCACATGCCATTGCGGGGAAATTCCATATTCATTCCGCCAAGCGTGTACTGCGCCCCTTGATGCATATTCTCAAGGAAGAGAGGACGCCCGTTTGCATCGGTCATCCCGCGTAGCTTGGACCGCATAGTAATGCCGGATACAATGCTGTCGGCAAAATATCCATCCTCTTCAACCTTTGCGATCAGACCGTTCTCGCCGAACACATCTGCATACAGATCATCGGTCGCAGTCACGCTGTTCTGCGCCGTAATAGCAGACTGGACAATACTTTCGCGCCAATCCGTGGGCTTGTTTTTGTTGAAAAAGATTGCCTCGTCAATCACCCTGCCAGCGGACTCCACCAGTCTGGGCCGCATCTGCGCAAAAATGTCATAATTGGAATCAGCCACAACGTTGTCGGGAATGGCGACAATAGATGCGACCTCAGCGGCCACAATCTTCTCCTTCTTCCATTCCATATTGGTTGTCATTTTCAGCCCGGAATCGCCCTCGACAAATCCAGCCATCGGGTAGCTGTCCATAATGGGATACTCCCGCACATTCGTCCCCATATTAGGAAGCCGAGTCATCATTCGCAGAGCAACAGAGTTTTCTATTACGCTCTGAATAATCTCGTTGCTTTCCTCCGGGTTAATCAGTGCGGATGCGTTATCTCTGGTAACAGATACAGTTGCCATAATTCATTCCTTTCTGCGGTTCAATGCCCGCGCAATTCTTTGTTGATTCTTTCGTTGAGGGAAATTGCCTGAGGCGTACCCTCACCCACAGGAGCCGTCCAGTCGAACGTTGTTTTTCTCCGCTCGGCGGTCAGCGCGTCCACGGCCTGCTCGAAGGTGGTATTGTCATCCACCATCTTTCCGGCCTTGAAAGCGATAAACTCCGCTTCATCACCGGACAAGCCTTTCTTCAGCACATACAGTTCCCGCTTGAGGTTGTCCCGTTCACCCTCGGCAGCCGTCAGCTTGCCGGAAAGCGTGTCGCGCTCGCCCTGCAGCTTGTTCCAGCGTTCCTGTTCGGTCTGCTGGTTGTCTTTCCAGGTGCGATATGCGGTCATTTCCTCATCGTTCGGGAATTTCTTCCGTTCACGTTCGAGCCGCTTCTGGATGAGTGCATCCACATCAGCCTGAGTGAACGTCTTTTCCTGCTCTATAGCAGTAGTTTCCGTGCTCTGCACGTTGGTTTCGTCAGCCATAGTCTATCTCCTTGTTTAACGTCCTGTCGGACATATTTATCAATCATAAAGCACCTGCATCCGTTCCCGCTGTTCGGGCAGTCCCGCCGCCTTGCTGAATGCCGTGTACTGCTTGCTGAGCCGCCGTATGCGCGCCTGTGCCGCCACCGCGCTCTCCGTATCACCTGCGGCCTCAAATGCGGCTTTTTCACGCTTCCAAGCCCTCACGGTACGCTCAATCTGCCGCTGCTTCTGCGTGGACGTGTATCCGTCGTAGATTTTGCCCTCAAATTCGAACGTGAAGTTCTCGGCTTTCAGCGCGTCCAACTCGGCTTCGGTGTACGTCGGCTCCATCACGCCCTCAACAAACGGTCCATAGGTATGGCGGCAGTTGGCGCCGCCGATCCCCGTCACCTTTCCGATACCGCAGGATTCTTCGAAATCGGGGTACCAGGTGAAGCTCTCTCGCTCCGACTTCTTTTCTTTCCAGCGAAATATACGTCCCTGCCATTTCTCATGGTTTTCCCAGCCGTGCGGCCCGTCTATGTTTCGCGCGCCGCGGTGTGCGGATGTCTGCACAAGGTCGGTGCCAAGATACTCGGCAGACTGAGACGCATATTGCTGGCATATCTGGTTTGTCGCCGTCATAACCGCGCGCCGTACCGCGACGTCGATCTGGTCCACGCGTCCGCGCCGGTCCGAATATTTGCTGTCATAGGCAACGGTCTTCACGCCGCTGCGCGCCAGTTGACGCACAGCATTGCTGATGGCCTGCGTATAGCTGACGGCGCCGCTCTGTACCTGCAAGGCGGCGTTGTCCAGCGCCCGGCGGTAAGCCTGCGTCGGTTCGATCAGCTTTTGCCCGTGTCCTAAGACAAACCCCATTGTATTTGTAAGGTTGCGGTAGGTCTCCAGCGTCTGCCGCCGGATGGCTTCTATCGCCGCGGCGTCCACGAGCGCTTCCGGCGCCGTCACCTGTGCAAGGTCGATCAGCTCGGTGTAATATTGCCGGTTTCGCTCCACGACGTCATCCAGCAACTTCTCCAGCTTCTTTTCGCCGATTCCCGCCGCCTCGCTTATGGCCTTTTTGATCTCCGGCAAATCGATGCCATGCGACCGAAGTGCGCGGATGCCCTGCACAGATACCTCATTGATCTCTCCGGCATTTTTAAGCTGCGAGCAGATTCGTTCCAGCAGCGTGATTTCCAATTTGCGGAACAGCTCCGCAAGCTCTTCGGGGAGGGCGTCGAGCAGCTCGGGGGTAAATGGGTATCTCACAATGCTTTTGCCGCCTCTCTGCCGCCCATTTATTCTACCTCATCCTGCGCTTCTGTTGCCATATCTGCCATTTTCGGCAGCGCTGCTTTTGCGGTCTCCTCGTCCTCGTTCAGCCATTTGGCGCGGAACTCCCAGTCGTTGAGGATGCCCGCGCTCAAAAGCTGCATATCCCGCGCGAAGTCGGCGGCCTTGTCCTCGATGATGCTGTCGTCAAAGTCGACGGAAATTTCCACATCCTCGTTCAGGCCTCGGTTCATCGCCGTATTCCCGAGCCGCAGGATGATACGGCACAGCTCCTTGAGTACCGATTCGAGAATGATTTCGTGCTTCTTCAGCGTGCGGAACAGCGTGCTGTTTTCGGAAACGACCTGCGTGGCGGTCGCGGCATTCCCGCCGTCGAACCGGTAATGCACCTCGCCGAACCCGCACTTGCTGGAAAGCAGGTTCAGATTGTCCTGTATGCCCGTGCTGTGTTCCGCCGTGCGGAGCGACATATCGATCGGCGTAATGACCGACTCGTCCTGCGTGTCCTCCGGCAGCACATAAAACACGATATCGTTGCTGTCGAACACCGGATCGCCGTCAAGATAATTTGTCGCGGAGGGCTTGACCATAATCCGCTTCTTTCCGAGCACGAATTCGTTGACATAGCTGTCAAACGCCACGTCCGCGCCGCGCAGCACGTCGATGGCGTTCGCGTATACGGACACGCCCAGCGGTATCCCGGGGTCGATGTTGTTGGCGATGTTCGGCCGGTCTATCACAAACTGCCTCCTGTCCGTGCCGGTGTGGACCACGGGCGGGACGCGTTCAAAGCCCGGTACATCCGTCAGGGACAGCTCCTCGTCTGCGTTGCCGTTGCGGTATGCGTATACGCGGTTTTCAATATCGTATATGCCGTTGACCCTGTGATGAATCTGCAAATAGCAGTAATCCTTTCCGTTCCGCGTAACAATGCTCGAAAACGCGCACTCGGTAATGACGCCGTTCTGCCACGCGAGCGGAAATATGTTCTCAACCGTCACGTAATCCAGTACGATCCCGCCCGCGCTGCCGGGGACCGGCCCCTGCTCCGTGGCCTGCATCCCGACGACGCGGGGAATGAACGCCGCCGTCCCGAGCGCAAAGGCAAGCTCCTGCATTTCGTTGGCCTTGACGCGGAAATTGTTCTCCTCGAGTACGCCGTCCACAAAATCCTGCTCCGCCTTCCCCTCGAGCGTGATCTTGACCTTCTCGTTCATCAGCAGGTTCGCCCAGTCCTCGGGGATTTTCTTGCCCATATTCAGCGTGTGCCGTTTGCACTCCAGCGTGCCATGTCCGTTTCTGACCCTGTACCGATGGAAGCCTTTCACGTCTCCGGCGTACCAGCTTTTCCATTCGTCTACCTTGCGGTAGAAATCCGCATCTACCGTAGCGTAGCCCAATTCCCTGAGCTTGTCGATTATCGTCATGCCATTACTCCCATTCGTCGGCTTATCGGTTCAAGTCCATACCTTAAACTGTCGATCAGGTGGTTTTTCTCGTCGGGATAGCCGCTGATGATTTCGCCGTCCCTGCTGCGCGCATATTCATAATTCACGAATTCGTCATACGCGTGCGGCGTTCTCCTGCGGTCAATGACGATCTTCCTCCGCTGCAGCCACTTCATGCCGTATTCCACGCTGCCCGGTCCTTTCGCCGCCGCCTTTGCGGGAAGCCCCATTGCACGGAAGTCCGCAATGCTTTTCGGCTCCGCACTGTCGCATATGATGTATGCGTCAAGATACCCACGCTCCCTGATGATGCCCGCGCTCTGCTCGTTGGACAGCTTATTCTGATAGATTTCGTCTATCAGATAGATCGTTTCGCGCGCCTTGTCATAGTGTGCGCGTATGAATGCGAACGGGTCGGGCATATATCCCCAGTCCACGCCCTGATAGATGCGGTCAAAGCGCCCGACCTCCTCGTCCGTGATCTCCCGCAGCTCCAGATTATCGAACACGTTGCCGCCGGTACCTACGGGAATGCCGAGATACTCGTGCCGGTACGCGCGTTCGTCGGTTGCCTTCAGGTGCTCGGCTTCCAGTATGAACTGCCCGCCGAGCCACTCGGGCGGCGCTTCCAGATACGTGCTTTTGTGGCACAGCCTGTCCGCACGTTCCTCAAGGCTGTCCGTATTCGCCCAGTTGTCGCGCGAGATCGGCGGGTTATAGCTCTCAAAGTTCCAGTATCTGCCGCCGCCGCGCATCGTGGACTGTAAGACGGCGCGTATTTCGGCGCGTCCCGCAAACTGGTCCTTTTCCTCAAAGTGTGTGACGGCGATATATCCGAACGGCACCTTGATGGACTTGATCTTCATCGGGTCGTCCGCGCCGCGGAACATAATCTTCTGCCCTGTCGGGCGGTAGATCAGCTCCGGCGGGCTGACCTTCGCGTCCCAGAAATGCGCCATACCCAGCTCCGCGACCGCCCATATGTACTGCGCGTAAACGCTGTCGCGGATCGTGTTGGCGACCTTCCGCATCACGAGCGCGTGCGTACCCGGATTTGCAATCAGCAGCAGCGGCACAAGCAGCGACACGAAGGAGGATTTCAGCGACCCGCGGCCGCCCGAGAGATCGTAGTGCGTATGTCCGTGCTCGAACACATCGCGCGCGAGCGCACGGAACGCCGGTCCGATATGCTCAGACAACAGGACCTTAGACATCGATGACTACCGTCACCTTTTTGTCGTCATTCTGCGCGCCTTCGCTTTGGTTCTGCGCCATAATAAACTTATCAATCAGCGTTCCGAGTGCCGTTGTTATCTGCGACGGTGTCGCTTCTGCCAGCTTCCCCGGTTCGTTGAGAACACACAAGCCCTTTTCGATGATCTCACACACCACGCCGCGTCTGCTTTCCATATACGCAAGAATATCCGCCGTATTTTCTTCTTTTTTCTTCTGGATTATCTCGGCCGTTTCCGGCGCTCCTGTCACGGCACGCTTGACCGTATGATGCGACACTCCGTTTCGTTTTGCGGCGGCATTAAAACTGCCCAGCTCGATATAATCCGCTATGAGTTTCTTTTTCTGCTTATCCGTCAGCCGTGCAGCCATACCACCACTCTCTGTTCGATTGATTTTCCCGCAATCCCTTCCCTCCCGTCTTTTCAGCGAGACGGGCACGCCGGTTTTGCTTTGTACCACGGCCGCCTCGTGCGGCGAACCGTTGGCATGTGGGCGCGGCGGAGGTGTGCCGCGCCCCCGAGAAGAAAGAAAGGGAATAGGAGGATCACAAAGCGCAAACGGGAAATCGGCTCAAGGCTCTGTTCCCTGTGCGCATGTTCATCATAACACAGATCAAAAGCATTTTTCCCCCAAAAGGGTACGACTTCAAAAATTTTTTTCCGGTTTTTTTGTTTGCGATTGGTTTTCGTCCTTCCCGAGCATATAATCGACCGACACGCCGAAAAAATCGGCTAGCGCGACCACGGCCGAGAGCGCAGGCTCCCGTTCGCCGCGCTCGTACCGGCCGATGGCGTTTTTTCCGAGTCCGCAAAGCTCGCCCAGAACGCGCCGTTTCATCCGCTTCTGTCCCCGCAGCCTTCGCAGCCGCATCGGGAACTCTTTGTTTGTCTCGGATCGCATCTCGCCGCACGCTCCCTTCTCACGCAGCTCGTCGCAGCTGCAAAAGCCTTCCGGCATTGCCCCTATGCGGATTTGTTCTCTTGTTGATTGTTCGTTTGCTTTCTTACTCCGTAGCTGCAGGGGAGTTCGGACTTGCGTCCGAACTCCTGTGTTCCCAATACACACAATCCCTGCATAACGTGATCGCAGGCCTGTCATCACCGTCTTTTGTTTCGGGAGTTCAGCCGTCGGACAAACTTCGAATCAGCTCCGCAATCCGAGGGCGCAGCTTGTCCTGCAATTCTCTTTGCAGATCAGGGTCTGCGTATTCGTGTGTGTATATCGGTCTGCCGAGCACCTTTTGGCAGTATTCCGCGACGTCTGAGAAATCCGGCGCGAGCAAATAGCCCGTGTACGCGGAAATCAGTACCGCTTCCTGTTTGGTCATCGCGTATCCTCCTCCTTCATTCGTTCAAACTCGATCACCCACACCCACGGGTTGGCGTCCCAGCCGTACCGTCCGCTTTCCTGCGGCCTGACCGTGCTGTTCCAAAGGGCGGCGAACGCACTTCCTGCGGTCTTCCATCCGTCGCCCGGGAGTTCGGCTTTCCGGTAATGGTATGCCGGGATAAAATCTTCGTGCTGCAGCCGTATGCCTTCCCGCTGCGCCTGCTCTTCGCTGATTTCCCGCAGCCGTTCAAGCCGTACGTCCGTCACCCGCAGGAACAGCCGCGCCGCTTCCTTCGGCATATGGATCGAGGGATGCCATCGCGGCACCTGCCGGTCATTGTCTGTTTTGCAGGCATATATATCCGGCGCGGCCTTTGCCCACGTTTCACGTACCCAGAGGATATCGCCCGCCGCATAAGGCATCCGCCGCTCCGCGAGATATTGGGTGATGCCGTCTTCATTGATTCCTTCTACGGTATATGTACGGGCGTTATGATCGATCGTATCCGAAAGCGGAACCGTAAGTTTGTTTGCATCCCTGCATATCCGCCGCGTCACGGTTTTACTGCCCGAAAGGATCGCGCGGACCATATCCGTGTTGAATAAGATCGGTCTCACTTCAATCTGCCTCCCTGAATTCTCCGTTCTCCACCGTGTACCACGTGTCCGGCCTGATCCTTTCGCCGTCTACGACCGCGGCCTTCCACTCGGCAATGTCATACGAATCCTTCTTTTCCACACACACCACCAGCACGCTGCCGATGCCGCCCCTGACTTTGGCATGTTCCCCGCGCGCCGCCGCGACGCCGTTTTCTCCGGCAGACGAGGAACCGCGGGAGGCGGAAACGCCATAATCGCCCGCAGATGCGCTGCCACGCTCGCCCGCAGA
>ERZ780226.2126-NODE-2126-length-14154-cov-4.675580_pt1 | contig 14154 bp, 12 predicted proteins | sample MGYA00511165_ERZ780226 | MGnify/ENA primary metagenome ERZ780226 (study PRJEB29588, sample SAMEA2152373) | human gut metagenome | biome: human gut; feature: human-associated habitat; material: faeces | place: Denmark | collected 2008/2010 ...
TTGAGGGAATTTTCTATATTGAAATTAAAGATGGTCAGGTTCACGTTGAGCCTTATGAATACTATGACAGAAATGCAATTCTTACCGTAAATGCAACTAACTTTACCAAGCTTATTAACGGCAAGCTTGACCCTGTAATTGCTTTTACAACCGGCAAGCTTAAAGTTGACGGTGATGTTAATGCAGCACTTGAACTTATTAAGTTTATAAAATAAAATTAAAAAGGACTGTATTGAAATCAGTCCTTTTTTTATTGATTTATAGTAGGTGATTTTATGTTTAAAGAAATCAAAGCAAGTGATATTAAAGAAAATATTTGCGATTTGCTAAAAAACAACTGGGGGCTTGTTACAGCAGGCAACAGCGATAAGTTTAATACTATGACTGTTTCTTGGGGCAGTATGGGTGAACTTTGGGGGAAAGACAGTGTGACTGTATATATTCGCCCGCAAAGATATACGGAAGAATTTATGAATTCTAATGACCATTTTACCCTTAGTTTTTACCCGCTTGATAAAAAGCAGGCTATTCACGGAATTTGCGGTTCAAAGAGCGGCAGAGATGTTGATAAGGTTAAGGAATGTAATCTTACACCTAATTTTGATGAAAATGCTCCGTATTTTGAAGAAGCACAGCTTGTGCTTGTTTGCAAAAAAATGGCAAAAAGCAAGTTTGACCCAAAAGATTTCACAGATGCTTCAATTGACGGCAGATGGTATCCTGAAAAAGATTATCATTATATTTATTTTGCAGAGATAGAAAAAGTCTTGATTTCTGAATAATTATGTAGTATAATACTTTCACAAAAGGTAGGGGTTATTCCTTATTTCATAGTGTAGCGTACGGGCCCTGTGCAACGGGATGCTACGAACCTTGTCAGGCGGGGAACCGAGCAGCAATAAGTGGATTATTCTGTGTGCCTCAGACAAGTCTGTATGCTACATAAAAGGCGCGAGGGCTTTTTTTATTGAATTGTCCTCGCGGTTTTATTTTTATGCCGCGCGATATAAATTTGTGCTTGGGCACAATCTGTCATCGCTCTATCGGGCTATAGTAGGGCGTGTGGATTACACATTTGTAGCCGGAAGGGCTGTGGAAGATAATATGTATCAGGTTTTATACAGAAAATACAGACCAAAAGTCTTTTCGGATGTTTACGGTCAGGACCATGTAACCTCCACACTTAAAAACGAAATAAAAAGCGGCAGAATTTCGCACGCTTATCTTTTCACCGGCTCACGAGGAACGGGCAAAACCACCTGCGCAAAAATTCTTGCAAAGGCTGTCAATTGCGAAAACAGCGTTGACGGCGAGCCGTGCAACGAGTGCGAAGTTTGTAAGGGTATCGACAGCGGCGCGATTTATGATGTTGTCGAGATTGATGCGGCGTCAAACAACGGCGTTGACAATATCCGCAACCTGCGTGAGGAGGCTAACTACACTCCCACAAGGGGCAAATACCGTGTATATATTATTGACGAGGTGCACATGCTTTCTACGGGCGCGTTCAACGCCCTGTTAAAAACGCTTGAGGAGCCGCCGGCGCATGTAATTTTTATTCTTGCAACGACCGAGGTTCACAAGCTCCCGGCAACAATTCTTTCGCGTTGCCAAAGGTTTGATTTCAAACGCATTCAGCCCGAAACAATGGCTGTCAGACTTAAACAGGTTGCCGAATTTGAGGGTATGACTCTTGCCGACGATGCCGCAATACTCATTGCACGCATTGCCGACGGCGCACTGCGTGACGGATTGTCTATTCTTGACCAATGCGCAGGCAGAAGCAAGGAAATAACAGCCGAGCTTGTGTCCGATGTCGCAGGGCTTGCAGGCAGAGAGGCAATGTATCAACTGTCGGACTGCATTGCGTCAAAGGATTCAAGCGGAGCAATGACGATTATCAGCGAACTTTATCAAAACAGCTATGATATGGAGCGCCTTTGCGTTGAAATGATAAGCCATTTCAGAAATTTCCTTGTTGTCAAAACAGTGAGACAGAGCAGGGAACTTATCATTTGCACCGACGATGAGTACGAAAGCATACTTGCAGGCGCAAAAAAATTCACTATCGAGGGAATACTTCATTCACTTGATTTGTTCCAAAACACACTTGTTGCAATCAAGGGCGGAGCAACCGCTCGCATCGAGGTTGAAATGGCGTTTGCAAAACTTTGCGAGCCGAAACTCGAGGGCGATATTTCATCGGTGCTTGACAGATTGTCAACCCTTGAAAGAGCGGTGAAAAACGGCACCGTTGCCGTATCGGCACAGCCGCAGAGCGCACCTGTTCAAGAGGCGCCTAAGCCGCAGACCGTTCAAAAGCCGACAAATGTCGAGCCGGAGCCTGTTGCAAATGTAAACCGTCAATCGGAGCCGGACACCGTCAATCAACCCGAGCCGGAACCGCCTGTTTCGCAGGAAACACCCGACGAGCCGAGTTCACCGCCTGTACCGAGCGTACAGCCGCAGGGCGACAGCGCAGTGCAGGAAGAGTTTATGCAGTGGGGCGAGTTTATGGATGTTCTTCATAAGGAGGACATTGCGCTTTACGGCGTTTTAAACGGCGCACGCGGATTTGTTCGCGGCGATTTCTTCCTTATCGACAGCCCCAATCAGACAGTCAGGGAGTTTATCAAAATTTCGACTCATTCAAAGGCTGTCAAAAAGGCATTGTTTGAGGTGACGGGCAAGCAATATAAGCTCGGACTTTTCAAAAACAAATCGACCGAAAATGTTCAGCGCGACCCGCTTGAAAATTTCATTTCACAAGCGCAGCACGCTATAAATATTGATTTTAAATAACCCAAAAGGAGAATAAAAATGAAAGCAAGACTTCCAAAAGGATATGGTGGCGGCGGACCGCAAAATATGCAGCAAATGCTCAAGCAGGCTCAAAAAATGCAAGCCGAAATTGAAGCAAAGCAGGCTGAACTTCAAGAAAAGGAATATGTTGTTTCTTCCGGCGGCGGAATGGTTGAAGTTACCGTTACCGGCAAGCACGAGGTTAAGGCAATCGGCATCAACCCCGAAGTTGTTGACCCGGAGGATGTAGAAATGCTTGAGGATATGCTTGTTGCCGCTCTTAACGAGGCAAACCGTAAAATTGACGAAGAGGCAGAGCGCGAAATCGATGGAGTAACCGGCGGACTCAACATTCCGGGACTTTAATATTTAAAAAATCAACCGATTAAATTATATTGCCTGAAAGGCTGTGGTGATTAAAATGGCATATAATCTTGCGCCGCTTCAAAACTTAATAGACCAGTTTGAGCGTATGCAGGGTATAGGCCACAAAACGGCGCAGAGAATGGCGTTTTATGTGCTTGGTTTGTCTGACAAAGAGGCAAACGATTTTGCAAAAGCCATAACCGATGCGCACACAAAAATCAGGCAGTGCAAAATTTGCTGTGATTTGGCGGATGACGAGCTTTGCCCGATATGCAAATCAAACACGCGCGACAAAAGTGTGATTTGCGTTGTTGAGGACCCTCGCGATGTCGCCGCAATCGAGCGCACGCACGAATATAACGGCACATATCATGTGCTCCACGGTGCAATTTCGCCGATGGATAATATCGGTCCCGACCAAATCAGAATTAAAGAGCTGCTTGCAAGGCTCAATGACGGCACGGTTGAGGAGGTCATTATGGCTACCAACCCGACTGTCGAGGGCGAGGCAACGGCAATGTATATTTCCCGTCTGCTTAAGCCGATGGGCATTACGGTCAGCCGCCTTGCATACGGCGTGCCGGTCGGTGCCGATCTTGAATATGCGGACGAGGTGACGCTCGGCAGGGCGTTGGAGGGCAGAAGCCTTATTTAAACGAAAGGGGTGACAGGCTTGGCTGAGGAATTTCAAATTATAGCAAAAAACAGAAAAGCCTATCACGACTATTTTGTTTTGGAAACCTACGAGGCAGGAATAGAGCTTTACGGCACGGAGATTAAATCAATCCGCGCCGGCAGAGTCAATCTTAAGGACTCGTTTTGCAGTGTTGACGACGGCGAAATGTTTGCAATCGGTATGCATATTTCACCTTACGAGCAGGGCAATCGCTTTAATCGCGACCCGTTGCGCAAAAAACGCCTATTGCTCCATAAGCGCGAAATTATGAAGCTTTTCGGCGACAGTTTAACCATCATATCAAATTCAGAGCCGGCGCTTGCTATCATTGCATAAACAAGATACAAGCCGAGCGGCACGCCGAAAATTATACCTATAACGGAGAAAATTATGTTTTGAATTATGTTTAGCTTTAATATCTTTCCGGTCGGGAAGCCGAGCACTTTCAGTGTTGCGTTTTGGCGCTCGTTTTCCGTGTATGTCAATAAGCCGAGGTTGTAAAGCACAACAACCGCAAGAACAATCGCAAGAAGCATAATTATGCCGACCATCATATTCATGGTTTCCATATAATTATCCCAGAAATTATGCAAATCTTTTGAGGTCAAAACATTTTGCACTTTGTCGCTGTTATATGTTGTGAGTTTTTGCTTTGTGTCAACATATGTCGGTTTAAATTCGTAGCCGAGTTTTTCAAGCGTTGCACGCGTGATTGAAAGACCTTGTGTCATCGGAGTTCTGTTAATCAGCGTCAGTTTTGATTTGACCCATTTGTCCGAAGTGTAAATGTGCCACTCAAACTCGTCGCCCTCTTTTAAACCAAGCTCGTCGGCGACTTTTCGCGTTACCGCAACCGTGTTATCGTCGGGGGCAATTTGATTTCTGTTGATATCGGTTAGGTAGTAGCATCCCTCTCCGTCGGTAACGGTTAGGCTTTCGGTCATTTTTTTACCGTTTGCTTTGATTTCGATTGAATCGGTCATCATCATTTCACCGTCAACATCTTTTGCGATTTTTTCGGCGTCCTTAACCGTTGCCTCGCTGTCAAGCGTCAGTCTTGTTTCCTGCACCTGAATTTCATTATACATCCAGTTTTCCATATCGTTCATACAGTCGCTCATGGAAAATGCGGCTACAAGCAATGCCATACACGATATTGTGCCGACTATGCCCATAATCGTGCGCACCTTGCCTCGCATAAATGTGCGGATGCTCCAGCGCATATTAAAGCCCATTTTTTGCCACGCTTTTGAGCGTTCAAGCTTTGTGAGCTTGAAATTTTTTGGCGCTTTCGGTCGGAGTGTTTGTGCCGGTGTTCCGTCAAGCATACCTATTACGCTGAACAGTGTTGCAAGCGTACAGGCAAGAACCGTTGCCGCCGCAACGATTACAAACGATATGTCAAAGCCCGGCTGCCATTTTGGTAATGTGTAATACGAACTCATTGAAGAATAAAACAGATACGGCAGAGTGAGCGGACCGACAATCAAACCGAGCACTGCGCCTGCAAGGCTTACCCAAAAGCCGTAGTTTACATAGTGCAAAACTATTTTTGCCTTGCTGAAGCCGAGTGCCTTGAGTGTGCCGATTTGCGTGCGCTGGTTGTTTATGAGCCTGTTCATACTTGTTATAATCGCAAGTATCGCAATCGCCATAAACGCAATCGGGAAAATTGCGCCGAGCATTTTGTGCTGTGTCATTTCGGCGTCCATCATCTGAATGCCTGCTGTTTCTTTTCGGGTGGTGTAAACGGCGTAGTTGCCCTTGAGCGTTTTGTCTATTTTGTCGGAAAGGCTCGATGCGTCAACGCTCGATGTGAATATAATCTGAGTGTACGGCAACATTTGCTCAAACTCGCTGTCATCCGCCTTTTCAAGGCTGCGTACTATAAAACTTTTCGACAAGCCCTTGAGCATTTTTGCGTTTTTCTTGATTTCGTCATTTTCTTTTGCAAATTCGTCAACAAGTTCGCTGACCGATTTGTCACTCTTATTAATATAATCAATTATATATTGCTTAATCGGGATTGATTTTGCCGAGCAGTATGCAAAGCCTATGTTGTTGTAGTCGGGCCACAAATCGTTTTCGTTTGAATAATACTGATACTCGCTTGAATAAACAAGTCCGGCGATTTTCAGCGTGAAATCCGTGCCCTGAAAATTGAAGGTGTAGCTATCGCCGACCTTCAGATTTTTTGCCGTTGCAAAATTTTTGTCGAGCCAAACATCTCCCTTGGAGTGAACATTTACCTCCTCACCTTCGACTACATACGGCATACAAACAGTGTTTTCGTTTAAACCGTACATATAAACGGTAGGGTTGTGGCTGTCCTTGCCCGTCACCTCAACATAGCATCGCTTTTCGACATCCTCTATTCCGTCAATACCCTTTACCTTTTCAACATCGCTGTCGCTGAAACTCTCGCCCCAAATCCAGCCGTCGGCAAGGTTGGTTTGCTCATAATATCCTTTGCGATAGTTGTTGACACCTGCCCATTCGCCGCCTACGCCGCAAAAAAGGTAAACGCCCAAAAACGCCATCAGTAAAATTGATATGAACTGCCATTTGTTTTGCCTCATATCCTGAAGCATTTTTTGTCTGAGCATTACCAGGTCACCTCGCTTACGGCCTTCGGGCTTTCGTTGATGGTCACTTCCTTGATTTTGCCGTTTTTCACCCTGATTACCTTGTCCGCCGCCTGCGCAAGTGCCGCATTGTGGGTTACTATTACAACCGTTTTGTCCTGCTCGCGGCTCAAAGACTGCAAAAGCGACAAAATCTGCACGCCCGTTTCGCTGTCAAGCGCACCGGTCGGCTCGTCGCAAAGCAGCATTTTCGGATTTTTACAAACAGCACGCGCAATTGAAATTCTTTGCTGTTCACCACCCGAAAGCTGAGAGGGGAATTGATATTTGTGGTCGCTGAGTCCGACATCGTCAATAACCTTTTTTGCGTCAATCGGCGCGTCGGTGATTTCGGCAACGATTTGTATGTTTTCGATAGCCGTCAGCGTCGGAATCAGATTGTAAAACTGAAATACAAAGCCGACATCTTTTGCTCTGTACTTTGTCATTTTTGCATCGTTGAATTTTGCAATGTCAACACCGTCAATGAGTATTTGACCCTGCGTTGCATATTCCATTCCGCCAAGCAGGTTGAGCAGTGTTGACTTGCCTGCGCCCGACGGACCGAGTATAACGGTAAATTCGCCTTTTTCGATTTCAAATGACGCATCGTCGAGCGCGTTTATTGTGTGTTCGCCCGTGAAAAATTGTTTTGTCACATTTTTAAATTCTATTAAAGCCATTGTCTTACCTCTGTAGTTAGCGATTGCTAACTCTTTGAATATGTTATAGTTAGCCGCAACTAACTATAATCAGTATAAAACATTTCTAAATCATTGTCAACTGCATTATTTCATGCATTTTTTATATATTAAATTGCATATGGGTGATTTTTGCTTATTTGATTGAATTTGGCGGCAAAACCCTGCTCGTTTTTGTGAGCGACTGAATTGAAATATGCAAAATCGTGCAAACACAACTCAAAAATAAAGCGATATGAACAAACAAAACACGCATTATTGGGCATAATTGACGAGAATATTCGCTCACTGTTGACTGCTATTGACTGAATAGGTATAATTAAGGTGCAGTAGGAAATAATTATTTCGCAACGGCGACGGCCGCAAAAGGAGATTAAATGCTGACACAGGAACGAAGAAGAAAAATACTTGATTTGTTGGAGGAGCAAGGCTCCGTAACGGTTGCCAGGCTCAGCGAGGAATTTAATTCAAGCGAATCGACAATTCGCCGCGATTTAGTGGCACTGTCGCAGCTCGGAAAACTCAACAAGGTTCACGGCGGCGCAACTGTGCTGTCACAGCAGTTCTTAAAAAATGAGGACACGGTTGAGGAAAAATCGCTTAAATATGTTGATGAAAAGGTCGCAGTTGCAAAATACGCCGCAAGCCAAATCAGCGACGATGATTTTGTTTTCATAGACGCCGGCTCAACTACATATTTGATGACAAAATATATCAAATCCACAAAAGCAACCTTTGTCACAAACGGCATAGCACACGCAAAAAAGCTTGCACGAAAGGGCTGCAAAGTATATGTTCTCGGCGGTCAGCTTAAAGACACAACCGAGGCGATAATCGGACTTGTGGCGGCGTCAAATCTTCAAAAATACAATTTTTCAAAAGCTTTCATTGGAACAAACGGCATCAGCGAAAAACAGGGCTTTACAACACCGGATACCGACGAGGCAATGCTAAAGGCGGTTGCGGTGGAGAGGAGTTTTGTGGCATACATTCTTGCCGATCATTCAAAGTTTAACAAGGTTTCGGCAGTGACTTTTGCTCCGCTTGACGCCGGCTGCATAGTTTGTGACAGATGCGACGATGAAACACTTAAACAAAAATCTGTAATCAAAGAGGTGGTTTGATGGTTTATACGATTACGCTCAATCCCGCGCTTGATTATGTGATGTATGTTGACCGTCTGCGATATGACGATATAAACCGCACATCACATGAGGCTGTCTATTACGGCGGCAAGGGAATCAATGTTTCCGTCATTCTTACACGCCTCGGCGTTGAAAACAAGGCGCTCGGTCTTGTTGCCGGATTCACCGGCGCTCAGCTTGAGGAAATGCTGAAAAATGACGGTATCAGCTGTGATTTTAATCATCTGAAAAACGGATTCACAAGAATAAATGTTAAAATTAAAGCAGATAATGAAATAGATGTAAATGCAAACGGTCCTTATATCGATGAGGAGGATATTTCGAAACTTCTTGAAAAGCTTGACAAATTAAAGGACGGCGATTATCTCGTTCTTGCCGGCTCAATTCCGAAAAATCTCCCCGACGATATTTATGAAAGAATTTTAAAGCGTCTTTCGGGCAGAGGTGTAAGGTTTGTTGTTGACGCAACGGGCGATTTGCTCAAAAATGTGCTTAAATACAAACCGTTTCTTGTAAAGCCCAATCATCATGAGCTTGGTGATATGTTTGGCGTTACAACTCAAACGGACGATGAAATAATCGAGTATTCAAAAAAACTTCAGGTACTCGGCGCACAAAATGTGCTTGTGTCGCGCGCATCAAAGGGTGCAATGCTTATTGATGCCGACGGCAAGGCACACAAAATCGGCAACGCCACCGGTAAGCTTGTCAACTCAGTCGGTTGCGGCGACAGTATGGTTGCCGGATTTGTTGCCGGCTGTATAGAAAAAGGCGACTATGCCTATGCTTTAAAATTAGGCTCGGCATGCGGCAACGCGACGGCGTTTTCACCCGAGCTTGCCACAAAAGACGAAATTATTAATATTTTTAATTCAGGATTCAATTCGCAGAAAGGAGTATCTTTATGAGAATTATTGATTTGTTAAAGGCCGAAGCGATTCAGCTTAACACTGCTGTTGCTTCAAAGGAGGAAGCAATTGATAAAATGATTGCTCTCCACGAAAAGGCAGGCAATTTGTCGGATACTGCCGCATACAAGGAGGCTATCCTTGCAAGAGAGGCACAAGGCACAACCGCTATCGGCGAGGGCATTGCAGTGCCGCACGCAAAGTCCGACAGTGTTAAAACACCCGGATTGTCGGCAATTACCGTTCCCGGAGGAGTCGATTACGGCGCACCTGACGGAAAGCCGTCTGACATTTGCTTTATGATTGCCGCACCGCTTGACGGTGACCTTCATCTTGAAATTTTGTCAAGGCTTATGGTTATGCTTATGGAACCGGAATTTTGCAACGATTTGAGAAATGCAAAAACCGCCGACGAATTTTTAAGCATTATTGATAAAAAGGAATCTGAAAAATATCCAGAGGAAAAGGTTGAGGAACAACCTAAAAAAGAGGGATACAGAGTTCTTGCCGTTACCGCTTGCCCGACAGGCATTGCGCACACATATATGGCTGCCGAGGCACTCGAAAAAGCAGGCGAAAAAATGGGCTATCCGCTTAAAGCCGAAACCAACGGCTCCGGCGGCGCCAAAAACATTCTCACCAAAAAAGAAATCGCCGAGTGCGACGGTATAATCATTGCCGCAGACAAAAATGTCGAAATGGCAAGATTCGACGGCAAACCCGTTGTTAAAACCTCGGTTTCAAACGGCATTAACAAGCCGGAGGAACTTATTCAAAAAATCGTTGACGGCAAAGCCTCCGTTTATCACGCAAACGAAGAGGAAAAGTCTTCCGTTGACGATGACGAAAAGGAAAGCTTCGGTCATAAACTCTACAAGCACCTTATGAACGGTGTTTCTCATATGCTTCCGTTCGTAGTAGGCGGTGGTGTTCTTATCGCCTTCGGCTTTTTGATTGATACAATCGCAGGCAATGCCGATGTCGGCGGAACTTTCGGATTTACAAACCCTGTTGCATCCGTCATTTTCTGGATAGGCAAGGCGGCGTTTGCACTTATGCTGCCTGTTTTGTCGGCATATATCGCACAGTCGATTGCGGACCGCCCCGGTTTACTTCCCGGCTTTGTCGGCGGTGTATTTGCCGCAAACGGTCATACATTCCAAAGTATGATTGACGGCGTTAATTCAGGCAACGGACTTGTAGGCGACGGAAATGCCGTTTCGGGTTTCCTCGGTGCTTTGTTTGCCGGTTTCGTGGCAGGTATTGTTGTTCAACTCCTTAAAAAAGCTTTTTCGTGGATGCCAAAGGCAATGGACGGCATCAAGCCTGTTTTCATCTATCCGCTTTTGGGCACACTTCTTATGGGCTTGATTATGGCAGGCGTAAACCCTGTTATCGGTCAGCTCAACACACTTCTTGCAAACGGACTTGAAAGTCTCGGCGCAACAAGCCGACTTCTTCTCTCAATAGTTCTTGCCGCAATGATGGCAACCGATATGGGAGGCCCGTTCAATAAAGCGGCGTATGTTTTCGGTACTGCGGCAATTGCAAACGGCGACACATGGATTATGGCTGCTGTTATGATCGGCGGCATGGTTCCTCCAATCGCAATCGCTCTTTCAACAACATTCAACAAGAAAAAATGGACTGCAGAAGAGCTTAAATCCGGTCCGGTTAACTATCTTATGGGTCTTTGCTTTGTCACAGAGGGTGCAATCCCTTACGCTGCATCAGATCCGATTCGCGTTCTTCCGTCATGCATGGTAGGCAGTGCCGTAGCAGGAGCTCTCACATCATTGTTCAATGTAACCTGCCCCGCACCTCACGGCGGTATATTCACATTCATCGTTTGTGACCATCCGCTCCTTTATGTTGTAGCCCTTGTTGCCGGCTCTGTTGTAGGCGCATTGATGCTTGCACTTTTAAAGAAAAATCAACCTGTTAAGGCATAAGAGAGGTAATAATATGGTATCAAAGGAATTTACAATAAAAAACAAAATGGGATTTCATATGCGCCCGGCAAATGTTTTTGTTACAGAGATGACAAAATATGCTTCATCGGTTAACATCATTTTCAACGGCAAAACAATCAACGGCAAAAGCATAATGAACATTATGGCGGCTTGCATCAAATGCGGCAGTACAATCACCGTTGAGTGCGACGGCGCAGACGAAAACGAAATGCTTGCCGAGGCAACCGAACTTATTGAATCGGGATTCGGCGAGGAATAATAAATAAAAATACGCTCCGGCAAAACTGTCGGGGCGTAGTCGGCTCGTATGAGCATTTACTACATAAATGAGGTGTTTTTATGCTAAAAGGAATAGGCGCATCCCAAGGCTTTGGCATCGGCAAAGCGGTTGTTATCAAAGATACCGAGCTTGATTATTCCTCGGTTAAATACTCCGACGCAGGAAGCGAAAAGGCTCGATTGCACAAGGCTGCAGACGATTTTGTCGAAGAAACAAAACTTCAAATCGAACAGGTCAAGCAGTCGGCAGGCGAAGAAGAGGCTGAAATTCTCGAGGGTCACCTTATGATGCTTCAGGACCCGTTTATGCTCAGCCAAATGGAGGATAATATCGACCAAGGCGCAGTTGCGGAAAGTGCGGTTGATACCGTTTGCACAATGTTTATAGATATGTTTTCGGGTGTTGACGACGAGCTGACACGCCAAAGAGCCTCTGATGTTAAGGATATTAAGGACAATTTGCTTTCGCTTTTACTCGGCATCAAACCTGTTGACATTTCGTCTGTCGAACACGGCTCGGTGCTTGTCGCAAAGGATTTCACTCCGTCAATGACAAGCCAAATCAACAAAGAAAATGTTTGCGCAATCATAACCGAGGTCGGCGGAGTTACAAGTCACAGCGCAATTCTCGCAAGGGCTATGGGCATTCCGGCGGTTCTCTCCGTTCTCGATGCAACAGAAAAAATTACCGACGGCGAAGCAGTGATTGCCGACGGCTTCAAAGGAAAGGTTTTGCTTAATCCCACACCGACGCAACTCAACGAATACACAAAAAAGCAAACTGCATATTTAAAGGAAAAAGAAAGCCTTAACGAATATTTCGGCAAGCGAACTGTTACAAAGTCGGGAGCAGTTAAAAAAGTTTACGGCAATATCGGCAAGGCGGAGGATGCACAAAATGTTATCCAAAACGGCGGCGAGGGCATAGGACTTTTCAGAACAGAGTTTTTGTTTATGGACCGTGCTCACGAGCCGACCGAGCAGGAGCAGTTTGAGGCGTATTCAACCGTCGCAAAGGCAATGGACGGTAAGGAGGTAATCATTCGCACGCTTGACATTGGCGGCGATAAGGCAATTGATTATCTTTCAATTGAAAAAGAGGACAATCCGTTTTTGGGCCATCGCGCAATTCGCTATTGCCTCGACAATCCTCAACTTTTCAAAACACAGCTTCGTGCGATTTTGCGTGCCGCGCAGTTCGGCGATATAAAGATAATGCTCCCGCTTGTCACAACCGTTGACGAGGTAAGGCGTGCAAAAGCTGTTATTGCCGAGTGTGCCGACGAGCTTAAAAACGAGGGCTTGAGATACAGGCTCGCTCCTGTCGGCGTGATGATTGAAACACCGTCGGCAGCGCTGATTTCGGATTTGCTCGCCAAAGAGGTTGAGTTTTTCTCAATCGGCACAAACGATTTGACCGGCTACACCATGGCGGTTGACCGCGGCAATGCGGCGGTTTCAAACCTTTATGATGTTACACAGCCGTCTGTTTTGCGTGCAATTGAAATGACAGTCAAAAACGCAAAGGCGGCAGGCATTCAGGTCGGTATGTGCGGCGAGGCGGCGGCAGATGAGCGTCTTATCCCCAAACTTGTCGAATGGGGGCTTGATGAATTTTCGGTCACTCCGTCATCAATTCTTCAAACGCGCAAACTGATTTGCGAGTGCGAATAAATATTACAAAAGCGCAGTGCAGTTTCAAACCGCATTGCGCTTTTTATTTCTGTCATATTCTATTTTGCGTATTTTACTTCATACAACTTGTCGGGATAGTCGGTCATAATGCAGTCGGCACCCATATCAATCAAATATTTCATATCTTCCTCGTCATTGACTGTCCAATACTGCACTGCCATATTGTGCTTATGTGCATAGTTTATCATTTGTGCCGTGCCCAAATTGATGCCGAGGTTTTTGTACGGCGCACAAAACGGAATTTGCAAAACATTGCACGGCGGCACATAATCCTCATCGTCATTCAGTGCGGCTGTCCAAAAATCAAACACCTCCGCTATTGATGTACTGCGTGCGAGATCGGGATATTTTTCGTCAACATATTCGCTGACCTCCTTGTGGAAGGTGCCGAACACAACTTTGTCGATAATGCCCTTTTCCTGCAAAACGGAGTAGAGAATGTCTACACCCTCTTTGCCCAAATCGCCGCTGTTTTTGATTTCGATAATATATTTATATTTTCCGCCGCCCTGCTTAATCAAATAATCAAGAATATCGTTAAGCTTCAAAATTTTGAGTTCTTCGGGAACTTCATCTTTGCTTAAATCGGCATAAGGTGTTTCGCCGTCCTCCGTTTCAAATTTTGCGCCCATATTTAGCGTCCTCAACTCGGCGTATGTTTTGTCTTCGGGGCGTACTTTCTTTTCGCCGAAAGCCTCCTCACTGTCGGATGTTCTGTCAAGCGTGTTATCGTGAAGCAAAACGAGCTGTTTGTCTTTGGTGATATGCAAATCAAATTCAAAGACATCAATGTCAAAATTTGGATTTTCAGCACAGTTCTTGAACGCCATCATCGTTTCTTCCGGCTCAATTCCGCCGCCGCTGCGATGACCCGAAATGTCGGTTCCGTCAATTATGTATGCGTTGTTGGTTTTGTATGTTTCGATTTGGCTCGGCTCGGAGCGGTGCATGCACGAAACCGTCATTACCGCCGCGAGCGCTGCTA